>CEOQ01037242.1_pt1 | contig 11852 bp, 11 predicted proteins | sample 361351 | NCBI WGS metagenome assembly CEOQ01 (sample SAMEA2619907, study PRJEB7988) | marine metagenome | biome: marine biome (ENVO:00000447); feature: deep chlorophyll maximum layer (ENVO:xxxxxxxx); material: "saline water (ENVO:00002010), including plankton (ENVO:xxxxxxxx)" | depth 60 m | reverse complement strand
CTTGATTTAAACTCTTATGGAAATCCAGATATAATTGATCCTAATAGATGGCAACCATTAAGTGTGCCAGGGTTTATTGATCAGTCAGGAAATTTAATAGAAGGAATTCCAGAATTTATTTCTCCAGAGTGGGGAAATGTAATTCCTTTTGTATTATCAGAGACAGATATGGTAATTAAGGTAAGGGATGATAATTTGTATAAGATATATCATGATCCGGGGCCACCACCTTATCTTGACACGCTTAATCAGGGATATATGGATAGTATTTTTAAGACTTCATTTTCAATGGTTTCAGTCTGGGGTTCTCATCTTGATAGAAATGATGGAGTAATTTGGGATATATCTCCAAATTCAATTGGAAACATTAATTCTTACCCAGATGATTTTTCTAATTATCATCAATTTTATAATTATTTCGATGGTGGAGATTATGGTAATGGACATGAAATAAATCCTTTTACTAACAAAAAATATGAGGAACAACTTGTCCCAAGAGGGGATTATACTAGAGTTTTGGCTGAATTTTGGGCTGATGGACCTGATTCAGAGACTCCTCCAGGTCACTGGTTCGTAATACTGAATGAGATTAATGATGACGAAAATTTAATAAGAAAGTTTGAAGGAATGGGTGAGGAACTTAGTAGGTTAGAGTGGGACATAAAATCATACTTTTTATTGGGTGGTGCAATGCATGATGCAGCAATTACTGCGTGGAGTGCAAAAGGATATTACGACTATGTTAGACCTATATCGATTCTCAGGTACCTTTCAGAAAAAGGTCAGTCTACTTATCCTGATTCTTTAAATTATAACCCCAATGGCTATAAGTTGATTGATAATTATATTGAAATTGTTAATTTAAATGACCCATTAGTTGGAAATAGTAATGAAAATTTAGGGAAAATAAAATTGTATACCTGGAAAGGATTCTCAGAAGAAAATGCTCCAATTGATTCTGAAAAGGGTGCAGGATGGATTCTTGCTCAGGAGTGGTGGCCATACCAAAGACCAAGTTTTGTTACACCTCCTTTTGCAGGTTACATATCTGGTCATTCAACCTATTCAAGTGCAGCAGCGACAATATTAGAAAAATTAACAGGAAGTAATTACTTTCCTGGAGGATTGGGTGAATTTAGTATAGAAAAAAATAATTTTTTAGTTTTTGAAGAGGGACCATCAGTTGATATGAAACTCCAGTGGGCAACATATAGAGACGCTGCTGATCAATGTGCTTTGTCTCGTATTTGGGGAGGGATTCATCCTTATGTTGATGATATTCCAGGAAGAAAAATTGGAAAAATTCTTGGTAGAGATGCTTTTGAATTCGCTAAAAAATTATTTGAACCACAAGACATAGTTACTCGAAACAATGAAAGAAGTAATTCATTTACTCTCTATCCAAATCCAGTTAATAGTGGAAGTCAATTAACGATATATAATGAATCATCACTAAGTATTTATCGTGTCAGTATTATTAGTTTATCAGGTCAGGTTGTATTAAGTGAGAATATGTTTGATCTAAATAAAAAAATTATACTAAATCTTGATAAATTGCCACGAGGAATTTATATCGTTAATATAACCTTTGAAGATGGAAGCAGTAAGTCAACGAAAATTATAATTAGTAAATGATGAGATTTATATTATGTATCAGTCTATTGTTTCTTTACTCTTGTTATAATGATAATAATTTCAATGAGGTATCTATAAATATTCCTAATTATAACCACTCCAAGTATCATGTTAATTTTTCAACAGATAATAATATTATTGTTGATATATCTTATTGGAGTGATGAAAATAATAAAATAAAAACGTATGAATCTAAGGGATATAACCATGATATTATTCTTCCATTTTTAAAGCCTTCTTCAAATTATTCATTTAAGATTAGATCCAGCAAAAATTCATCCATCTTATATTCTTTTAAAACAAGAGATTTATCGGAATTTTTCCCATCTTTTGTTTTAGAAAGAGACTCACTATTTTCTTTTGATGGTTATTTATTTTTTAGGACGCAAAGTGATCCGGGTATACAATTTATGATGGACGATAAAGGAGATATTATTTGGTATAATATTGCTGATACTACGCTCTCCAGGCCATATAACAAAGGTGATTATAATTCTTATGTTTCTCTTTCAAAAAGTGATCTTATTCATGAAATTCGATATGATGGGGATACTCTATTTTCAAAAAATACAAATAATAAGATACTGCATCATGATATACTAAAAAATAATAATAAATACGTTGGATTAACTTATGAATATCTTGATTTTAAAAGAAATAGTATAGATTCTTTAATTGGTGATGGAATAGTTGTATACGATTCAATAGGAAATAATATATGGGAATGGAACATTTTTGATCATGTAAACCCTCTAGATGAAAACTATAAAATTCAAGAGGATTGGAGTCATGCTAACGCAATAGATGTAGATAATGATGGAAACTATTTAATATCTTTTAGAAGTTTTGATCAGATATGGAAAATAAATTCTAAATCTGGAGATATTATTTGGAAATTAGGAGAAAATGGTGATTTTGATCTTACCTCAGAAGAATTGTTTTATCAGCAACATGCAATTCATAAATTAGATAATAGTAGATATATGCTATTTGATAATGGCATGACAGATAAAAGAAAAACAACAAGAGCCTTGATTTTTTCATTAGATGAAGAAAATAAAACTTTTATTCATCAAAATAGTATTTTTCTTCCAGATAGTCTGTTTAGTTTTAAACAGGGGAGTGTTTATTTGATGGATGACAATAAGTTTCTTTTTGCAAGCTCGGTTAACAACAAAACTGTTATAACAGATACTGAAGGAAAAATTTTATGGAATTTATCGAGTGATCATTCATTTTATAGAGTATATTATCTCAATAAAAAGATGTTGTTCGATTTATTATAAATGATATATATTCTAAAATAATATTTATGAACTATTTCAAATTATTCTTTACTTTTCTAAAGACCGGAACTATATCCTTTGGAGGATATATGATGCTTATTGCTATGATTCAGTATGAGTTTTCTGAAAGAAAGAAGATTTTAAATAAAAACAAAATACTGGATGCTATTACAATGGCAAGTTTTTTACCTGGTCCAATGGCAATTAATGTAGCATCCTATATAGGTTTTTTAATCAAAGGATGGAAAGGTGCTGTTATATCTTTTGTCGCTGTTTTATTACCTTCTTTTATTATAATGGTAATATTTTCTCATCTTTATCTTAACTCTAGAAATATACCAGGATTTTCTTCTTTCTTTGACGGTGTATTACCTGTAGTTGCAGCAGTAATCTTCTCTGTAGCATATAATATATACAAAGAATCAAAAGACAAAGTTTTTAGTTTGCTTCTTGTGATATTGAGTTTTGTACTTACATCACTTATAAAGGGTTATATTTCAATTATACTTCCACTTTTGATTTGTGGTGGTTTGAACTTATTTTATAATGGAGATAAATTAAAAAAAATAACTAATCCAAAGAAAGCTTTTTTGAGGATAAAAGGAATAATTATTGCTTCTCTTATAATGATAATACTATTTGTTTTTCTTAATAATGCTCCAATCAGTAGTTTAGAATTTAATTTAGCAAAAGTATTTGCAAATATATCACTGACATTATTTGGTGGTGGGTATGTTTTTATACCATACCTTGATAAAATAATTGTTGAGCAGATGGATTGGTTGACTAAAAGAGAATTTATTGATTCCATTGCGATGGGTCAGATAACACCAGGACCCATACTTATTACAGCAACATTTATTGGATATAAGTTAGGATATCTGCTTAATAATACAATAACAAGTGGGATTTTTGGAGCATTTATAGCTACTATTTCTATTTTTCTACCTTCTTCAGTTGTTATCATATTCTTCTCAAGAGTTTATTATTTTGTTAAAAAGAATACTACAGTTAAACTTATTATTAAAGGTTTTAAAATTGGCATTATAGGATTGATATGTTACTCTGGATATATTATAATGTTCAAACAACAAGAAACATTCAACTTATTAAGTTTATCAATTTGTATATTTTCATTTATTATTTTGAATAAAACAAAAATTCATCCATTATTTTTGATTCTTGGTTTTGGTGTGGCTGGATATTTTTTAGAATTATAAATTATGAATTTCTTTCAGTTTATTGGAACCCAAAGATCAGGTTCAAATTTGTTTAGGTTGATGTTAAATGAATTTGATGGAGTATATGCACCACATCCACCGCATTTGCTCAAAACATTTTATCCAATTTTATCAAAATATCAAAACTTAACTGATGACGTTAATTTACAAAAATTGGTAGAAGACATGTTGAAATGGATTCACAATAATCCTGTAAGATGGAAAAATGTACCATCATACAATGAATTAGTTGAATCTTTAAATAAAAGGTCATTATTTGAAATATTCAGATTATTATATACTACTAATGCAATAAAGGAAAACAAAAATAAATTTTGGTGTTGTAAAAGTTTATTCAATTTAAAATTTTATAATGTTAATGAATTTAAGAGCCTAAATCCTATATATATATACATATATAGAGACGGTAGAGATGTTGCTTCGTCATTCAAGAATGCTTCTATAGGAGATAAGCACATCTATTTTCTTGCAAAGCAGTGGCAATCTGATCAGGTGATTTGTAAAAAAATAAAAGATAATACGTCTGATTATAATTTTTTTTCAGTTAAGTATGAAGATTTATTAATATATCCAAGAAAAATTTTAAAACGATTTTGTGAAAAATACGATATAACATATAATGATGATTTTTTAAATTATTACAAATCATCAGAATCTAAACTCACTTCTTTATCAGGAAGTCTTTGGAAGAATTTGTCAAAGCCAATTATAAGTAATAATAAAGGGAAGTATAAAACAGAACTATCTAGAGATGAAATTAGAATTTTTGAATCTTTGAACTACGAAAGCTTGAAATTATTAGGATATAAAGTTGAAAATGAATTATCAGATTTAATTACAAATTTTACATCTGAAAAAATTGAAGAATTTGTTCTGCTTAATAGGGAAATTAAAGAAAATTTTTCAAAGAAAAGAGATGACAAGGGGTTTGAGTTAAGAAGAAGACAAGAATTGATTCTTAATAAATCTATAAATTAAATTTTTTTATCTTAAACTTATTAGAATAAAACTCTAAATAATTCGAATTATTCACCCAATCTCCAGTATTATAATATCTGCTGTCATTAGATATAGTCTCTTTTGATATGTAATGGCTGTGTCCAAATATGTAAGCATCGTTATGATTATTTCTTTGATAATTTTTACAATATTTTATTATCCTATCATTATTTTTTTTAGCATTTGAATTATTATTTTTTTTATGAGAACGTGAAAAATATTTTCCTAATCTAATTCCTATATCAGGATGGATTAATCTGAATAATTTTTGACAAATACTATTTGTGAATATTCTTTTTAGAATCTTATATCCCAAATCTCCACTTCCTAATCCATCTCCGTGGCCCACTAAAATTTTTTTATTATCTAATTTTAAGCTCTGTGGTTGATCGTATAATTTTATGCCAAGTTTTTCAAAATAGTCTAATGTCCATAAATCATGGTTTCCTTTAAAATAATGTACATTTATTCCACTACCTATAAGTTCAGAAATTTTTGATAATAATTTAAAGTAATCTTTTGGAACGACATGTTTATACTCAAACCAGAAATCAAAAACATCTCCCATTAGAAATAATTCTTGAGCATCAACCTTTATAATTTCAAGCCACTCAATTATTTTTTTTTCTCTTTCTAGAGATAATTTATTGTCGGGTTTCCCTAAATGAAAATCTCCAGCAAAATATGCTTTTTTATTCTTCTTCAGTTGAAGTTCTATCCTCTTCATTTTTGGCCATTTGATTATTAGAATCATTATCTTCTTGATTATTAGAATCATTTAAATCTATATGACTGCTTTTGAAAGGTCTTTTCCCAATTAGATTTTCCATATCATTTTGGAAAAGAATTTCTTTTTCTAATAATTTTTTAGCTATTTTCTCAAGCTGGTCTCGTTTTTCTATTAATAATTTTTTTGTTCTATCGTATGCATTGTCAACTATTCTTTTAACTTCAGAATCTATTTTCTCAGCAGTTGATTCTGAATATGGTTTTGTAAAATTGTAGTCAGATTGTTTAGAATCAAAGAAAGATATATTACCTATATTTTTATTCATTCCATATACAGAAACAATACTATATGCCATTTTTGTTATTCTTTCAAGATCACTTAAAGCACCAGTTGAAATTTTTCCAAAAATTATTTCTTCTGCTGCCCTACCACCTAAAGCCATGCACATTTCATCAAGTAATTGATCAGTTTGATATAAATATTGTTCTTTAGGTAGATATTGAGCATATCCTAAAGCTGCTATACCTCTTGGTACAATACTAACTTTTACGAGTGGGTCTGCATGTTTAAGATACCAGCCAGCAACTGCATGACCTGCTTCGTGATAAGCCACAATTTTTTTCTCTTCTGGAGAAATAATTTTATTTTTCTTTTCTAACCCTCCTATAACTCTGTCAATTGCATCTTGGAAATCATCCATTTCAATAGAAGTTTTGTTTTTTCTTGCAGCAATTAAGGCAGATTCATTACATACATTAGCAATTTCTGCACCAGCAAATCCAGGTGTTTGTGCAGCCAAATTTTTAATGTTAACATCATTATTCAATTTTAAATTTCTTACGTGAACCTTAAAAATTTCTTCTCTACCTTTTAAATCAGGTTTATCAATAGATATTTGACGGTCAAACCTTCCAGGTCTTAGCAATGCTGAGTCAAGTACATCAGGTCTGTTAGTTGCCGCTAGAATTATTACCCCAGAGTCAGTGGTAAATCCATCCATTTCAACAAGTAATGAATTTAAAGTATTTTCCCTCTCATCATTAGATCCAGGTATTTGCCCCCTTCCTCTACTTCTACCAATTGCATCTATTTCATCAATAAAGACTATACACGGAGCTTTTTCTTTTGCTTTTTTAAATAAGTCACGTACTCTTGCAGCACCAACACCAACGAACATTTCAACAAAATCAGAACCTGATAAAGAATAGAAAGGAACATTTGCCTCACCGGCAACAGCTTTGGCTAATAGCGTTTTCCCAGTACCTGGAGCTCCCACTAATAGTGCCCCTTTGGGTATTTTTCCACCAAGTTTTGTAAATTTCTTTGGATTTTTTAAGAATTCAACAATTTCTTTTACTTCTTCTTTAGCTTCTTCTAGTCCTGCAACATCTCTAAATGTTAATTTTACTTTACTTTCCTTATCGAACAACGAAGCTTTTGATTTTCCAATATTAAAAATTTGTCCACCAGGACCCCCTCCAGTTGACATTCTTCTTAATAAAAACCAAAATCCTATTAAAATTAAAATTGTAAATCCCCATGTCTGTAAAAATGAATAAATATCAGTTCGGCTTTCGGTTAAATATTCAATTTCATTTGTATTTTGTTTACCAAGTGAATTTATTAGGTCATCATATCTCTTCTCAAATGACTCAATAGATGATACTTCATGTTTATAGTGAGGACCGTAAGTATTGTTTAATAGATTTGAAGATTCAAGTTCATCTTTATAGTTTGAGTTTAGTAGTGCTTCTTCATTTAGAGTAATTTCTATAATTTCTTGATTTTTTATAACAACAATCTTAGAGACATCATGGCTTTTAATCATTTTTTGAAAACGATTATAATCTATTACTATTGGTTTAGACGAGAAAAAACTAAATGATAGATAGATAAAAAATGTGATGGCAAAGATTATCCATATCTGATTATTAAAATTTTTGTTAATTAATTTATTATTATTTTCTTTTTTCATTAATCTATTTAATTATTTCATGCTTCCCATCTCCCCAAAGTTTTTCTAAATTATATATACTTCTTTTATTTTCATTAAAAATATGTGCTACAACGTCTACAAAATCAATAAGAATCCACTCTCTATTGTCTTTTCCTTCTTTTTTCCATGGTTTCTCTTTAAATCTGTTAAAGACATCAATCTCAATACCATCAGAAATTGCATCAATATGGGTATTAGAGGTTCCAGTTGCTAAAACGAAGTAATCAGTAACTGAAGTATTGATTTTTTTTAAATCAATAATTCTAATATCCTGAGCCTTTTTATCTTCCATGCAACTAGCTATAAATTTACTAAGTTTATTAGAATTTATTTTTTGATTTATTTTCAATTGGTATATTACTAATTATAATTATAGTTTATATGAGCAAAAATATTGCCAAAGGCTTATTTAAAGACAAAACTAATATTTATGTGACAGAATGTCTTTCTACAAATGATTTTTTAATTAATATTTTAAAAAAAAATGATTTAGAAGAAGGATCATTAGTTATTACAGACTTTCAGACTAAGGGTAGAGGGCAAAGAAATAATTCTTGGGAGTCACAAAGATCAAAAAATTTGCTTTTTTCCTTTCTTTTGTCTCCTGAAATACCAGTTCAAAGTCAATTTTATATTCATGTCATTATTTCAATTTCTATATATAATACTTTAAAAAAAATAGGTCTTTCAGGTATAACAATTAAATGGCCAAATGATATTTATATAAATAATTTAAAGATTGCTGGAATTTTAGTTGAGAATATTGTTTTTAAGAAAAAGGTATATAGGTCAGTAATTGGAATTGGAATAAATATTAACCAAACTAATTTCTTAAATATTAAAGCTACTTCTCTAAATAATGAAACTGGTGAATACTATGACAAAAAAAAAATATTAAAAATCTTATTATATAATATAGAAAAGGAATATAAAAAAATTAATATTAATAAGGATGCTATGTTCAGGCAATATAAAAAACTATTATTTGGTTATAATCAAAATTTAAATTTTAATTCTGGAGGAAAATTTTTTCAAGGTAAAATAATTGATTTAGAAAAAAACGGTAACCTAATTTTATGTATTAATAATAAAAAAGTAAGTTTTGAGCATGGGTCTTTATCCTTACTATAATATTTTATTTTTAGCTGAAAGAAACTAGTTTTGATAATGGCATCAAAATTTATAATAGTATCTGCTCCTTCTGGCTCCGGTAAATCCACACTGGTATCTTACCTACTTCAAAAAATAGATTCTTTATCTTTTTCAGTTTCCTCTACAACAAGAAAAAGAAGAAAAACAGAACAACATGGAATTCATTATTATTTTATTACAAAAAATGAATTTGATAATCATATTAATAAAAATGATTTTATTGAATGGGAACAGGTTTACAATAATGATTTTAAAGGAACTCTAAAGAGTGAAATTAAAAGATTAACAGATAAAAATAAAAATGTGATTTTTGATGTTGATGTTATAGGAGGATTAAATTTGAAAAAATATTTCGGAAAGGATGCTTTATCTGTTTACATAGATGTTCCAAATCTTAAATCTTTAGAAGATAGACTTAATCTAAGAGGAACAGATTTGCAAGAAGACATAAGAGAAAGACTAAACAAAGCTAAAGTAGAAGTTTCACAAAAAAACAAATTTGATATTGTTATAATGAATAAAGACATTGGTTCTGCTTGTGAAAAAATGTTTTCTGAAGTTAATAATTTTTTATCAACATGAAAGTAGGTCTTTTTTTTGGAACATTTAACCCAATTCACTGCGGCCATATTAGTATTTCTAATCAAATATTAAGTAATACTAATGTTGAAAAAATATGGATGATAATATCTCCTCAGAGTCCAAATAAAGAAAAGAATAAAATTCTAGAAAAAAATTTGAGATTTAAAATGATGAATCGTGCTTTGAAAAAGTATAACAATATTATGCCTTCTAAAGTTGAATTTAATATGGGTATTCCAAATTATACGTATAAAACCTTAATAAAATTAGTTAATGAATATCCTCAAAATGAATTTGTAATAATAATGGGAGAAGATAATTATCTTAGTTTAGAAACATGGATTAAAAGTAATTATATTAAGAATAATTTTGAAATTATTGTCTATCCCAGAAATAAAAACTCTATTGATAAATTTTTTTTTAATGGAGAATTATTAGATTTTTCTTCTAAACAAATAAGAGAAAGAATTAAAAGTGGTAAAAAAGTATCAGGTATGGTCCCAGTTGAGGTTGAAAAGGAGATTATAAAAAACGGTTATTATATCAGATAGTTGTAATCTCTGTCTCTTTAGTTTTAATTATTTCATCTATCCTATTTATTTTTATATCAGTTATTTTTTGAATTTCACCTTCCCCATCTCTAATTGCATCTTCAGATAATCCTTCGTTAGATAATTTTTTTAAATATTCATTAGATTCTTTCCTTACTGATCTTATACTAATCTTACCCTTTTCACCTTCACCTTTTATTTGTTTGACTAAAATAAGTCTCCTCTCTTCGGTTAATGGTGGAATGTTTATAATTATATTTTCTCCATCATTTTGCGGATTTAATCCTAAATCACTACTTATAATAGCTTTCTCAACATCTTGAATTATTGATTTTTCCCATGGTCTAATAAAAAGAGTTCTGCTGTCAGGTGTTGTTATTGAGGCTACTTGTATAAGAGGTGTTGGTACACCATAATATTCGATCATTACACCATCAAGCATATTTGGCATTGCTTTTCCAGCTCTAATTTTTTTCAACTCTGAGATAAGAAAATGAATCGATTTTTCCATTCTTTCTCTTGTATCTTCTAATATCAAATCAATTTCTTCCATATTCTAATATATTAAAGTACCAACTTTTTTACCTTCAATAAGATTAATTAAATTTCCGGATTTATTCATATCAAATACTATAATAGGTAAATTGTTTTCTTTACATAGAGTAAATGCAGTCATATCCATAATAGTCAGATTTTTTTCATAGACTTCATTAAATGAAATTTCATTGAATTTTTTTGCATCTTTCTTTTTCTCTGGATCAAAGTCATAAACTCCATCTACTCTTGTCCCTTTTAAAACAATATTTGCTTCAATTTCAATTGCTCTTAGACTAGCAGTAGAATCTGTAGTAAAATATGGTTTTCCAAGACCAGCTCCAAAAATTACTATTCTTCCTTTTTCTAAATGTCTTATAGCTCTCCTTCTAATGAATGGTTCACATACTTGATCTACATTAAATCCAGACATGAGCCTTGTATCACATCCAAGTTTTTCAAGATGACTCTGAAGAGCCATGCTATTTATAAGTGTCGCCATCATTCCCATATAATCACCCTGAACTCTATTTATTCCAGATTCCTCTGATTCTATTCCTCTGTAGATATTCCCACCTCCAATCACAATAGCAATCTCTATTCCTTTATTGTGTATTTCTTTTATTTCTTGAGAATATTTTTCCAATAAAGATGAGTCAATACCATAATTCTTTTCTCCCATTAGTGCCTCTCCACTTAATTTTAAAAGAATTCTTTTGTATTTCATATTGATTTATTATAAAAGTAAATATAAAATATATGATATATGCACATCATTTTAAAGTAATTTTTTAAAAATACAAATTACATTTAAAAATTTGTAATAATTAAAAAAGAATATAATTTTGCTGACCTTTGAGCTCTATTGGCAAAATATTGTAGATTTTATGTTGGGGGGATACCAAAGCGGTCAAATGGGGCAGACTGTAAATCTGTTGACTTATGTCTTCGTAGGTTCGAATCCTGCTCCCCCCACTTAATTTTATGATAATAAGCGGGCGTAGCTCAGTTGGTAGAGCGACAGCCTTCCAAGCTGTAGGTCGAGGGTTCGAATCTCTTCGCCCGCTCATATGCCGATGTAGCTCAGAGGTAGAGCACTTCCTTGGTAAGGAAGAGGTCACGGGTTCAATTCCCGTCATCGGCTCA
>CEOQ01120704.1_pt1 | contig 11859 bp, 9 predicted proteins | sample 361351 | NCBI WGS metagenome assembly CEOQ01 (sample SAMEA2619907, study PRJEB7988) | marine metagenome | biome: marine biome (ENVO:00000447); feature: deep chlorophyll maximum layer (ENVO:xxxxxxxx); material: "saline water (ENVO:00002010), including plankton (ENVO:xxxxxxxx)" | depth 60 m | reverse complement strand
CGTGTTCTGTTCAATAAAAAAAGCCCTGAAACCGGTGAGGGTTTTCAGGGCTTTGGGAAATACCGCAAACAGCGATGGACAACTACAACATTCCTCCGGCCCCGCAACGTGGCGGGAAACTAAAGCCGAACCAGCAGTATCTGTTGAGGAGTGCCATTCCGTTATTATGCCTGAAGGTTCAGAGTGATCAACCCGCCTCAGCCAGTCCGACAGCCGAAATCTGGAATCGCTGAGGCGTTGTGATCCAGAGTGGGTTTTACAGCTTGGGTATGGCGCGTTTTGGCGGCGGTTTCTTGAGCATTTTCTTGCGGTCGTCCTGGGCGGGTCCTGGGTTGCCGCCGCCGCCGCCAGCTCCGCGTCTCGCAGGTGGATTCAGGTTCGTGAATTCTTCCACCCATTTCCAGCTCATCGGATCTTCAAGTTCACGCGATGCTAACAGAGCCCAGGGGGTTCCAGGGTGATTGTCGACGACACGCTGGAGATACTGTGTGGCGTTGGCAGCTTGTTTCTTAAGCTGGCTGCCGACGCTGACTTCACCGCTTGGCTTGAGAATCCACGTATTGTTTTTCTTGGTGGTGAATTTCATGCCCCGCTTGGCTTTTGCCAGCATGGCATTGAAAGACTCGGTTCGCACTCGAACCGCCAGGACGCGCCCAATTGCCAGATCGTAACCTGCCTGCCAACGTGGCGAGGCTTCTTGTTCTCGGTCGGTTTCACCGACTTGAAGTAGATTGTGTAACGCTGAGATCTTGGGGGATAGCTTGGCCGCTGCTTTCTGCGCCTCGGTAAGTGCGTTGGCAAAAGAGGCTTCGTCTCGTTTGACAAAACGAAACTGGGGAATTTCCATTGGTGTCAACCAGCTTTGACGCGAAGCCTCAAACAGGGCGGTACGTGCCTTGTTCTGGTTTAGACGTTGCATGTACTCTTCGACCGTCACGTAGTCGGGACGGTACTTGCGCATCACTTCAGGATCAAAGAAGTGCTGCAGGTGTGCCGCGAATGCCGAGGTGTCACGGCGACGTATCTTTTTTGTCGTCGAACGATTCGGGTGAACAGCAAAGTAGATACCTCCGGTTTCGTATGCTAAACGCGTCAATGCGAAGGGGCCGAACCCGGAGTCAATGGGCGGCGTTTCACGCCCCGCACTGGCAGAGAAGTTTAGCTTGATACGTTCCGGGAAAAGCGATTCTGGGCCTTGATTGACTCGTCCCCAGCCCGGAGTTTGATCGTATTTCTTGTCGGGATCGATCCACTTGACGAGCGTTTCCTGGCGTCCAAAGGGGGCCGGTACGCCGACGACGTAGACCGGCATGCTATAGCGTCGGCAGAGTGCTACGGATTGATCCAAGCCATTGCGGTCGTCGCCTGCTTCGTCCGTCACCACGACGATCAGCACATTACGTTCCGGCTCGGCCGGTTTCCCTTTCGGGATCCGTAATTCCTTGAAACGACCGGCCGCCTGGCCGACGGCGGCAAAGACGTTTTCAACTCCGGAGTTATCGAGTTTGATACTGTCTACGGCTTGTTTGATTTCGTCGATGTCGTCCGTCGGTTTCCCGGTAATCATCTGAACCGACTTGCCAAAAGCAAAGACTGACGTCAGTAAAGGTTTGTCTCGATGGCGTTTAAACGCAGGATTTTCAGCTTGCTCCAATAAGCCAAGCTCTTCGTAAATCCGGTGCAGACGCCCGTGTATTTCTTCGCGTTGGCGCGAAAGGCTGGCCGATTGATCAAACAGCCAGACAACCAGTGTTTTGCGCTGCTCGAGCGAATGCAGGATTTCGTTCGTCAGCCGGTCGATAGCTCCCAAAGCCCCTGTGGTCCCCTCGCCGGCCGCGCCTTTGACGATCAAGTTCTGATCAAGATGTAACCCTGTCGCGACTTCAATCGACTGATTTAGTTCGATTTCTGCCTCTTCGACTGGGGTCAGCTGCGTGGCACTGGGAATCTCAGAGAGCTCGGCAACGACCGGTGCCAGAGAGAGTGCCATCCCTTCCTCGTCTGCACTGTTGGCTCCGATTTGCTCGGACTGTTCGTCGCTGAAATAGACCTCTTCGGGAATCTTGACGTCAACTTCTTCCTCGGCCAGCGGGGAAAGGATAGTGAGGTGCGGTCTGGCCTGAGGCAGCAGCAGAGGAACCAGACCAAGCGCGAGCAGGATGCCAAAATGGATTAACAGGCTGGTGGCAAAAGCACCAGAATCTGCATCCCAGGGCAGATTCAGGTGTTCTCGGCTTTCGTTCCACCAGTCGCGCAAACGATGTGCCAAAGCAGTCATGACTTTCTCTCCCGCGTTCACCAGGTGAACTTTTGGTGGAATATTTACTTTTGTCCCACCTGACTATTGCATCGTCACCCTGAGCGAGCCTTAGTGATCTGGATTCTTTGAATTTGGGTGTACTGCACAGCCACACGCTGCTAACTGGCGGTAGGCGTTTCGCCAGTTAGCCGGCGAGCAGGCCCAGCCTGTTAACCCCATCCCGGCCGTCCGGTTTCGGAGTCACATGACAGGTTGCAGTTGGCACCGCAGGACGCAGCAAGTGTTGAAAACAAAACACCTTGCGCTATTTTCTCCAAATTGGGCAGGAAAAGCAAGCGAATCCGTTAGCCCACAGGCATTTCTGAGTCCCAGCGGTGGCCGGATTTAGGGCAGTAGTGGATGTCTGTAGTCCCCAGCAGACTGTTCGACGGCCAACAGGCCAGGAACTGGCAGCACCCGAACGCGCGGGATCAGCCAAGGACCGACCTCAGAAAACAAAGTCCAGAAACAGGAAAGGGGCCAGAAAATCGTCTAATGAGCCCAGAATTCCGCGGGTAACACACGCGGAAGTGGCAAACGGGTTACCGCCTGGACGATCTTCGTTGACCCGATATGGCAACACGTCTACGATAAAGTAACGCGTTACTTCGTGTCGTTTTGGGCGATCTGCCAACGTTTTTTTCCGCATTACGCAGGAATCTGGTTATGAACGAACGCCGCCTGCCAGGTTGGCTTTTGTTGCTGTCTCTGACGCTCGCAATTTCCGGCCCAACGGCATTTGGACAGGCCACGCAAAAAAAGAAACAACCCGGTGTGCCGGTACCCAAGGCGCGGGCTGAAGCCTTGACGACCAAAGACGGTGTGCATCTGCGGTGTATTTATTACGAGTCACCCTTGGCAAAAAAACAGGGGAAGCAGGTCTTCCCTGTGGTGCTGGTACATGGTTGGGGGCGTGGTGCCGCAGATTTTCACTACCTTGCCCAGGGCTTGCAGGGACTTGGATTTTCAGTCGCGGTTCCCGACCTGCGCGGCCACGGCAAAAGTGTCACGCGGAGTCTGGCCAATGGGAATAAAGCTCCGATTACACGGCAGCGGATGAAACCGAAGGACAAAGCTGCTGTGTTGCTGGATTTGCAGGCCGTCAAGAGCTTCTTGCTGGAGGAAAACAACGCCGGTCGCATGAACATTGAGAAGTTGTGCGTCGTAGGCGCCGCGGAAGGTGCCTTGCTAGCGATGAACTGGGCGTTTTACGACTGGAGTCGCCAGGACTTGCCAGCTTTTGAGATAGGTAAAGACATTCGTGGTTTGATTTTGCTTTCGCCGCCAAAGTCGTTCGGCCGTTTCAACGCGCAGGGCCCACTGCAGCACCAGTTCATCTTGCGACAGATGCCAATGCTCATTGCCGTTGGACAAGGGGACCGCACGGCATCGAAGGACGCCGAGCGTCTTTACTCGAAAATCGAGGGACGGCGGAAGGGGGCAGGTAATACGGCAACCGGGCTGTTTGTCAGCACCGCGGATACGAATTTGCAGGGTGCCGAGCTGCTAAATCCACGGTTACCGATCACTAAAGGAATCGTTGATTTCATGAAACTCATGCGCCGCCAGTCCGACCAGTTTCCGGCTTGGACCGAGCAGCGATTTCAGTGATAGCAGGCCAACTGGACACCTGGTTCTTTATCTTGCGGAATGCCTGACCGAGGCGTTTCAAGCAATCCAGGCACTGCTGAGCGCGGATCTGTTGGATCCCTTCGAATTTGGCTGTTGTCTCAGGTTGTGTGCTTCGTGGGAGGCTGAACCTGACGGCCAGCTGTTTGGGTTTCGCTGCGTGGTTACGGTGCTTTTCTGATTGTGTCTTGAGTCAGCCCAGGCGATTGCGTACGATTCGCAGCGACTTGGCGGAGGACAGGCACGTATGCTCGATTTTCATGTTCAACGATGTACCCGCCAGTGCGCTGGTGAGGACCGTGAATTGCTTCCCGGTGAAGTGTTTTATGCGGTGTTGATCGATGAAGGTGAAGAGGTGGTCCGTCTTGATTATTCTGAATCTGCTTGGCAGGGACCGCCAGAAGATGTGATTGGTTGGTGGCGGTCACGCATGCCCGATAACGTGGCACGCAAGTTCCAGTGGGCTCCGAATGACGTCTTGCTGGACTACTTTGAACGCCTTGAAGACCAGCTCGACAGACTTGATGTCCGATTTGTCTTGGCACTACTGATGGTGCGACGCCGGATATTGCGCCTGGAGGAGTCGAGCACCAATGAACAAGGGCAAGAGGTGATGGCCTTGTTCTGTCCGCGCAATGAAAAACAATACCAGGTGATTGTCGCTTCACCACCTGCTGATCGTATGCAGCAGATTCAGGAGGAGCTGGCGAGACTGCTTGAGGCGGACACCGATTGACATCTCTTGTGAGTGTGACGGATTCAATTTGCCGAGAGTTTTGTTTTCGATGGTGGTTATGTGGCAGGAGGTCGTTGTTGCGATGAGCGTGACCTGCAGGAAGGCAAGAGCGTTTGCGGTCTGGCGCAACGGTTGCGCTTTCCAGTGGAGGCGACAGCAAGGGTGTGCTGCGAAGCTGACGCGACAACGAAGCACCGTATTGTTTGTCATATTGTTGCTGTTGTGTAACAGTGGTTGCAGCAGCCTGGGATGGTTTGGTTCTCGAGATCCCCAGGCTCCAGTTGTCCTAGGTGCTGACGCGGGACCGCAGGATGTGGTCGCTGCTGTAAATGGCAATAGCAGCTTGATCCGTCAATTGCAGACAACGAATGCATCGCTGTCGGTTCCGGGTTTACCGGGTCTGGCCGCTGACCTCGCATTAGAGCGGCCACAGCAACTTCGCATTCGAGCGCGTGCGCCAATCGGTTCGCGACCACAACTGGATTTGGGAAGCAATCAAGACCATTTTTGGTTTTGGGTGAACCAGAATCCAACGGGCTTGGCTCTCGGCAAGCCTTCTCCGGTTTACGTCGCTCGACACCAGGAATTTCGTCGCAGTGCAGCACCTGGCGTGTTGCCGCTGGAGCCGCGTTGGATCATTGAAATGTTGGGAGTGGCAACCCTTGATCCCGCTGCCGGATATCAGTTTTCGGCGGGCCCAGAGCAACTCGTTTTGCGTTCGCAAATTCCCAGTCCTGGCTCGCCCTTGACTCGCCAGGTAGTTGTTCACCCACAATTTGGCTGGGTTCTACAGCAGCAGTTCGAAGACGCTACCGGAACACTGGCAATTGCCAATTTATCGCAATTTCGTTACTACCCAGACATGGGGGTGTCTTTGCCGCGGCGACTGCAGATTCAACTTCTGCCCGGTCGCCAGGAAGAGGTGGCTTTTCAGATTGATGTGGGCGATTACTTGATCAATCAGCTGATCGGCGCTCCCGCTCGGCTGTGGCAAATGCCGCCGCTGGAAGGTGCTCCTCGGATTGACCTGGCCGCTTTTCAGGCACCGACTCAAGGGGAAACGCACAACACGGCCAGTCGCGGCCTTAACAGGCCGGCAGCGGCGGCTTTTCGCCCCCGCTACCGTGGCTTGCCGCAATTGCGTTAACCGGTTTTGGGCCTGTGAAGGCGGCAGGACCCTCCCGTCATCGAGCAGTTCGCGTTAGGATCGTGAGGGTACGATTCTGCCGTGATTGTTCCCGTTGATGGACTTGTAGCCGTGCCCAGAGATTTTCTCCAGAATGTCCAGGATAGCTATGACGTAGTCGTTATCGGCAGTGGGCTGGCTGGCATGACCGCGGCTAATATTCTGGGGCGTGCCGGACATTCAGTGTTGCTGTTGGAACAGCACTATAAGTTGGGTGGGTTAGCAACCTGGTTCAAACGTCCTGGCGGCCATATTTTTGATATTTCGTTGCATGGTTTCCCATACGGGATGATCAAAAGTTGTCGACGCTATTGGAATCAGGCCATCGCTGATTCGATCGTTCCGTTAAAACGGATTCGCTTTGACAACCCTGTCTTTTCTCTGACGACAAGCTACCATCGCAACGATTTTACTCGTCTGCTGTCAGAACAGTTCGGCGTGCCGCGATCAACGATTGACGCGTTTTTTGATACCGCTCGTCAGATGAAGTTTTATGATGACCAGGAATTGACGACCGGAGAATTGTTTGAACGTTTTTTCCCCGGCCGGCAGGATATCGTCCGGCTACTCATGGAACCGATTGTGTATGCGAATGGTTCGACTCTGGAAGATCCGGCATTGTCATACGGGATTGTGTTCTCAAATTTCATGTCCAAAGGCGTCTTCACATTTGAGGGTGGGACGGACCGGCTGATCCAATTAATGCACGATGAACTCCTGAGTAACGGAGTTGATGTCGGTATCCGTTGTGATGTGGAACAGGTGGGGGTGGAGCGGGATCGAGTTGTTTCTGTCAAGGTTAATGGACGTACGATTCGCACCCGGAGCGTGGTGTCGAATGCGAACTTGCAGGCAACCATTTTTCGCCTGGTAGGCGACCAGTATTTTGACTCTCAATTTATCGACGAGGCAAGGCAAGTACGGGTTAACAATTCGAGTACCCAGGTCTATATGGCGTTAAAGCCGGATGAATATATTGAGGAATCCACGGGAGATTTGTTGTTCAGTTCAACCGCTCGTGAGTTTGCCACCGATTTGCTGCTCAGTCGTGACATCACGAGTCGAACCTATTCGATTTACTATCCGCGTACTCGGCCGGCAGGGCGGTCGCGCCATTTAGTGGTCTCCAGTACCAATGCAAAATACGAGGATTGGGCTGGCTTGACGAAAGAAGAATACGAACAGAGTAAACGCGATCTGATCGAAACCACTCTTGATGCGGCGGAAAAATATCTACCTAATCTGCGCGAGCGGGTAGCTCACATCGAGGCGAGTACCCCCATCACCTTCGAACATTACACGCGGCATGTGGCCGGTTCCAGTTTCGGTACGAAGTTCGAAGGTCTGGCGGTTAGCCGCGGATTGCCGGAACAAGTCCGCGGTCTATACCATGCCGGCAGTGTCGGTATCATCATGTCCGGCTGGCTGGGTGCCATCAATTACGGTGTGATTGTTGCCAACGATGTCGACGCATGCCTGATGGCGAGCGGGTCCGCGGTTTCTTCTGCGCGGCTTTCTGAGTAAAACCACAGCGCAGCCGAGGTTTGCTGGCAAAAGTGTGGGCTGTTACCGTCAGGTAGGGAGCGCGACAACGTGTGGAAAACAAAACAGCTTGAAAAATGGCTTCTCTGCAAGGTGTGCACATTCTTGCTGGCGTCATTTTTGACGGCGCCATTGTTTGCGGATGATTGGCCCCAATGGATGGGGCCTCAACGTGATGGTGTGTGGAGGGAAACGGGGATCCTGGAAAGCTTTCCTGAAACGGGTTTGCTACGTCAGTGGCACGCGAAACTGGGAGCTGGCTATGCCGGTCCGGCAGTCGCTGGCGGTCGCGTGATCGTGATGGATCGAATTCGACATCCCGACGACGCTGAGAAGATTGCGCGGTTGAAACGGGACTTTGGTCCTGCTCCCAACTACAACTACACGCGTGGTATTACATTGGGCGTGGAACGCGTGGTCGCCTTGGACGTAGAATCCGGGAAAGTGCAATGGGTACATCAGTACGATTGTCCGTATACGACTGCGTTGATGTATGGCGCCGGTCCGCGTGTCACGCCAACAGTCGATCAGGACCGGGTCTATACATTAGGATCCGAAGGGCATCTGTTCTGCCTGCAGGCGAAGACGGGGCAGGTTATCTGGTCACGCGAGTTTCAGCGTGACTACAAGCTGGAAATCCCGCATTGGGGCGTGTCCGCGCACCCACTGGTTGATGGCGACCGTTTGATCTGTACCGTCGGTGGCAAAGGTACGACAGTCGTTGCTTTTGACAAGTATACGGGACGCGAAATCTGGCGTGCTCTGGATGCACGCTGGCCGGGCTATTCATCTCCCGTGATTTACCAGGTAGGGCAGACGCGCCAATTGGTTGTCTGGCATGGCGATGCGATCAATGGACTCAATCCAGAGACCGGTGCGACCTACTGGTCGATTCCAATCAAGACACACTGGGGAATGGCGATTGGCATCCCGCGACTATTTCGTGAACAACTCTACGTTAGTGGTTACCCACGTCAGTCGGCATTACTTCAGCTCAATGCGCAGAGACCTCAAGCTGAGATTGTCTGGCAGGGCGATACTCGTCGCGGCGTCGCGTGTGTGATGAGTACACCGATGATTGAGGGTGGTTATCTCTACGGCGCAGGTCCGGGCGGACGTTTTATGTGCATCCGCCTGAGCGACGGGAAACCGATGTGGGAAAGTTTTGCTCCCTCGACAGGGAAACGGCCCGCCAGTTGGGCGAATGTATTTATTGTCAAGCAGGCAGACCGTTATCTGTTGGCAAATGACCTTGGCGAATTAGTGCTGGCGCGCCTGAGTCCAGACGGATTTGAGCAGGTCAGCCGAACCAAGATCATTGCCCCGACGACTCCCTTGGGGCGACGGACAGTCGTGTGGTCGCATCCCGCGTTTGCCCAACGCAGTGTCTTCGCACGCAACGACAAGGAGCTGGTCCGTTTGTCTTTGGCCGCAAATCCGTAAATGATGCTGTGCTGCCTGGCAGTCAGGCTGTGGCACGCGGAAGGTGGCTGGCCATCGCAAATCGGGTAGGTCTGCCTCGTTTGTGTCTTGGCTATTGAGCCGATGATCGTTTGCCATTGGGCCCACCACTGATAAGTTCACCATCGGGAAGTGGGCGGGCAGCGGTGAGCAGTCCACGGGCGAACAGATGTTCTTTGAGGCGTCTGAAATCTTCGAAACTGTCGCGGTATACCCAAACCGTAACCGTGGTTTGAGGTGTACTTTCGGCCGCCAGCAGTGCGGAGAAGTGCGAGTCTCCCCGCAAGGCATCAGTGAGTGCTTCTCCGAGTTGATCGGCAGTCGGGATCAGTTCGAAATGTGCCAGTTCTGCAAACTGTTGGACGACCGGGCCGAGATCAGTGTTAACTGTGCGTTCGCCGCGTTGCAGTGTGTACCGCATGCGAAACCCCTCAACCGGTCCGATGACTTCTGTCACGCGAGATGAGTTTCGTAGCTTCCAGAGTTGCTGGCGTCCATCCGCTTGCATGCGTTTGACAAGTTCGTTGATGGCGACATGTGCCAGCCTCCCGGACTTCAGTCGCAAATGAATTTCCTTGCCGAAGACGGTTTTAGCCATTGGGGTTGGCAGATGTTTCAACTCGATAGGTGCCTTGGTTTCGACTGCAACAGCCTGTAAGGTTTGTTGCACCTGCGCAAGTTCGCGTTCAGCAGCAGAGACCTGCTGCTGAACGTTCAGACGCTCTTGTTGTGCTGCGTCGAGGTCTTCCCGAGCGTTGCTCAGCTCTTTTTCGGTGGCGGTCAACAATGTCAGGAGTTGATCCCGCTCGATACGTCGATAAGCAATTTCCTGTTCTTGGAGATTGATTTTGCTTTGAGTCTTGTGGATGTCCGCCTCCAGTCCAGAGGCGGTACTTTGTAGTGTCTGGATCCCGTCGTTTTCGACAGGCTCTGTTGTTGCTGGTGGTGGATCTGGCCGTTCACTCATAGCGTCTTTGGCACGTGCGCCGACAATCATTACTAGAATGATAAGAATGCCGACGAGGTTGGCCACGATGTCCAGGAAAGCATCTTGCCCTGGCGCGTCGGTTTCATGCCGTGGTTTATGTCTCAACGGTTAGCCCTTTCGACGATCATGCCACTGTCGCGCAGCAGGGCGGATAGCTCCCTGAAACGGTGTTCCGCCTCTGGCAGAACATCGATTTTCAAAACAGGTTTCCAGTATCCGCCCGGGATGGCTAATCCCCAGCGTTCCATGCGATCCCAGATGCGGGCAATCAAGGACTCAATGTCGTTGCTCATTGCACCGCTTAACGGCACGGCCAGTTCGCGCGTGTCAACGCCACGTTCTTTTTGTATTACAAGTTGGTCCACAAAACACTTCATGCGAATTGTCCGTTGGACTTCGGTCAGGTTGTTCTCGTATTTGGGTAACGCAAAATTGCTTCCCCGACTTTCCGCCAGGCTGGTCGGTGAGAAGTCGTCCGTAGGGGTTCCGAGAGAGGTGAGGCCAGTGGTGGGCTGGTTTGACGCAATGCCTGCGTTCTTTGTGGCGGGCTGGTTTGAAGCAATCTCTGCGTTCTCTGCGGCGGGCTTTCGAGGTTTTGCACGGTTCGCCGAAGTGGTTGACGTTCCTCCCGTATTTTCAGTCTCCGGTTGTTGGGAATGAGTGTGGGTTTCTTTTCCAGCGACATCTCCTGAACCGGCGGTGGCAGGTGGTCGACGGTTGTTTTCGGGTGACTCCGATGTGCCACTCCGACGTGCTGCTGGACGCTGCCTGCCACCTCTGCCACGGCCAGGTCCATTTGCTGACGTGCGGACAAAGCCTCGGTTTGTGGTAGCCCGTAATTGGCCGCTGCCGCCGCCGTCCTGTTGGTATCGGCGAGGCATAGCGCGAGTCAGCGCGAGCTGGCGCTTGCGTGCTAATTCGATCACGCGGTGAAGCGAGTTTTTCAAGCTGGAGTCAGGTGGTGGATAGTGCAGTTCGCGTTCTGCGGCGACAAGTTCGTAACCAAACTCATCGTCCCAGCCTTGCATTGATCTGCGTGCCGCCCCGTAGGCCAGGATGCCATCCGAACGTACAACGATCAGGGGATAAGGCTCTTCGGTATCACCAACACGTCGGTAGTATTCACGCTTGGCGCGGAGTACAGCTGCCAGCGGATTGCCGGGGCCGGTCGGACCAGCCAGGTCTTCGGGGGTGAGTACAATTGCCTCAGGTTGGATGATCAGACCAGTGGAAGTGCATTCGACATAGAGTGGACGTCGCTGTGTTGCCTGCGGACCATGGTAGGGAATGATGGCATAGGATGCGGGACGTTGTTGGAGTTTCTCGCGGGAGTTTGTCAGCTGCTCTTGTGTGTGGTCGATTTGGGCCTGCAGTTGAGCCAATTGCCGACGAGATTTGTCCAAGGTGTCCTGGTTTGGTGAGCTAAGTGCGCGGAATGCTTTTCGTTCTTCAAGCAGTTTTTGCCACTGCGATTCCATTTGGTTGAGGTGCTCTTCCAGGTGACTCAGCGCCAGACGGCGGTCTGCTAATTCGGTTGTCTTTTCTCCGCGTTGTTGCTCGAGGATTTCCGATCTCCAGATCAGGTCTTCTCGTTGTTCCTGGCGACGTTGAGCGGCAGCCTGGGCGGCCGAGTCATCCACGGGCTCGGAGCGGACTATTTCTACGGCCTGTACACGTGCTTGCTGGACAACAAGAACGAGCAACACGATCAGCGCACCCATGGTGCAGACTAGTACGGCCAGAAACGGAAACAATGCTACGCGTGTTTCCGGTTTGCGGTTGGCTCGTCGTCTCATGCAGCGCGATCCTGGCTGTCGGTTGGATCCAGTTCCAACGGTGGGGTGGACTCTGGAATACTGCCGAGTCGAGTATTGAGCAGATGGATTGCTGCTGCCAGGCTATTGACCGTGGCTTCAAAATGCTGTGCACCGGACAACGAGCGCAAGTTGTCATTGAGCGCTGCCTCCAGCTGGCGGATGTCCTGGCTGGCATCAATTGCTCGCGCCAGAAGCTCGCCG
>CEOQ01196925.1_pt1 | contig 11875 bp, 10 predicted proteins | sample 361351 | NCBI WGS metagenome assembly CEOQ01 (sample SAMEA2619907, study PRJEB7988) | marine metagenome | biome: marine biome (ENVO:00000447); feature: deep chlorophyll maximum layer (ENVO:xxxxxxxx); material: "saline water (ENVO:00002010), including plankton (ENVO:xxxxxxxx)" | depth 60 m | reverse complement strand
AAAAAAATAAGATTAGATTACCCCCATGGAACTGGTCATGGTGTTGGATATTTTTTAAATGTTCATGAAGGTCCACAATCTTTCTCTAAAAATAATAAAGTAAATTTAAAACCTGGAATGGTCATTTCAAATGAACCGGGTTATTATAAAGAAGGTCATTTTGGTATCAGAATTGAAAATTTAATTTATATTAAAAAAAACAAATTTGAAGAATTAACCATGGCCCCGATAGAAAAAGATTTAATTGAAAAAAAAATGCTTAGTAAAAAAGAAGTGATTTGGTTAAATAAATACCATTCTAAAGTGAAAAAAAATTTATTTAAACATATGAATCGTAAAGAAAAAAATTATCTGATTGATGCGTGTTCACCTATTTAATAAGTCGTACCAGCTATTTTCATTAAGAATTTTAATGCTAAGTTGTTTTGCTTTATCAATTTTTTTAGTAGTTGGTTTAGAATCTCCAACCACTAGATAGTCTAACTTTTTGCTAGTTGTTCCTAAAATTTTTCCACCTTCTTTTTCTACTAAAGCTTTTGCCTCAGCTCTACTCATTTTACTCAAACCTCCAGTAAACATGATTGTTTTTCCATAAAAAATTCCAGATTTATTGGTTTTAAAATCTTCGATGTTTAACTCTTCGATCAAATTAGAAACAGTATTTATGTTATTTGGGTGCGAAAAAAAGACTTCTAATGAATTAATTTGAGTTTCTCCAATACTATCTAACTCTAAAAGATTTTTTAGAATTTTTTTTCTTTTTTCTCTTTCATAAAGCTCTTCAAAATTTTTTTTATTGACAAAATATTTTGCTAAAGTTTTAGCATTCTCTTGACCTATATGTCTTATTCCTATCGCAAATATAAACTTATCTAGTGATATTTTTTGTGATTTTTTTATAGCTTTTTTTAAATTTGATGCAGATAATTCTCCCCAGCCATCTAGACTAGAAATTTTTTTAAAATTTAAATTAAATATATCCGCTGGATATTTTATCATTTTTAAATCCCAGAAATTATTTATTATTTTTTTTCCAAAGCCATCAATATTCAATGCATCTTTTGATACAAAATGTTTCAATTTTTCTCTTAAAATATCTTTGCAATTAAACTTAGGGTCCATACATCTTGTTACGGCATCTTTTTTTTTTGTACTATAATTAAATTCTTTTACTATTTTTGAACCACATGAGGGGCATTTTGTTGGAAAATTAAATTTTTTTGTATCCTTGTTTCTTTTTTCTTTATCAACATACAGAACTTGCGGAATTACATCTCCCGCTCTTTGAATACATACTGTATCTCCTACCCTTATATCTTTTCTTATTATTTCATCTTCATTGTGTAATGTTGCATTGGAAACTACGACTCCACCAATGTTAACTGGTTCTATCTTAGCTACCGGTGTCAATGCTCCTGTTCTTCCGACTTGAATTTCGATATTTTTGATTTTCGAAAATCCTTTTTCAGCAGAAAATTTATGAGCAATTGCCCATCTTGGAGAATTAGAAACAAAACCTAGTCTATTTTGTAATTTTAAATTATCTACCTTATACACTAGTCCGTCCAAATCATAATCAATGGTAGATCTTTGGGTTTCAATAATTTTATGATTTTTTTCTATATCTTCAATTGTGCTTACAAGTTTATTAAAAGAATTTGTATTGAAGCCCCATGTTTTTAATAATTCTAAATATTCAGATTGAGTGTCAAATTTTTTTGGGTCAACAGTACCGAAACCATAAGCAACAAATTTTAAAGGTATTTTTTTTGTTTCATTAGAATCCTTCTGTCTTAAAGTTCCTCCTGCCGCATTTCTTGGATTCGCAAATTGTTTATCTATTTTTTTAAAATCTGATTTGGATATATAAACTTCTCCTCTAACATCTAAAATTTTTGGAAAATTAGATTTATTAATTTTTTTTGGAATATCATCAATTGTTTTAAGATTATTAGTTATATCTTCTCCAGTTTTTCCATCGCCTCGAGACAATCCAAGTGTAAAAATCCCATTTATATATTTTAACGATGCTGAAATACCATCAATTTTCGGTTCTGCTGAAAAAATTATTTTTTCAGAATCTTTGATGTTTAAAAAATTTTTAATTTTTTTTATAAAATCCTGTATATCTTCTTTGGAAAAAGCATTTGAGAGTGACAGCATTGGAATGTCATGTGGAACTTTTTTAAATTTACCTGATGGTTTGTATCCAACTTTTTGGCTGGGTGAATTTTTATTTTTTAAATAGCCAAATCTTTTCTCAAGGTCAAAAATTGCTTTTTTTATATTATCATAATCTCTGTCAGAAATAAGTGGAGAATCGTACTCAAAATATGCCTTATCATGTTTCTTTAATTCATGAATTTTTTCATTATAAATTTTTTCAATTTCTTTTCTTTGCATAAATTTTAGTCAAAAAGGCTTTGTATTTTTTTTCTAATTAATCCCATTTCCTTTTTCTTGCCTCTTTTTTTACGCTTATAATTTTTATTAAATACTTTATAGCTTTTTTTGTACCAATCTCCTGATTGATAATTGTATCCAAGTATTGTTGCTGCTGCTTTTGCTTCTTCTTCTAATCCCAGCCTATAATAAACCTCAACAAGTCTATGCAATGCTTCCTCAATAAAAATAGTTTTGTCATATTTTTCTACAACATTTTTAAGTCTATTTAATGCTGGAATCCATTTTTCTGTTTTCATATAAAATCTCGCAATTGACATCTCTTTGGCTGCTAGTTGATCTATAATTAAATCTATTTTAAATCTTGCATCCATAGCATAATCTGTTGTTGGGTAAGTTTTCATAATGAATTCAAATTTTTCCTTTGCTTTTAAAAGTGGTTGCAGATCTTTTTTTTCATCAAGTATTTGTTCGTAGTAGCATACTGCTATCAAATAATGGACATAAGGAATATTTTTATCAGCCGGATAATTATTTAAATGTCTTTCCAAAGCAAAAACTGCATTTGAATATGCGCTTCTAGAATATTCTGAATAAGCAGACATAAGACTTGCTTTTTCAGCCCATATAGTTTGGGGCATTAAAATTTCAACTTCTTGAAATTTTTTTCCTGCATAAAAAGCATCGCCTTCGTTTAAGGCTTTTATCGCTTCACTATATATTAATGCAGCTTGTTCTTCTTCTGAAATATTTGATACAATTTCATCTTTACTTCCTTTAGCGCATGAAAATAATAAAAGCACTGATAATATTAAAATAAATAAAATTCTAAACATTTTAGACAAAATACTATTTTATCAAAATATTAGTTTATTACAATTTTGTTAAAAAATAATATTTATGCGTTAACGGCAATTGGGCTAGAAAATTTGCTGTCTTTGCTATCTTTCTCTTTGTTTTTTAAACTTACAAATTCCCAATTCGACTGATCAGAGAAAAATTTGGTTAATAATGTGTTTGTTAACTGATGTCCTCCTTGAGAGGTTTTTATGTGTCCATAGGTTCTATATCCCAAAAGCATAAGATCCCCAAGACAATCTAGTATTTTATGATCAACAAACTCATCCCTGTGTCTGAGACCATCATCATTAAGTATTTTATTTTCCTTAACAACTATTGCATTTTCTAGAGAACCTCCTTTAGCCAAACCTTGACTTTTTATTTGATCAATATCTTCATATAAACAAAATGTCCTAGAATTATATAATGATGTCAGATTGCCGCTGCTTAGTTTAAACTCTTTTCTTCTAGTTCTTATTAATGGATTTTTGTATACAACTTCAAAATCAATAATTAAATCTTTTTCTAAAGGTTCTATCGAAATAGTTTTAAGTCCATCTTTATGTTCAACTTTTTTTAAAACCCTAATAAACTTTCTTTCTTGTTTTTGCTCCTGAAGTCCTACCGATCTTATCGCTTCTACAAAATCAAAAGCTGAACCATCCATTATTGGAATTTCGGGAGCATTAATTTCTACAAGAACATTATCGACTCCCTCACCATAAAAAGCTGCCATTAGGTGTTCAATAGTAGAAACTGAAACTCCATGTAAATTTTTTATTTTAGTACAAAGTATAGGTGAATTTACATTTTTATAATTAGCCTCAATTATATTCTTCGAGCTATCTACATCTGTTCTTTTAAATTTAATACCCGAGTTAGCTTCTGCAGGTTTTAAATGAAGATCTACTTTTATTCCGTTATGCAAGCCTACGCCTTCAAGTTGTATTGAGTCTTGTATAGTTTTTTGTAAGTCTTGCTGCATATTCAAGGATATACAAAACCCTCGGAAAGCTTAAAAGACAACTTATATTACCAAAAAATACACACAGATTTTATTGATAATTTTTAAATATCTTTGCAAAAAAACCTATTTTTTTTATATTTTTTTCTTTGATCTCCGCTATAGCTTCTGTTTCCCATCCATCTTTTATTATTTTGATAGCCCCCATACATGAGTAAAAACTTTTTTTTAGGTCTTTTTCATTGTTAGTACTATTGGCATCTCTTTTTTTAACATTTGAACCAAAAAAACTTTCACAATATTCTTCTAAATTTAATAGATTTGAACCTCCTCCAGTTAAACATAAAACAACACCTGGAGTAAAAGTAAATCCTGGAACAATTAATTGTTTTTTTAAAGAATTTAAAATTTCATCTAGTCTCGCTTTTACAACATCTAAAACTAAATTTTTACTTATTTTTCTAAAATTTGAATTGGAAAAATAAATCTTTTTTAAATAATTATTTTTATCAAAAAGATTTTGATTATTTTTAAATGAAAAATCAATATTATTTCTTATAGATTCCGAAGCTTTTAAATCAAGCGAGCAAACCTTTGAAAGATCTTTTGTGATATGGTTTACACCAATTGGTATAGTTACTGAATGTACTAATGCTAAATTTTTAAAAAGTCCTAAACTAATTTTTTCAAATCCTAAATCTATTACAACACAACCAAATTCAAGTTCCTTTTTATTAAACATTTCTACACCTAAAGTAAAAACTCGTGAAACCATCCTTTCTGTTTCTAAATCACAATCTATAAAAGCTTGATTAATATTTTTTATATTATTTTTTGGTGCAGTAATAAAAGTCATTTCGTGTGATAATGAATCTGCGTATACACCTATAGGTTCATCCACGAAGGACTTGCCATCTACTATATAGTTATGATTAAAAATATGAATTATAGATTGATTTTTATCATTAAGAGTTAATTGTTTTTTTGACTCCTTCAATAAAAATTCAATATCCTCCTTATGAATTTTTGACCCATCTATTTTTTTCCTTTTTGAAAATTTGGTACATAAAAAATCTGGCTGTTCAAAAACTACATTTATTTTTTTAAGTGATATTTTTGCTTCTTTCTCTGCACTACTGATACATGATCTAATCGCATTAGAAGCCTTTTTTAAATTTACAATAACATCATTATGGATGCCGTCGGATGGAGTTATAGAGGTTGATAAAATTTCTGAATCGTTGCTATCTTTTATCTTAAATATAACGCATGAAATGTTTATGTTACCTAATTCGATTATTCCAATTGGATCTTCAGGTTTCATTATTCTACTATTATCTTACCATCTACCCTTAAATCAATGATATTATATTTTTCAAAATCTTTACGATTTAGTAATTCAATAGATTTTTTTATTGCGTCTTCGGTATTATTATGCGGATATTTGATTACCTTATTATTTAACAATTCTAAATCCCATCTTTCTATTTGGAAGAAGTAATAGTTTTTAATTTTATCTGTAGGAAATTTATTACTTTTAAGCTTGTTATAAAAAGATATAAAATTATTTTCTGCTTTATCACCAAAAATTTTAGGTAATTGATTATCATCAATTTTTTTATTTAAAGAAATTAAATTAGAAGAATTATCTAGCAAAAACTTATCCTTCTTTTTAAACAAAACCGCGATTGGCGTAGTTTCAAAAATTTTAACTATAATTGTGTCAGGATATTTTTTTTTTACCTCAATTCTTTTTAAAAAATCAATACCTTTCAGTGGTTTTTCTACATCTTGTCTTTTAATTAAAAAAATATTTTTTTTATGTATTTTTTCTAGTTTTCTATTTACTTCTTCTTTTTCTACTAAAAAATTATTTGTAACTATTATATTTTTTATTTTAAAAAAATTATTTTTTTTTTCTATATTTGACTTCAAATTAATAGGGATATAGGTAGATAAAATAATGAATATTGTTATTAAAAAAATAATCCTATAACTTTTTTTCATCTATTTTTACTAGCATCCTTAACCATCCAAGCAACCAAATCGTTGAACTTAATTCCAGAATATTTCGCTATTTCAGGTACCAAGGACAATTTAGTCATTCCTGGTTGAGTGTTGGTTTCTAATAAATAAAATTTATTTTTAAAAAACCTAAAATCAGATCTTGTTATTCCTCTGCACCTTAAAACCTTATGTGCTTTTTTTGCTAGCAAAAGCACCTCTTTGTATTTTTTTGCTACCAATGGCGCAGGCATAATATGCTTGGTGTTGGCTTTTTCAGAGTATTTTGCAACATAATCATAAAATTCTCTTTTAGGAACAAGCTCTATTGCTCCCAAAGGTTTTTGACCCATCAGTGCAACTTGAATTTCTCTTCCGGGTATATATTCTTCTACAAGGACCTGATTATATTCTTTCGCTAATTTGTTATAATTTTTTTTAAATTGTTTTTCATTTTTACAAATATATACGCCTAAACTTGAACCTTCATTAATAGGTTTGATAACTACAGGAAATTTAATTTTATTAAATTTTAATTTTTTTTTAATATTTTTTTCTTTATCTTTTTTTAATACAAAATACTTGGGTACTATTATTTTGTTTTTTTTAAAAAGTATACGAGAACTAACCTTATCCATAGCCAAACTGGATGAAAGAACACCTGAATGCGTATATGAAATTTTTAGTGATTCTAGTATGCTTTGAACGAATCCATCCTCCCCAAACTTACCATGAAGTGCGTTGAAAACAGCTTTAGGTTTTAATTTTTTTAGTTTTGTTGAAAAAGCTCCTCTCGCATCTAGCTCTACTACTTTATAACCATTTTTTCTTAAAGCACGGGAGCAAGCCCTTCCTGTTAAAAAACTTATTTCCCTCTCACCAGAAATGCCACCCATTAAAACAACAATTAAATTTTTCATTTTTTTTTACCTATAATCTGCAGTTCTAATTCAAGATTTATTCCAGTTTTTTGAAAAACTTTATCTTTTACTTTACTAATTAAATTTTCCAAATCCTCTGATTTTGCATTACCGTTATTAACAAAAAAATTACAATGTTTATCGGAAATATGTGCGTCACCAACTTTCATTCCTGCGCAGCCCGAGTTTTTAATAAGTTTCCACGCTTTTTCATTTATTGGATTTTTAAATGTGCTTCCGCAGGTTTTTATCTTTGATGGTTGATCTTTTTTCTTTTTGCTTATTAAGCTATTCATTTTTTTTTCTATATTTTCCTTTTTATCTTTTTTACCTATAAAAGTTGCACTTACAAAAATTAAATTTTTATCTATATTGCAAGATCTATATAAAAATTTTATATCCGAGGAGTAAATTACTCTTACCCTTCCCGTTAAATCTAAGGCTTGCACTGAGACTAGGATTTTTGAGATTTCTTCCCCATAACAACCTGAATTCATCCTAATTCCTCCTCCAATTGTACCTGGTATGCAAGAAAGAAACTCAAACCCACTTAATGAATTTTCTAGGGCAAAATTAGAAATATTTTTGTCTAAAACTGAAGCGCCCGCAATTATCTTATTTTCATCAAGGAGAGAAAGATGATTAAAAGACTTACCAAACTTTATTATAATCCCGTCAAAACCTCCGTCTCTAATTAAAGTATTTGAGCCGGCGCCCAAAACTTTAATCTCACTGGTATTTTTTATACCTTTCAAAAAAACCATCAACTCACTAAGATTTTTTGGTTTAAAAACTGCTTTCGCTGGTCCTCCTAAATTAAACCAAGAATATTTGGCTAGACTTTCATTTAACAAAATTTTGCCAGAAATTTTATTTTTTATTTCTTCTATCTGTGAAATAAATTTCATTTAATTTCATCACCAATTGCTCTTATCCAGCTTGAAATACTTCCTGCACCCATACAAATTACCATCTCGTTATTTTGCAAATTTTTTATAAAATAATTTTTTAAATCGTTTTTATCTTTTATATTAATTACTTGAACTCTAGATTTTTTGGCAATTAACTTGGAAAAAGAGTTTTGATTAAATTTATAGTTTATCTTCTCTCCGGCAGCATAAACTGGGCAAAGTACAACTTCGTTACAATCTCTAAAAGATAAAGCAAACTCTTGTTTTAATGATTTAACCCTCGAATATCTATGAGGTTGAAAAACACATATTATTTTTCTATCATTATAAACTTCTCTGGTACTTTTTATAACCGCTTGTATTTCTGTTGGATGATGTGCATAGTCATCATAAAATTCAGCCCTATCCATTGAAAAAATTTTAGTAAATCTTCTTTGTATTCCAGTAAATTTTTTTAATGCATTTTTTATTTTATTTAATTTAATTCCCAAATTTAAAGCAACAGCTATTGATGCGGTAGAGTTTGTAATATTATGATCTCCTACTAAATTTACTTTTATATTTTTAACTAAAAAAGTTTTTTTTTTGGAAAATTTTATTTTTAAATCAAAAATTGAACAACCTATTTTCTTTTTTACATTAATGATTTGATAGTTTGCTTTTTTATTAAAACCATAAGTAAGAAAATTTTTAGTTTTGCATTTAGATAACAAAGATCTTAAATTAATATTATCAATACAAACTAATGATTTGCCAAAAGATGGCGTTTTATCAATGAATTTACTAAAGCTCTTTTTTAATGTTTCAAAATTTTTATAAAAATCTAAATGTTCTTTATCTACATTTGTTACGATAGAATAAGTAACTGGCAGTTTCATAAAACTGCCATCTGATTCATCAGACTCAATGACCGCCCATTCACCTTTTCCCAACTGAGCAGTATTTTTAAGTGAATTTATAATACCTCCATTTATTACTGTGGGATCCAAACCAGATTCAACTAAGATATTTGCGATCAAAGATGTCGTTGTTGTTTTTCCATGTGAGCCAGTTACAACAATATTTTTTTTTAAAGCTACAACATTAGCTAACATTTCTCCTCTTTTAAAAACTGGTATTTTTCTATTTTTAGCTAATTTAAATTCTTTATTGTTTTTTTTAATTGCTGAAGAAATAACAACCATTGTTGCATTTTTTAAATTTCTTTGATTGTGTCCAATATAAACTTTGATTCCTAGTTTAATTAATCTATCAGTATTTTTATTTTTACCTAAATCACTGCCTTGAATTTTAAAGCCCATATTTTTCATAATTTGAGCAAGACCACTCATTCCAATTCCACCAATTCCGATGAAATGAATTATTTCTTCGCTAGCAATTTTAATTTTCATATTTTGATAAACTCTTTAATTTTATCTTCTATATTATTATAGACATTGTTTTTAGATTGTTTTTGCATATTTTCACGAATATTTTCCAATTTCTTTTTATTATTTATGCATTCTTCAATTAACTTGAATAGATTTTCTTTGTTAAAATTAGTTTGGTCTAAAAACATACAGCATCCTTTTTTTTCATAATACTTACCATTTAAATACTGATGATTGTCTATCGAATCAGGTAGAGGGATTGCTATAAACGGTGTAATTGTATGCACCAGTTCTGCAGTAGAAGATGCACCAGATCTTGTAATCGCAAGATCTGCTGATAAAATTAATTTTAAAACATTTTTTTCAAATTCAAAAACATAATTTTTAATATTGTTATCTTTATAAAATTTTTCTATTGAGGCTTTTTGGCTTTTAGTACATTGTTGAGTTATTTCAATTTTATACCCCTCATCTTTGAGCCTTTTTATTACCGAGGGAAGAACTGCACCAAATATTTCGGCTCCTTGGCTTCCTCCCAAAATTAGTATAGAAAAATTTTCATTATTATTTTTTTTGTTTTCTTTTGAGTAATTAATTATATTTTTACTCAAAATTGGACCTACTATGAAAGTTTTATATTCACATTTTTTTGGAAAATTTATATCTATTTTTTTTGCTAAAAGAATTTTTTTTGAAATTGAAGCTAAATACCTATTAGCTCTTCCAAGTATTAAATTGTTTTCGTAAATAACTAAAGGCAAATTAAAAAATTTTGAAACAAATGAAATAGGAAAAGATACATATCCGCCAAAACCAAAAATTAAATTTGGTTTCTCTTTTTTTATGATAAAAATTGATTGTATCATTGAATAAACAATAACAAATAGTGACAAAAATTTTTTTATTAAACTTTTGTTTGTAAAAGTTCCCGCATTTAATACATATGAATCGAATTTAGCATATTTTTTTATAAATTCTTTTCCTCTTATATCTGTCACTATTAAAACCTCATAACCCTGTTCAGAGAAATGTTGCATTAGATTAATTGCTGGAAATATATGTCCCCCAGTTCCACCCGTAGAAAAAATAATTTTTTTTTTCATTTTTAATATCTTAACGAATCTTTTCTAGTAAAATTTAAAATTATACCTGCTATTATTGCGCTCCCAACTAATGAAGATCCTCCGTAACTTAAAAAAGGCAGAGTCATACCTGTTGTAGGAAGTAACCTAATATTTACTCCAATATGAATAAATGTTTGTATAATTAAAAGTGATACTAAGCCCACTAGTACTAGCTTAAGAAATTCATTTTGTTCTGAAAAAACTTTATTTAATACCTTATAACCTATAGATAAAAAAACTATAACAATAAATAAAACAAAAATTGCTCCAAACTCTTCTGCAATTACAGCAATTATATAATCAGTATGCGCTTCTGGCACTTTATCTTTTAAAATACCTTCTCCCATTCCTTGACCGGTTAGACCTCCTTCTTTAATAGCATCTAATGCTTTTTGAGATTGAAAATTATCTCCAGCTTTTGGATCTATAAATGTTTTTATTCGTAATAAAACATAACCAAATTTTTCTGGGAAAATAAAAACTAAAAACCCAATAATTAATAAAAATGCTAGACCTAGTATCATTAATAACGCCATATTAAAACCAGACACAAAAATCATTGTAATCCAAGTTGATGATAGTAATAAAGTTTGACCCAAATCTGGCTGGTAAACTAAAATTAATGTTATAAGGAATAAAATTAAAAAAGAATTTAGATATCTCCGATAAATATTAATTTTTTGATCCGAAACAATAATTTTGGCAACAAAGATCACAAATAATGGTTTAACCAATTCGACCGGTTGAAATCTTGGAAAAGGATAAAAACTTATCCATCTTTTTGATCCTTTGACCTCAACTCCAATTATTAAAGTAAGAAAAAGAAGAATTACAGAAATAATGAACAAATAATTAAGAAATTTAACTAATTTATCTTTTTTTTGAATTGAAATAACAAAAAGCAAAAGTAGTGAAATAGAAACAAAAACTAAATGTTTTATAAAAAAAAAGTATGTCTGTTTATTCATCTTTTCGGACATTACAGATGTCGTCGAAGAAAAAGAAAAAAAAAGTCCTAATAATAAGAGAGAGATAAATAAAAATAACATTTGTTTATCAACATTTCTCCACCATTTAGCGATAAATCCAGTATTTTCTCTACCAAGATTAAACATTTAAATTTCTACTAAATTTTTTCTTTATTAAATTTTTAAAATAAACACCTCTGCTTTCAAAATTTTTAAATTGATCAAATGATGCTGCTGCTGGACTGAGCAGAATAGTGTTTTTTGTTTTATAATTTAATTTCAAATCTTTATAAATATCGTTAACTGCATTATTTATATTGTTTGAGATTTTATAATGAACATCACTTTTAATTTGCTTTACAAAAAAGGAT
>CEOQ01272389.1_pt1 | contig 11885 bp, 7 predicted proteins | sample 361351 | NCBI WGS metagenome assembly CEOQ01 (sample SAMEA2619907, study PRJEB7988) | marine metagenome | biome: marine biome (ENVO:00000447); feature: deep chlorophyll maximum layer (ENVO:xxxxxxxx); material: "saline water (ENVO:00002010), including plankton (ENVO:xxxxxxxx)" | depth 60 m | reverse complement strand
TATTGGTCTCAGTCTGAAAGTTACTGACTGTTAAGTCCAGGTAACCGTCATTGTCATAATCTCCAAAAGCAGTTCCCATTCCAGCTTCTTCCTTCCCCATACCATTATAAGCCACTCCTGCAAGCAATGCGATTTCGTCAAAGTTTCCATCACCTCGATTCTGAAATAAAAAATTTGGGTCTTGATCATTTGCCAGATAGAAATCAGAGTCGCCATCATTATCGTAGTCTCCCACTACCACTCCTAACCCATGACAAGGTAGTGGCTGATTAATTCCTCTTTGTTCAGCCTGGTCAATAAAGGTACCATCGCCGTTATTGACGAATAACCTATCAGGAGTTGGTGAATAGGCATGTGGTCCACAATAAACATGGATCTGGCGAATAATACATTGATAGTCAAGAGTTACATCATAGTTAGCGTAGTTGGTAACATAGAGATCAAGATGACCATCATTGTTAATGTCGGTCAATGCACAACTAGTCCCCCAACTTAGATTATCGATTTCAGCCGATTGTGTTGCATTTTTAAAACTTCCATCCCCTTGGTTTCGATACAAGACATCAGCACCAAAGTTCGTCAAATACAAATCGATAAAACCATCGTTGTCATAGTCACCGGTTGTACAACCTACACCGTATCCAGCATGACCTAAATTAGTGTCTGATGTGACATTAACAAATGACCCATCTCCCTGGTTTTGGTACATTTGGTTCGGCGCAGTCATATCAGATGAGGGTAATTGCTTAGCTCCATTCAACAGATAAATATCTAAATCACCATCATTATCATAGTCAAAAAGAGCAACTCCGGATCCAAGAAATTCATTAAACAATCGTTTTCGGCTGTGACCATCCGAGTGTACAAAATTGATTCGAGCAGTTTCGGTTACTGAACGAAAAATTACCTCGGCAGGGATTGTAATAATAATGCCAGTAAAAAACGAAACCAAACACAAATAGGTATAAGACCTGATTTGCCTATTTAGTCTTGTTCTTTTGAGCTTGTAAAATTTCATCAAGTCGTTTTTGATAATGTATATTATCAGGAGATTTTGATAATGCTTGTCGAATGGTGACTTCAGCCAGGTACAACTTGTCTTGACGCAAATAAACCAGAGCTAGAGTTGCTAATTCTGGTGATGATGGGTTGAGTTTGACTGCTTTTTGTGCAAATTTTTCAGCATTAACCAAATAAGTTCCAGTTTCAGCGTAGATTTGGGCAATATATAGATAAGGGCGAGAATCGTTTCTCCCACCTTTTATGGCTGTTTGAAAAGCCACTAAAGCTTCATTGGTTTGTCCATTTTCGATACGCAATTGACCAAGCGTTATCATGACATCAGGCCCACAATCACCAAGCTTTACAATCTGTTCATAAACGGAGAGTGCTAAATCAGAATTGCCTTCAGCCAAATGAACTTCGGCCAATCCATGATAAGCTAAAGTTAAACTAGGAGACAATCGAATAGCTTTTTGTAGTAACTGCTTAGCTTCTTCAAAACGTTGTTGTTTTGTGTAAATCCAACCCAATCTCAGATGTGTTTCCAAAGATTCTGGGCGTAATTGGATGAGACGATCAAAAGCTGAAATAGCAGTCTCAAAATCTCCCATCTGCATATAAATACGACCTAATTGATCCCAAGCCTCACCTATTTCGGGTTGTTCTAATGTAATCATTCTATAGTCGTTCAGGCTAGCTGTCAAATTTTGGTTACGATAATGTAGTTCGGCTATTTCTAGGCGAATTTGGACGTTAGTCGGCTCATCAACTAACATCATTTGTAAATCATGGATTTGGTCAAAGTATTTTTTCAGCGTTTTAAATCGTTTCTGATGATGATTGGCTAACTCACGATTATCTATTTGCTGATAGACTTTTATTAAACCAAAGTGTGGTCGATGATCAAAGGGGTCTAGATCGATCATTTTTTTGAAGTGCTCAATAGCTTTCTGCGTCCGATTTTGTATAAGGGCAATATGACCCAGTTCTTGATAAGCATCGGAGAAAGTAGAATTTTGTTGGATAGATTGAATGAAAGCGGAGCGAGCATCATCCAATTGTCTCCAAAAGAGATAGACTTTCCCTATATAGTAATGCGATTCAGCTAAATTAGGCAGAGTTTTTGTGGCTGATTTAGCCTGTTGAAACGCTAAGTCGAGCTGACCTAACTGAAGATAAATTTCAGCTAACATTACGTGTGTCTGATTAGAAATTAACTCAGTTGGACTAAGATCGAATATTGGGCTTAAAATCTCTGACGCCTTGTGGTAACGGCGCTGCCGACGATAACAATCACCCAAATAATAGCGGGTCAGAAAGGAAGACGGATTTTTTCTAAGAAGAGGGGACAAGACTCCGATTGCTAAAGGATATGACTCTTGCTCTATATAGCCAATTGCCAGCTCTAGCTGATGCTTATCGGATGTTGCTGCTGAAAAAAGGAGATTGGAGATTAAGCAGAGTCCAAAAGTCAGACTAAATAACTTAGCCGGTGTAGAACCTATACGTTCCATTTTTGACGAGCTTGGTGCATAGGGACAGTTTCGCCTTTTTGCCAAGCATAATGACCAATTGGTTCCGATCCAACCCAGCGTTCGTCAACCGGTTCATTAGCTGGTTGATAACGTGTATCAGCCGTTAGACGGAAGCGATTAGTTGTATTATCTAATGAGGCATGCATAGTAAACATACCAAATATTAGAACATCACCAACTTGAAAATTAGTTGTCTGCCACTGTCCACCATATTTATCAATCAATTCGAAAGGGTCGTTTGAAAATGAACCAGTAACATGATCTCGGTCCACGTCCATTTGTCCGTATGTTTCTTTGATTATATCAAAACGATGTGAACCCACCAAGATTGCCAGTGGACCTAGCTCTATTGGAATATCACCTATGGGCGTCCAACAAGTCAAAACATTATCTGTTCCACGACCCATATAGACAATATCATAATGTGCTCCAGTGAACCCTTTTGGTGGAACAACCCTTAACCATTTATAATCATAAGTCAATGCAGTTGTTCCGAAAAATTGGTCAAAAAAATTCATAATCTGTGGGGATTCGACTAAATCTAAAAAATTATCATCTCTTGTCATCTCTTTATGACCACCGAAGAAACCACCCCGATGACTGGTTTTTGCCACACCATTCAATAAGGGGAAATCAGTATCAATTTGTCCTTGAATTGAAAGTTGATTTATCAGGTGCTGTCGAGCGGTCTCCACCAAATTGGCTGGTTGCAGTTTGCGAATCAGTAAATATCCATCTTCTTTGAATCTCTGATGCAAAGCACTCACTGAATCTAAGATGTCGTTTGATTCTCTTAACCAGCCTAGATATTTCCCACCTAACGTCATTTGGAATTGGTTCATGGTAACCATTTATGACTTCTCCTAGATAACAACGTTCTATACAAAAAATTGATGTCGGTTGAAAACAATCATACACTGAATATACTACGGTCTTCAACTCACAATGTTAGTTGTCTCTATTGAGGGCCAAGACCAAATCCTTAGCGCAGTACGCCCTAAAACCCAGGTGAGTTCATCAGCAGTGAAAAATGGCATTTCATTTCTTACCACTGACAACGTCTCCGTATAGCTTGCTTTATCAAGACAAACTGGCCAATCCGTTCCCCACATGATTCGATTCGCCCCAAACGACTGATGAACAGATTCTACAAGGTCGTAAGTATCAACCCACGGGTATTGCTTATGTGAAATAGACCAAGTATGGCTAATTTTGATAAAAACGCGTGGGTAACGGGCTAAATCAATTAGAAGTTGGCGCTGATTTCTATCATTAATTGGACAGTCTGCCATGTGATCGACAACCACATCCACATCATTATATTGATCTAAAATGTTAGTCAAATCAGGAAGTCGTTTCGGTTTAGTCAAGACCAGAATAGGAATATTGTGTTTCTCAGCTCTATTAAAAATCGGTCCCATCAAATCTGGTCGAGAAAACCAATCACCCGAGGAGTCTATTGATGGGCTTAACCGCATTCCTTGCAAACCATGTTCTTCGACCCAGTAACTTAGATGGTCAGCAGCAGATGGGTCTTCAGGGTTAATTCTTCCTACTCCCACAAATTTGTGAGGGTATTTCCTAACGGTATGAGATACGAAACTGTTATCCCAACGGTAGTGAATAACTTGGACCAAAACTGTTTTTTCCACGCCGTTTTTATTCATTAGGTCGAGCAACATTTCTGGTGTTGCGTCATCTTTGGGTGGGTTAATCGTCTCTTTAGCCCATGGAAATTTAGGATCATTTTTCCAAACGTGAACATGAGGGTCAATTATTCTCACAGGAAGTTTCCTCTTTTTAAATTTTGGACGATTTCTATAAATAGATTTTCAGCAAGAGAAAACAAATATCCAGCAACCACAGGGTACCTCTTCGCAACTATCTTAGTAATCGTCCGATCAGTTGGTTTACTTCATAAGTACTTTAATCTATCTTGTATCGAGAATAAAACCGTAAACGCATGACTGAGTGTTTACTCTTACCTAAGGCTTTCTGGTTTCACGAAGAAGGATAAAAAGACAATCTATCATTCGTTTTCATTTGGACTAACGTCGACTGAATCGATTTGATTATCGAGGAATTGCGATTTTGTAATTCTTCACTTTTACGACCGAACGAAAATAACTTAACTGATTATAAATCAATATATTCAGGTGGTGTCTATCCTAGAAGCGATTGTTCTAAGACCTGATCAATATGCTTAACAAAAACAAACTTAAGACCACGCTGTGCTTCTTTTGGAATCTCTGATAAATCTTTTCGATTCTTTTCTGGGGCAATAACTGTTTTGATACCAGCTTGTTTGGCCGCTAACACTTTCTCCTTGAGGCCACCAATCGGTAAGACTCGGCCTCGTAACGAAATCTCTCCAGTCATCGCAACCTCATTGGAAACAACCTGATTGGTAGCTAGGGAAGCCAAAGCTGTTGCAATGGTTATACCCGCAGAAGGACCATCTTTAGGTGTAGCTCCAGCTGGTACATGCAAATGAAAATCGTTTTTTTTGAAAAAATCAGTGTCAATCAACAAGTCTTCAGCCTGTGATTTGACATAACTCAGTGCGGCTTGCGCTGACTCTTGCATTACACTTCCAAGCTGACCCGTAACAGTCATTTTACCTTCTCCTTTCATTCGTGTACACTCTACAAAGAGAACTTCACCTCCATATGGAGTTACAGATAGACCTGTAACTACACCAATATCACCTTCGCGTTCAGCTACTTCCGATTGAAATTTAATTGGACCTAAATACGTCTCGATTTTAGAAGCGGAAACATCAATCCGTCGTTTTCGTCCTTGAGCAAACTGGCGGGCTACTTTGCGACAGACAGTCCCCAATTCTCGCTCCAGGTTTCGTAACCCAGCTTCTCGAGTATAACTACTGATCACTTCTTCTATGGCAGGGTCTTCAAACTGAAGATTTTTGGCCGAAATCCCATTGGCGTCCAGTTGGCGCGGTACTAGATACTGTTTGGCTATCATCAGTTTTTCTTTTTGAGTATATCCAAGTAATTGCAGAATCTCCATCCGATCCTTTAAAGGCGGTGGAATAGTATCGAGCTGGTTAGCTGTAGCAATGAACATTACTTTAGAAAGATCAAATGGAACATCAAGGTAATTATCAGCAAAATTATGATTCTGTTCAGGATCCAATACTTCCAAGAGTGCAGATGCTGGATCTCCCCGAAAATCAGAACTCATTTTATCAAGTTCGTCCAGCATGAAAATCGGATTCTTTGATTCTGCTTGCCTTAGGCTTTTGATAATTCGACCCGGCATTGAACCAATATAAGTTCTTCGATGTCCACGGATTTCAGCTTCATCATGAACACCACCCAGAGATATACGAACGAACTCTCGTCCCATTGAACGAGCAATCGACCGACCTAAGGACGTCTTACCAACTCCTGGTGGGCCAACAAAACATAGAATTGGGCCTTTCATATCTGACTTCAAAGACCGAACAGCTAGATATTCCAGAATTCGGTCTTTGACCTTAGTCAAATTGTAATGATCTTCGTCTAAAATCTGTTGAGCTCGGTCGAGGTCCAAGTTATCTTTTGTTTCGTGTTCCCAAGGTAAATTAACCATCCAGTCTAGATAGTTTCGACAAACAGTGGCTTCTGGAGAGAATGACTGCATCTGAGATAAACGTTTTAGCTCTCGCTCAGCTGATTTTAGCGCTTTTTCCGGCATTTCTATTTGCTGTAGTTTATCTCGATATTCTTCAATTTCAGCAGATAAATCTTCGGTATCACCTAATTCTTTTTGAATAGCTCGTATTTGCTCTCGCAAGAAATATTCCTTCTGAGACTGATTGATTTCAGCTTCAGCGTCGGACTGGATTTTACTCTCTAATTCAACTAAATTCAGTTCCTTGGTTAACATTTTAACCAAGTTTTCCAGTCTTTCCTCGACAGTAACATTTTCGAGCAGTTGCTGCTTATCTTCTGTTTTTAAGCTTATGATAGAAGCAATGTAGTCAGCAAGCCGCCCAGGATGATCAATATTATCGGCAATAATGGCAAATTCTTCTTGATAACGAGAAGAAATAGTTACTATTTGGCTAAATAGATCATTTGCGCTTCTTACCAAGGCTTCAGACTCCATATCACCAAATTTTTCCGAAATCTCATCTTCTAACAGGAAGACTTCGGCCTTCATGAAGGGGGCTGTATGTAATACTTCATTAATTTCGACCCGAGCTTTGCCTTGAGCCAAAAAGAGAACACTATCTCCATCCTTTTTATAACGTACAATATGAACCAGTGTTCCGACAGGGCTTAGATCATCAGCAGTTAATTGTTTTGGGTCTTTTTCAATGCTTTGGCGAAACAAACAAAGAAACCTTTGTTCATTTACCATCGCATATTCAACTGCAGACGACACATTTTCACCTGACAACGCTACATGGTGAGGTGAAAATGGTGGGACTGGGGGCATGAAGGGGTAAACAACTAAATCTCCTAATACTGGAATAATAGGCAGCTCGTTGCTGATATCAAAGCGAGCTATACCTTCTGATTCTTCGTTTTCCAATGGATTTTGGTCACTCATCTTCATCCTCCTGACGGTTCACTTGAATACCAATCGGTTGTCGTCCAGTTATCATATTTGCTTCAGCCTCGCTATCTAGATTTTGATTAGTCTTAACTTCAACTACAATCTCCTTAGATTTTCGTTCTTTTTTGGGTATTTTAATTTCTAGAAATCCATTGTCATAACTAGCGGTTGGTGTAACTTCTTCTACATGAACATTAGGTAAAACTACTCTCCGTTCAAAATGGCCATAGCTTAATCCAGCTTGGTGATAGTGTTGTTTCTTTAGCTCAGTTTTATCTTGACGAAAACCACGTATGACCAAGTTATTTTCCTCTAGGCGAATTTTGACGTCATTCTCAGGATCAATTCCAGCGACTTCTAGCTTAACGATAAAACTATCTACGGTCTCGTAAATATCCATTGGTGGTCGCCACAAGTCGGTCTCGACATTGGAAGAGGAGAAAGCATCAAATAGTCGCTCAGCCTCACCTTGCATTTCAATTTTCATTTCAAAAAATTGGTCAATCAGTTCTTTGGAAAACTTCATGCTAATTTTACTCCTGTCGCTGTTGATTTCTCGATTAATGTCTATTTTCATGTAGTTAAGTTGCTTTTATTGGTTCATATTGTATCGACATCATTAAGGCCAAAATTGATAGAGTGGGGTATTAGTAATGATACTAGCAATGCTCCAAATGCTCCCGAGGATGTAATCGCCTAGTGCTAAGCCTAGAAAAAACGGAATGGCACGGCGGTAAGACTGTAGACCGCCTTGTTTTAATATCACAGCTTTTAAAAACCAAGCAACAAATAAACAACACCATAAATTTGCCATCCCCCAGCTATTTGCCATAGCGTAACCAAGAGGGTGGAGAGGCCACCACAAAAACTTAGTTCGAATCAACATCATCAAGGTCGTTATTATTACGCCTACTCCCATAAATGCTAAGCCAGGAATATCAACCTCGCGAGGAAATGTTAACCAGCCTTCTAGTTGTCGATAAACACCTCTTCCGAACCCGAGTGCCCAAGTTTCATAATAACCTGATTCTGCCCCATGGCGATAGTAGCTGTCAAGTAATAGCCAGAATACTACTATTGCACCAACTAAAGTAGCCATCAAAATGGAAATCACTATTTGCTTTGAAGGAATCGACCGAGTTTGTGAAATCTTAAATGCTTCCAACATTTGCGGCATTGGATGGGCTCGGTAGGCTCGATTAAAAAACATATATAAGGAAAATCCAATGAGGCTACCTGTTCCTATCCGCTGAGTACCGAAAGCCGTCACTAAAATACTATGTGGATCTATCCTGTGCAAGTCATGTACCAAGAAACCGAGTTCAGCTCTCACACGTGCTATCATAATAGCCAACAAAAAGTAAATCGTAAAAAATAGTAAAATTACCCAAGGAGACATACCAATCTGGTAGGAAAAAACACTTAAAAAAGAACAGCCAAAGACAATACCTAGAAAGGCAAATCGGTAGTAAGTGAATTCTCTAACATCTTCGATTATAGGTTTTAAACCATACTTTATTCCTAAAAGAGACAATAGGTAACGCATGAGAGATTTAAAATGTCCTCTACCGGCCCATAAAGCAAAGCATAATAAGCCTATGTAAGCACCAAAAGCCTGCTCATTATCGTAAGGGAAACGAGGTATACCACGAAACCCAACTATTTTACCTACCATCAATTCGACCTTGAAAAGAGCATAAAAAAACCAACAAGAAAAAAGTAAATCAAGCGGTATTAAGAAGGCGATACCAATAGCAAATGGGTAAAAGGCAATCTTTACTCCACCCATCGCATTCCAAGGTCGGGCAGTGAAATAGTGTTGAATAGACTGACGTTTGACCGGTAAATATGGGACTTCAGGGTAAATCGAATTCATCAAATTCAGAATGCTAATTCCTGCTGCTAAACCGAAACCGAACCAAACTATCCTTCGATGAAAAAATCTGGAATCTGGATTTACCATTTCGAGCGGTAACTGAATGATCGGATAAGTTAACCGCTCTCGTTCAGTCCATTGTAATCTCAACAAAATGTTTAGGCAGAGCATGACAATCATTAACACAAGGATAAAAGCAATCCACCAAACCGCGGGTTTCAGCCATGCATAAATATGATCTTGGGTATAGAGAGTAGAACCTCCTTCGTAATAATGGCGAAGTGCTTTTTCGTCACTGACAGTAAGCCATTCTGGCAGTTGACGAAGGAATATCTCCCGCCACTCATTTTCTGGTGTGGCGAAACGAAATGGGTGTCCCAAAATCGTGATTAAAATCTCCATCATATCGTGGGAACAGAGAGATGAAACCACACATAGCATCACGTAAATAGTTAAAACTTCGGCTTGTGTTAGAACTAGTAAAGAGGAAAGTTGATTCAAAAACAGACCAATCAAAAGCAACCAGAAAATTATAAAAATAACATTTGATAATGGGTGAATAAGAGTTGGGTGAGTGTATCGAACGACCTCCAACTGTATCAGCCAAAATACATTAATTGGAATTAAACAGAGAACAATTAGAAAGGATTTGACTGTTAGACCATTCTCGGAAGGTGGATTCACTGATGAATCCATCCCCGTCCAGATTCGATCTGGACGTCTGTGTTTAAACCTTCACACAATTTCTGATATTTTTGGAGTGTAGATGTAGCCTGTTGTCCTTCTGAAATCTGAGGTTGGTATTTCACCTTTGGGTTTCCGACCCAGACAGGAACTAACTCTATATGCTTAAATTGTCGTTTTTGAAAAACAACTTTTGGTATAACAATTTGGCTGTGTTGCTTGTCGTATGTTTCGTATATGAGGTCAGCTAAGCTATAAATTATCGGCTTGCCTTCAAATATTTGGATCCCTTGTAGAGTATGTAGGCGTTGAGATAGAACCAAATCAGCACCTGCAGAGACTAGTGATTGCGCAAAAAACTGCTGCCTTTCGCTGACGATCTCACTTTTTGACTCTTTTCCCCAATGCATCATCACCACCAACAAGTCAGCTTGATTCGCCATTTCTTCAGTTCGTTTTATCATGTGAGTATAGAGTGCGCGTGCCACCTTAATCTGTCCATCTTGGCTGAAAGCACCCGCGTGATAGTAAGTAACAAAGGCAACTTGGACTACTTGACCATTTTTTTGTAGGTTGAACCGGGCAGGTTGTTGTGCTGCATAATCGGAAAGCCCAACACCAATTGTCTTAACTCCCATGCGAGTTAAGTGCTGGATAGTATCTTCAACGGCTACTGGACCAAAATCATGTAGGTTGGGGGTTGACAGCGATATCAGGTCCCATCCAGCTTGGGCGATAGACGTTGATAGACCAGGTATCGCACGAAAAGACTGTTTTCCTTTCACTTTAGAAAGAGATTGATACTGTGGCTCACCATTTTCAGAGATACTGGTATTAAGTGTAGCTAACGCAATATCAGCTCCTTGAACCTCGCCCTTAATTAGTTTAAATAGAACATCTAAACCTTGTCGGCGTAGGATAGGAGTTAATCGACTACCAACTGTAATATCACCACCAACGAGTATTGAAACTTGATCGTTATTCGGATCAGCTTCAGCTAATCCAGTCAGATTGAACTCAACAATAAGAAAAGTTATAGGAAGAATAAATCGACGGAGGCTGACCAATAATGAGGGGATTCGACGACATAGAGACATCGTCGCTTCCAGATTCTGGTGAAAAATTCTTTTCATCCAGTCTAGGGATAGTTATATAGATTACCGGTTTCTGATGAAGATTCCGTAGAGCTAGGATCGGTCGTACTTGTCTGATCTAGCTCTGGTAACTGGTTAGCCGCAAATTCATCCAAAATGCAAGAGACAGTTTCTTCTGAGTACGCTTGTGAGTCGATGCTAGTTTGGTTTGCTTCCCAGGCCATCCGAGCAGCAGCTTCGAAATACTCAGCATGACGATAGCTATCGAGGATATCAACACCACGGGAGAAAGTACCGTGACCAGTCCAATACACGACATGACGAAATTGATCAGAATTCTTATCTGGAAGATCCTTCCCTTGGAATAGTCGTAGACTCTGAAACGACAATTCAGGTATACCTGGAGCTTTCTCCATCACCAATCCAATTCCACCAACGCTATCGTATATTATCGGTGTCTCTGGTTCATAACCCTTCAAGAAATCATAAAACTTCTCAGGAACACCATGTTCTGATCGAGAAATCAAATTTAGAAACTTAGGTTGCAGGTGTACCAAAGCATTAAATTCGTAATCCCCGAGCTGATCAAAAACTAACATATAGTGAAAAAACTCACTGGTGGGTTTAGGTAGTTTGTTCCCTGTTCTTTCGAGTTCTGAAATGGTTGGAGTACCATACCTCATCCGGTAGTGAACACCATCTGATTCCATTTCTAATATTGTTACGTTCAGGGAAGGATGTTCTAATCCAACCAAGTCTAATCTGCATCCAGACTTAGTCAACAAGACATGACGACCAACTAGGTTATTGACAGTAATCGCAGCAGGTAATCTACCACGTGGAGATTCTTCGATAGGTAGCAGGTAATCCGACCCGACTATTTCTGTCATTAGAGCCCCCATGTTACCAGCTGACCCCCATAAATATCCATTACGATGGGCATGGCTACCAGCCCAGCCCATCTGCCCGATCAATGTTCCGATCTCGCTATCAACTCCAATGGGAGCCAAAGTCGGTTGGTATCCTCGCTCTAGCCACTTTCGATAGCGATAGCTTTGGGCAACAGGAGGGAACTTCTCTTGTGTCAAATAAGGATTGGTTAAACCCGCTGTACTCATCCTACTTTTT
>CEOQ01115465.1_pt1 | contig 11890 bp, 13 predicted proteins | sample 361351 | NCBI WGS metagenome assembly CEOQ01 (sample SAMEA2619907, study PRJEB7988) | marine metagenome | biome: marine biome (ENVO:00000447); feature: deep chlorophyll maximum layer (ENVO:xxxxxxxx); material: "saline water (ENVO:00002010), including plankton (ENVO:xxxxxxxx)" | depth 60 m | reverse complement strand
AAAGATTGACGCTGATATTTATGCAAACGGTGATGGAACACCTGGTACAGGTATCAGGCCATTCACACAGGTTAGAATCGGTGGCGTTCATGATGCGGACTGGATTAAACTGATCGACTAATAGAGGTATACACCTCTCCTGCAAAAATGATTGTAGGATTGGTCGGCATAGGGACCGCATCTCTCATTTTGAGGGATGCGGTCCTTTTTTATATGGCAAAATTAACACTTAAATACTGTTAAAATAACATGTAGAATGTATTGGGTTTTGTAAGATTAAAGGTGAAATAAAGATGGTTCAATCTGGAATAGACTTGGCTGCACATTTGATGAGACGAGCAGGTTTCGGCGCGACTAATGAAGAACTTGAAGTTCTCGGTTCTAGATCATACGAACAGATAGTGGATGATTTAGTAAACCCTGAGAAATTTCCTGAAGTAGATGAATACGCATTACGGAGATATTTTCTTCAGTTAAATAACTTCGATACGGTGTTTACTTGGCGGGGAGTGTGGGTTTATCGGATGGTCAATACTAAAAGACCTCTTGAAGAAAAAATGACTTTGTTCTGGCATCATATATTTGCGACGTCAGTGGGTAAAAGTGAACATGGCCCTTCTTCTATAAAGCAATTGGAGATGTTCAGAGAAAGAGCTTTAGGAGATTTTGAGGATATGATTTCTGCTTTAGCTCGGGACCCTGCAATGATCTTTTGGTTAGATAATAATGAAAATCATCTCGGAGAGCCCAACGAAAACTGGGGGCGTGAACTATTGGAACTGTTTTCAATGGGGGTAGGTAATTACACCGAGGATGATATTAAACAAGCCTCTAGAGCTTTTACAGGATGGACATTTACTCAACCTTTACCCTTAGATCCGTATGGCAGATATACATCTGATTTTACATATGAGGATTCAGATCACGACAATTCAGAGAAAGAGTTTTTAGGTCATAAAGGAAGATTTAATGGGGATGACATTATAAAAATTGTGGCAAAGCAGCCAGCCACTGCTAAGTTTATAGCACGTCATTTGTATAATTTTTTCGTTGCCGACGAACCCCAAGTACCTGCTTGGAGTGTTACTGAGCCTAGAGATCCTGTAGCAGTGAATGCAATAGCAGAACACTTTATTCAAGTCGAAGGTAATATGAGAGAGGTTATGCGTTTCATTCTGCTTTCTGATTTTTTCAAAGAATCCCAGGGGAAGAGAGTGAAAAGTCCAGCGGAATTGGTGGCAGGCATAATAAAAACAGCTGGTACTCATCGCACCCCCACACCTATCATGCCTTCTTTGGGACAAGAAGTTGCTATTATGGGGCAAGACTTAATGACGCCTCCAACGGTGGAAGGATGGCATTATGGTCATGAATGGATTGATGGAGGAACTTTAAATAATAGGGTCAATTTTGCTGTCAAACACATGTCGAAGGCAATGAGTGATGGAGATTTCAATATATATGAGATGGTTAGGGGTGAGTCTGACTCGGTAAGTGCTGAAGACCTCGTTGATAGGTGCTTGCATTATGTCGGTGCAGTGAAGGTCTCTGACGAAACAAGAAGATCTTTGGTAAATTCGGAGGCGGCATCCGGAGGAATCGATTTTAAATCCGATGGTGACTCAAAGGGAAAGATTGAGAAAATTGTTAGGTTGATAGTATCAACTGTAGATTATCAATTTGCATAATTGAATTGTAATATTTGAGATTTGGAGATATGTCAATGGTAACCGAGACGAAAGACCAGGTTTTAGTAGTAATACAGCTAAGCGGTGGTAACGATTTTATGAACACGGTTGTTCCTTATGGGAACGAGCTTTACTATGATTTTAGAAATGGGCTTGCTATACCTGAGAAAGATATATTGCCTATTAATAATGAGATTGGATTCCCACAGTTTGCAGCTCCTTTTCACGAGGAGTACATGCGCGGAAACATGGCCATAGTTCAAGGGGTAGGTTATCCGGATTCCACGCGTTCTCATTTTAGAAGCATGGACATATGGCACACTTGTGTTCCTGAGACTATAGCGGATGAGGGTTGGCTGGGACAGACTATTCGCAATATAGATCCCAATAAAGAGAATCCACTTACAGCTGTAAGTATAGGACAAGGCTTGCCGAGGGCCCTTTCTGCAAAGAATGTGACTGTTACGTCAGTTGCTGACTTGGATAGCTATGGACTTATGACTGATATAGAAGTTGAATCTGCTAGATCGCAAGCGCTTCAATCCTTTAAAGATATATATGGGCAAGCTATAGGAAGTGGTATTGTCAAGGATTACATCGCCAATACAGGATTAGATTTACTTAGAGGCGCTGATTTATTAAAACAGGCACCCGCGACATATAGTTCTGACATAGAATACGCTTCTAATCCAATTGCTAATAGTTTACGGGATATAGCAAGGATACATCTTGCTGGTTTGGGAACTAAAGTTTTTTACGCCCAACATGGTGGGTATGATACGCATGCCAATGAAGGTCCCGTGCATCCTGCGCTCATAGGGGATTTGTCTGGCGCGGTTTCTGATTTCTTTGCTGACTTGAGGTCGCATAATGCATCCGAGAATGTGACAGTTCTTATATTTACCGAATTTGGAAGAAGGGTGAGGTCAAATGGGTCTGGAACTGACCATGGGGCTGGTGGAGGAGCTTATATTATTGGCGACAATGTTAAGGGTGGATTGTACGCTGACTACCCTTCCCTCCTACCTGAAAACCATGATAATGGTGATCTGGCTTTCACATATGACTTCCGTGGTCTTTACAGCACTATACTGGAACAAGTTTTGAAAGTAGAGGCACAACCGATAGTTGGAGGAGAGTACGAACAACTTAGTGTCTTTGCATAGGAGATGTAAATATGGCGTTGGAATCTAAACTTCCTAAAGGTTTTCTTCGAGTAGGTTTTCCTTACGAAAAGACATTAGGTATGAGGAGGTTAACTAATACTCCGGTACAGGTTTTAGAATCGGAAAATTCTGGTATAAGAGTTTTGTGTCGAGGGGAAGGGCCTTCTTTTATAAGAAACTTGTCGGGCGATGATGATGATATGGGAGGGATTAATCTTATTAATGGTATTAACAACGTTGCGGATGGGTATGACGTTGATGCTGATTTTGTTTGGCCTTCATCTATTGCATATGATCCTGACGGCAATATATCAATCGCGGACGAGGGAAATAGCACTATAACAACCATAACCCTGAAGGGAGAAATTGTTGATAGATGGGGTGAGGAAGGTAATGACTTTGGTCAACTTAATCGTCCCAGTTCGATCATATACGGTTTAGATGGGTTGTTATACGTAAGTGATACTTATAATCATCGCATACAAGTATTTGAACACGACGGAAAATTCGTCAAGAGTTTTGGACAAATGGGGCAGGGCGATAATGATTTGAACAATCCATGGGGATTATTTGTTGATGCATATGGCTCTATATATGTCGCCGATTGGGGTAATAATAGGCTTCAAAAATTTGATGCTGAAGGAAATTTAATTTTGTCTTTTGGTGGATCAGGAAATGGCGATGGTGAATTCAATCATCCTTCTGGAGTAACTGTAGATTCTGATGGTGACATATACGTAACTGACTGGGGTAATAATAGGGTTCAACTATTTAACGCGTCCGGGATGTTTGTCGAAGAATTTCGTGGTGACTCCATTCTATCTCGACAGGCAAAAGATTACATGATAACCAATTTGGTTGCTATGAGATTAAGGGAGATGACTCCAATCGAACCTCAGAAGCGTCTGAGGTGGCCAATGACGTCCACAGTAGGCTCTGACGGCAGATTATATGTAGCTGATTATGGATCACATCGTATACAGGTTTATAAAAAAGATATTGTTTCTTTGGGTGAGAATGAGATTGGTGATTTCATGAGGTCACCAACTTTATATACTCAGTTCTGATAAATATTGATCAAAATAAAAAGGGCTTTGCAGTTGTTAAGTTGCAAAGCCCTTTTTTATATCAAATACTTGATGTTAGCTTGATTGCCTTAGTCTTGGGTCTAGTTTATCCCTCAACCAGTCTCCAATAAAGTTTAGAGCTAGAACGATTAGGAAAATGAATAACCCTGGGAAGAAGCTGATCCACCAAGCATCGCGGAGATAATTTCTTCCGTCTGCAATCATCCCACCCCATGTTGGTGTGGGTGGCGGTATTCCTGCTCCAACGAAGCTTAGGAATGCTTCAGTTAGAATCAGCTGTCCTGACCTCAATGTGGCTATAACAACGATTGTGTTTATTACCCCAGGTAACACGTGTTTTATCAAGATTCTGTATGTCGAAGCTCCCGCAACTCTGGCAAGACTTACATAATCACGCTCTCTTATTGATAGCACTTCCGCCCGTATATTTCTAACGAACGCGGACCATGTAACCAGAGCTAACATCACAACCATAGTGGTTAAGTTGGCTCCTAGTACCACTCCAACAACCATTGCCAATAATACGAACGGTATGCCGAAGAAGATATCTACAAGCCTCATTATTGTCTCGTCAAGGAGGCCTCCGATGTAGCCTGCAATTAGGCCAAGGGCAGTTCCTATCAAAGTGCCGGTGACTAATGCAACGGACATCACCAAAAGTGATATACGAGCGCCATGAAACAGCCTACTTAGAATTCCACGTCCGACTGTATCGGCTCCAAGTGGATACGACCACGTTCCACCTTCCATCCATGCTGGTGGCGTGTTTCGAGCTCTTAGAACACTCTCTACAGGGCCATGTGGTGATATTAAGTCTGCTGCTACTGCGAAGAATACCATCATGATGATGATAAATAAGGGAATGATTGGCCATTCGCCAAAGACCGAGAAAAATCGAGCAACCTTTCCCTTTTCTAAACTACTTAAAAATAAATCTGCGTTTGATTTTGTATCTGTAGCCATATAATCACGTAAGCCTAATTCTAGGATCAATTATTGCATAAAGTATGTCGGTGATGAAGTTTATTAACACAAATCCAAATGTGAACAGTAGTGTCACAACAACCAATACCGTAAAGTTATTAGTCCATACAGCCTCGACTGCGTATCTTGCAAGACCTGGCCATCCAAACACAACTTCCACAGAGACGGATCCTGTGATAAATCCAGCTAATAGCAAGCCAGATAAAGTTAGCGGTGCTATCATGGCATTTTGGACCGCATGTTTCCATATGACCATGTTGTTAGTTACACCCTTGGTTCTTGCCAGCTTAACGAACTCTGAGTCGAGCACTTCTAGTACAGCTGACCTCATTATTCTCATATATCCTGCTGCGCCCAACCAAGAGAGCGTCACAACTGGAAGCACCCAGTTCTTTATACTAAAGCCTTCTCCCATAGTTCCTGCTGGTAGCCAATTGAACCACACAGCAAACACTAGGATTAGAATGATTCCAACCCAGAAAGTCGGCAATGTTTGCCCAAGTAGAGCGAATATCCGTCCCGAGTAGTCCCATACTGATCCTCGTTTTACAGCAGCCAGCACTCCTAGTGGGATACCTACCAATGTTGCCAGTATCCACGATGCAAGGGCAAGGTTCACTGTGGGAGCTATTTTACCTGGCAACCTAGGGGCTATTAATTGACGATCCGCCAGATCTCTACCTAGATCAAGCCTCAAAAGATCCCATAGCCAGTAGGCATATTGCACAGGTACGGGTTTATCCAAATTCAGCTGTGCTTCAAGCTCATCCAGCATTTCTTGAGTTATTCCATAAGCATCTTCTGGTAATAGAAGCTGCTTGGGGTCACTTAGAAGCCTTGATAGAGCGAAAATCACCATGGTTGCGCCAATAAGCACAATTATCGACGTAAAAAATCTACGTAATATGAATCCTCTCATTTTTTTGGTCCCAAAAGCTAGTTTTTTCCAACGAGATAAACTCGGTTCCATTAAGAACGTGGCCGAATTTTACATAATGTGTGGCCATGGCACAAGTGATAGGTTTGATCACTATTGAAACGGTTCGAGTCAGACCGGTTTTTGAGCTTCTGTTAGCAGCGGTATTTTAAGCTAATAAATGCCACTTTGTATTAATAAAAGATTTTCAATTAGACCAGGCGATTGCACCATTTTTGAGTATTAGATCAGGAACGGAAATTTCATGATAGGTATTGGCGTCTGATAGAAGGATAAGTTTCACTAGGGTTTCTCCAGACTCATTTGTAAAGGTGTTGGCTGACCATAAGCCATCAGATGACCAAGTGGGTGGTCCTTCGACTGTTTGGTCTCTGGTGAGCTTGGTTAGGATTGGTGGCCAGTCTGTCTTTTCTCTCAATTCTTTCTTACCTTCATAAGTTGTAAACAAATGAGCATAAGTTAGATCTACCAAGTAGATATCTGTGAAGTTAATCTCATTATCACCCAATGATTTTGATATAAGGTCTTGTGAAATTTTTTTGTAGTGATCATAGTCTGAGATCATCAGGAGCTTATTTTCTTCAGGAGCCCAGACAGGATAACTTTCATTGCCCGTGATTCTTCTGGCATCAAGTCGCTTCTCTAACGTTTCTGCATCGACATTTTGCAAAGGAGGCATGTATTTACTTGTTCTGTTATACAAAATTCTTCTGAGATTTTTCCAGTCTTGATTGACTACATATATGTCTATCTCGTCTTTTGCATTTTTTGCAACGAAAACTATATCGCCGCTTTTTGCTGATTTACTAGGGGGGCCCACCGTATCCATGATCTCGAGAAATTCTTCGGGGGCCCACTGAGATACGATTTCGGCTTTGCTGTTACCTGAGCATATTTTGTTGTCACAGAAAAAAAGAAAAGTTTTTCCATCTGGACCCCAGGAGGCTGCGGATGTTGTCGTGAATGGGAGTTCAGTTGTTGTGTTAGTGTCCAGTGAGTAGAGATTTAGAAGTGATTGCCCGTTATTTCTTGTAAGGTACAAAAGGTTTTTCCCATCTGGGGAAAAAACCGGATCTGAGTGAGTGCCCGGGCGTTCAGTTATTTTAGTCTGAGATTGCGTCAAAATATCTATTAAATATATGTCGCTACCTTTGGGGTTTTCCACACTAACTGCAAGAGTTCCAGGCGGTAATAAATTATCGTCGTTACACGCAATCGTTGAAAAAACCAGGCAGGCTACAGCCAAAATACCAATAAGAGTTATGTTTACGTGCATTTTTTATATAGCCTATACAAAAGGACCCTAAGTTTCTATTTTGAGATGCCGCCACCCATCAAGAATGGCCATAATATCCTCTCATATGAAGTAACATTTTGGCTATGGGCGATACCTTTGAAGGTGACTTAATTCACAATCTAGAAACAGGCGTAACGATTCATCAAGCTGCTTCGAATGAGGCCTCATATTATCCCGTAAGCTAAATTAGGTGATTTAGTTATTCGTCTCCTCTCGACGTGTCTTCTACGTCGAGGTACTCGTTCAGTTTGGATCCGAAGGTTTTCATCTCTTCGTCGCTTGCAGGTCCGTTTGAAATGATTTTTTTCTTGAACTCTGAAAACAACCAGTCTTCACTTCTACCTTTGGGTATTTCAAAGAATGAACGGTCGAATTTAGGGAGTTCACCTGGTCCAAAATACCCTCCACGTTCTTCAAATGTGTAGCCTTCCAAGTTATCGGTATTTTTCCCAAGTATTTCACCGGTTTCTACATAATGTTCCATCACTGGAGCCATTCCATATCTTTGTATCGGGCAGACTTTCATACAAACCCCACATCCCTCATACATGGCCATTACTGGTCGGCATCTCTCATACATGAGTTTATGCTTTTCAACACCACGCCACCACACTTTTTCCTTGACAAGGGCTCTTCCAGGACAACGATTCACGCAAACCTGACACTGTTCACAGAATTTGTGAATTCCGTAATCCACAGGTTTGTCATACGTTACAGGTGCATTGGTTGAAATAATCATTAAGCGTGATCTCGAACCGAAGTGAGGGGATAGTAACTGACCGTTAGCACCGAGTTGACCAAGTCCAGCTTCTACAAACATTGGTATGTATGCTGCACTGTTGTCGTTCGGACTATGAATTTGAGCTTTATACCCCAACTCTCTTATGTATTCCGCAAGTACTATTCCCTGCTTGTTCTCCTCTTCATAAGTTCCATAATGTGCATACTCTGCATCCATACTCGGGATTGTTTGTGTTTGCCAATAATCTTGCTCTAGTGCAAGACATATAGCATGCTCAAATTGGACCCATGATTTTTTAACCTTGAATGTATAGCGTCGATCATATCTGGTGAAACCTACTTCCCCAAACCCTAGCTCTCTTGCCTTTTGTCTAATATCTTCCGTGATGTTTTGACCTGGTACAGCCGTGCCCGTAACTGGCATTTCTGCAGACTTTTCAGCAATATCTACCATTGGTTTCGTAGTATCAATATGATGCTGTAAGTACTTCGATACTTCTTCTGAGAAAACAGACCAAGTCCATACCCTATCAGCTGTTTTTTCAATTGTTTGGCTTTCTAGAGGGTAATTTCTTGAGTAAAAGGAAACATCGTTTTCTTTCTTTACAACGCCAGGAGTAGTGATTAGATCACTTGCTACAGGTATCGAAACGCTGTCATGTTCTAACGTGCGTCCAGCTCGTATAACAGTATGGCTTATCTTTTTAGTCACCATTTCTATATTCCTCCGTTATTTCAGTTGTCCCTTTATACATCAAGAAAACTAACTAACAACATTCATTTTCTAATTTAACCACCTTAATGTCGGATATTTCAGTAATGAATGTTCCGGTAATTCAGATAATGATACATATTCAGATACAGAATATCTACTCTGTTGTAACAGAGGTGCAGGAAAATATTTCATCAAGATTTATTTATGAATATTAAAGGAATGGTACCAGTGGGTTTAGTCCACCTGTCTAGCTTGTTTGTCTAAACTGGATTGTTGGACGATCTCTATGGCAGCAGACTCCCATCTATAGGCCATAATGTGTATACCAGCTATATTTCGCATTTCCTTGAGTTCGTTTACGATTTCTATGCAGATTTCTTTTCCGACTTTTGATTGTTCTTTCCTTGGGTAACTGTCGATTCTATCAATTACTTTTGATGGAATATAAACTCCAGGTACATTCGCAGACATCCATTTAGCCACTCTTGCTGACCTTATTGGTCCAACACCGACTAGTATAGGAGGTACATTTCCATTAGATAAATCCTCTACTTGTCCCATAAATGTTTTCAACCGTTCAATATCGAAGCAAAATTGTGATTGGAAAAAGGATGCTCCTGCTTGATATTTTTTTAATACTCGTAAAGGCCTGAAGTCAAATGGTGGAGCGAATGGATTAACGGCCCCTCCAGTAAATAACTTTAGAGAAGGACTGAATTCTCTACCACTAAGGAATGTATTTGTGTTTTTCATGTGATTTATTGTTGAAATTAAGCTAGTAGAATCAAAATCGAAAACTGGTTTTGCTTCCGGATGGTCTCCGGACTGTACCCCATCTCCTGTTACGCACAATATATTGCGTACCCCAATAGCCTGAGATCCGAGTATGTCCCCCTGAATGGCTATTCTGTTTCTGTCTCTACAGGATATCTGCATAACAGGTTCTATTTTGTTTTGAATCAACAAGGTTGCGGCCGCGAGACTCGAGAAGTGAGGCACCGCACTAGTAGAGTCAGTAAGATTCAAAGCATCAGCATAAGGTGCGATCTCCAAAGCCGTATTTATTACTTGAGTAGGATCAGGAGAATCTGGAAGCGTTAGTTCCATTGTGACCGCAAATTGTTGGTTGGAAATAATGCGTTGTAAGTTAGATATTGATTCTTGTGAGGTCATTTTTCTTTTATAAATTCGTTGATCCAGGAAGAAGTACCTTGAAGTGAACGGTCAACAGGCGGTTGGATTTCTAGAATGGCATCTTTATAAACTTTCAATTGCTTTGAATTTTCCCAGGCTCGTACCCAAACACATTTCATTTCTGGTTTGATTTCGCAGGAATTATTCTGCCTCACCCCTCCGCATGGTCCGTTACGAAGTTCTTTTGGGCACCCCATTGGGCAAACCATACCCGTGGAATGAAGGATACATTGTCCGCACATTTTGCAATCGAATACTGGTTTTTTTGTGATTTTCTCACCACCGACCATTATTTTCTGAAACAGAGAACCATTTGAGTATTTGTTTAGAAAGGGGGTTATTAGTTTCTTAGTAATAAGATATGCATTTTCCAAGGTTCTTGGTTTGTTCATTATGTGTCTAACTGTTGGGTTTTGATTTGATTAATATATCTTTTGTAATTTCTATGTGACCATGATGTTGGGCTAGCTCTTCGTATGTATGTAGAAGAACCTGAGCTTGATTCCAATCTGTATAGTCTTTCATTGGTGAGTATTCAATGTTGGGTATTTCTGTAGGTGGCTGATCTCCTTGATAATTTTGCAAGTCTAATCTTACCTGTTTTTTTAGGGTTTCTACAGAAGTTAAGAGTGATTTTATGTCTCCTACCGCTACAAATTCATTGTTTCGGTCTCTTTTTGTTTCACGGCTGCCAATCAGGGTTCCTATCCAGTAGTTTGTCAGGCTTACACAGTGATATAGGACTGCGTAAGGAGAATTAACACCTTCTATATTAGGACGCTGGTTTGAGATTTCTTGCCCCAATTCGCCGACTATTTTTGACATTCCGTCTAAAGCCCGATCGAAAAAGATCAAGAAGTCACGATCCGAAATTTCCATTTTCATTATGTTAAACAGTCTTTTAGTGCTGTTTTTAAATATGATGTCTGTTTTCTTAATATTGTCGTATTTATTGTGATATCAAAGTCATGTTCACCTAATGTTTCAGGGTTCACAAATATATCCTTCTCTGCCAATTTCAATTTCACCTCTAGAGGGTTAAGTTTTTTGTCGAGTATCATTTTGAAAATGTTAGTGCCATTTTCATACGATCGAATGTCGATGCCGGCTAATTGGTCTAGAAATTGGAAAATTTCCAGAGATTTGTTCATGGACTTTTTGAAATCCTTAGGAAAACTTTCCATTCCTTTCAAAGCTAAGGCTGCGGCAATACTGGACGAAGGTAAACTTCCTCCAAACATACGTCGATCATGAAATAACTCTTTGCAAAAATTCTCTGATCCAGCAAGTATTGCTCCAAAGGGAGCATCGAAGTATTTCCACAGAGATACATACACGCTGTCAAAAAACTTTGTGTAATCAGTAATTTTTATGCCTGTTGTTCCTGACATCATGAATAGTCTCGCACCGTCCAAGTGCATGCTAATTCCTTTTGATTTAGAAAGGGAACTTATTAGTTTCATTGTTTCGTAAGGAAATTGTTGACCACTGCATCTGCGGACTGGACTTTCTATGGAAACAGCACCTATTTTTGATTTGACTCTTCCGGATAATGACTCATGAATAGCTTTTTCATATTCGATTAAACTGAAGTATGATTTTTCGTTTCCAAGAGGAATGAGATTTATGCCACTGAGAGTTTGTACTGTGTCACCACTATCTTGATAGATGTGACTTTGTTCCTGAACCACGGCCCTTTTTGATATTCCACAGAGTTTTCTTATTGCGATATGATTTGCCATGGTGCCAGTGGGAAAAAATACGGCAGATTCTTTTCCAAGGAGTTTTGCTGTGTGATTTTCCAGTTCTTCGACGGCTCCGCCTAAAGAATAATAATCCTCAGTTATTGGGTTGTTTTTTGATATGTCGTGTAGGCGATTTAAAAAGTAATTGTTGTCGATAGGGGCTGAGTCACCCGTTAAAAATATTGAGGAAGGTTCAAATTTTCTATTTTTGTAAATGTCTAGATATTTTTGTGTTTTTTGATCAATCATGAATATCATGATATACCCACATTACAGTTATTGGAAAACGACTTTGGTCATCAATAATTAGGAATTGATATTTCGAATCTTTAATA
>CEOQ01027606.1_pt1 | contig 11895 bp, 11 predicted proteins | sample 361351 | NCBI WGS metagenome assembly CEOQ01 (sample SAMEA2619907, study PRJEB7988) | marine metagenome | biome: marine biome (ENVO:00000447); feature: deep chlorophyll maximum layer (ENVO:xxxxxxxx); material: "saline water (ENVO:00002010), including plankton (ENVO:xxxxxxxx)" | depth 60 m | reverse complement strand
TTGTTTTGTATACATATTATATTTTTGCGCGACCGTCCCTAAACGAAGAGGAGCTGTTTCTGCTCTTAATGATAGCCGGGCCTCTGCTCTCGACGTAAACATCCTATAGGGCTCATTAATACTTTTTGTTATTAAATCATCAATCATTACCCCAATATAAGCAAGAGAACGACCTAAACTTAAAGCGGGGGAGCGGTTAATATAGTTTACACAATTAATTCCAGCCACCAAACCTTGTGCGGCAGCCTCTTCATAACCAGAAGTCCCATTAATTTGCCCAGCAAAGAAAAGCCCTTTAATTTTTTTTGTTTCTAATGACACCTTGAGTTGATGGGAAGGAAAATAATCATATTCAATTGCATAACCTGGACGAATCAACTCAATTTTCTCTAAACCCTTGATGCTTTGTAGTGCGCGCAACTGTGTTGATTCTGGTAGGCTCGTTGAGAAACCATTAATATATATTTGGTTTGCCCCTTCCCATTCAGGCTCTAAAAACAGTTGGTGTTGAGCCCTGTCTTCAAAGCGGACAATTTTATCCTCAATGCTTGGACAGTACCGCGGCCCCACACCAGCTATTTTTCCAGAAAACATAGCAGAGCAATGAATGTTTTCTTTTATTATATTGTGCGTTTTTTTAGTTGTATAAGCCAAGTAACAAGGAATATTTTTAGGGTTATATGGTTTAGGGGTAAACATTGAAAAAGGTTGAGGGTTTGTTTCTCCTGCTGCAACTTCTAGCTTCTGCCAGTTAATGCTTTCAGAGTGAGCCCTAGGCGGAGTTCCTGTTTTAAGTCTGTTAATTAAAAAACCATGATCACGCAAGGTTTGTGTTAATCCATCAGCGCGCTTTTCGCCCATTCTACCACCCTTAAATTGTTTATTGCCAATGTGAATTAAACCGGACGTAAAGGTTCCGCCCGCAATTATTAAACCTCCACAGGCCTGTTTTCTTCCACCTTTGAATACAACGGCAGTTATTTTGTTTCGCTTAACATCAAAGCTGATAACCTCATCCTCTAAAATTTTAATATTTTTAGCACTAAAAACAAGGTGTTGTATTTTTTGTGTATATCTTATTTTATCAACCTGTGCCCGAGGAGACCAAACAGCCCTTCCTTTAGACTTATTTAAAATTTTATTTTGTAGCGTTGTTTCGTCTGCCACCAAACCCATCACACCACCTAGAGCGTCAATTTCTCGAACCAAGTGACCCTTTGCAAGCCCCCCAATAGCCGGATTACAGGAGAGCCGACCAATAGCCTCCTTATTCATGGTAACCATAACACAGGGTAAGCCCAGTTTATTTACCGCTAAGGCAGCCTCAATTCCAGCATGACCACCACCAACAACAATTATTGTTTTATTTTCCAACACAAAACCCTTTAAAAATTTTGTTCAACACCTCTTCAGAACTAATTTTTCCTAACATCTCTTCAATTATCTCTACAAACGACCTGCATTCTGATGATATAATATCCATGGGCGCGCCCAAACCTAATTCTTTTAGTATTTCATCTATTATTAATTGCCCTTGTTTTATTAAGTTTAATTGTCTTTCGTTACACAGCACCACATTTGAGGAACTGTTTTTTTCAACACCATTATCTAAACATGTGAACAAATGTGTTAACAACTGATTTATTCCAACATTTTTTTTAGATGATATTTGAAGTGTTTTGTTTTTAAGAACATCAACAGAACTCACCGCATCACATTTAGTTTTTACACAAACCACCTGTGAACCCTGAGCCACAAAACCATCTTTAACTAATGTCTTCAAAAGCTTTTGAGGGCCCGTCTCATCTACCAACAACACAATATCAGCCCCCTTAAGGGCCAGAAAACCTTTATTTATACCTAACGCTTCAATCATATCATCTGTTTTTCGATAGCCCGCTGTATCATAAAAGGTAAAAGGTATGTTTTTTATTTTAATGGTTGCCTCTAAAACATCTCTAGTTGTTCCTTTTATAGGCGTTACAATAGCTCTATCATGGCCAATAATTTTATTAAATAGAGTTGATTTTCCAGCATTTGGCAAACCTATAATTACCACCCTATAGCCTTGGTTTATTTTTTGAATATTATTAGAGCGTGCTAGTATTAAGGCTAAATCATTTTTAATTGTTTGAAACTGCGTTATAATCTTTTTTGTTTTTAGGTGAGTAATTTCATCTTCATTAAAATCTAATTCATGCTCTATAATGGTCATGGTGTTTAAAACGACTGATTTTAGTTTTTTTAGTTGCTGAGACACCGTGCCATTTTCCATATTTTGTAGCGCCGCCCCATAGGTGTCAGTATTGGCTGATATTTTTGCTGCAATTGACTCTGCTTGCATTAAATCAATTTTGTTGTTTTTAAAAGCTCTATATGAAAACTCTCCAGGGTAGGCCAATCGAACACCTTGAGCTATAAACTCATTTATAATTTGTTCTACAATTATACTGTTGCCATGACAGGAAACTTCTAACAGATCTTCTCCGGTAAATGATTTTGGTGCTTTATAATATACCATTACACAGGTATCAATTAATTTATTTGAACCAAACCCCTTAAATTCTATCTTATAATTATATCGAGGCTTAATGTGTTTTTTATTATTTAGTTGCAAAACAAAATCAGACAAACTTTTTCCTGACACCCTGATTACGGCTATGGCAGAGCTGCCAATTGGCGTTGATTGCGCTATAATAATATCATTATTATTATAATTCATAGTGATTTATGAAACTATTTTTTGCAATTTCTTTTGTTGTATAAAATTTAAAATATTATATACAGTATAATATAAATTTAAACCGGATGGAAAGGTATTAAACAGCAACACAAAAAAACCATTCATAATATACATTGTAGACGTTTGAGATGGATTAATATTGTTTGTAGTTGTCATTTTCATATTTAAAAACATAACGACACCCATAATAATAGGTAGCAGCGCGATTCCATGTCCAAAAAAGTAGCTTAAACCCCAGATTTCTTTTAAAAACCCAATCTCCAACACAACGTCTGGTTGTGATAAATCTGTAATCCAAAATGGCAAAAAGGGAGCCCCTCGAAATTCAATCGTTTTTCTAAATACCTGAAACAACGCAATTAATAGAGGCATTTGTACCAAAATTGGCAAACACCCCCCTAAAGGATTCACCCCTTCCGTTTTGTATAGACCCATTATTTCTTGATTTAACTTACCTGTATCATCTTTATATTTTTCTTGAATTTTTTTAAGTTTAGGTTGAATCGCTTGCATTTTTTGGTTAGACAAAAAACTCTTTTTTGTTAAAGGGCCGGTTAGCAACCTAATAATAAAAGCAAACAACACACACACAACACCATAATTTGGAACTATTTTATATAGGCTTGTCAGAAGCCACATTATTCCCTTACCCAAATAACCAATAAAAAACCAACCAAAGCCAAAAAGCTGGACCAAATGTTTAGACCCCTCTGAATCTAAATGATAGGTATCAATTGGGCCCACATATGAACTCACTTTTAGTTGCCCATTTTTTATTTTGCTGTAATGATACTCTATGTTGCTGTTGATCAATGGAACGCCATCAATAATACCTGATGTATATGTATTAAAAACAATACGATCAGCCTTTAGTTGATGATAATTATCATTTGTTATTGCTTTCATAAAATATTTACTTTTTATTCCAGCCCACCCAACATCTTCATCAAACTCAAACACATCTCCATCGGCTGTTGAGCTTAAAAACTCTTCTTTGTATGTGTCGTTATGTTGAGCATATATTGAAAAATACATCATATCATCACTGATATTTTTTTCTGATGGAAGCAAACCCCCATCCCAAAGTAAGACTATATTTTGGTCTTGAAGACCTTGAAACACATGGTCTATCGTATACGAATCATTACAGACAATTGTTTGTTTTGTAATATTTTCTTGTGCCACAGAGGTAATGATGTGACACTCTTCATTTTTTTCTACATGATGACCTATAAAATTAATTGGGTTACCATCAACCAATATACAGGGATTACATTGTGCGCCCCTTATTATTTGAACAGGACTATTACGATTATATCGTTGTTGATCAACATCCCAAGCGCCAACATGCTTTAGCTCCCCTTTATTAGATTCAACTATTTGTAAATTATTAATTGATGTGGCTCCGTTTATTAGGTCTACCTCTACTAAGGGAGTAACAATTTTTGTTTCAGATTGATTAATGTTTATTTGGTGCAACCGTTTATTGTTTGGTTGTTTTTCTTCTACCACCATTGACGTTTCAGGCAACTCAACAGAGGAATCTTTTAATTGTTGAGTTTCCGGCGGAAAAAAAACGTTCCATGTAATAATAAAAATAAAACTTAATAATAGCGCTGATAGTAATCTTTTAATGTCCATTTATACCTCATCTATCCCAAAATGTTTTGAATATGGATGACACTTTGTGAGGCGCCTAACCCCCAAAAACACACCCTTAAATATTCCATGCTTTAATACTGCTGTTTTCATATATTCTGAACAAGTGGGATGGAAACGACAAGAACCCTTTACAAACACCCCAAATGTCAGCTGATAAAACTTTATTGTCCAAATAATCAAATATTTCATGCCTGTAATTTACGGCAAAAGAGTTGAAACGATAACCTTAATTCTTTCCAATCATAATTGTTTTGCAAATTTTTAGTTGGCTTAATAATTATCTGAGTATTTTGAAAGAGGTCGTTTTGGTGCTCTATAAACAGCGCCCGACATCTTCGTTTAAATAAATTGCGCGTGACCGCGCCCCCCCTGTGTTTTCCAACGATAAATGAAACGCCATGATTAGCACTTTTCTTATAATAAAACAACAAATCCCTGATGGGCAGGGATTTGGTATTAAATAATAATTGTTTAAAATCTTGGTTTGAAATAGAGTTTTTCAACTTGAGCTAACAGTTAAGCGCTTACGCCCCTTTTTTCTTCTTCTAGACAATACGGCCTGACCATTTTTTGTGGCATTTCTTTCTCTAAACCCATGTTTGTTTTTTCTTTTTCTATTGCTAATACGAACCGTTGTTTTCATAAAAATCCCCTCTAAAGTCTCGAAATTTAATAAATAACGAGATAATTACAAGCAAAAAATATTTTTATTTTTCCCAATCTGAATTGACTATAGTTTTAATTCCACCTCTTGGATTAAAGTTTCCCACAACATTAATTTTTTTTGGTTGACATACTTTTTTAAAATCATCTAAAATTCGATTTGTTACATGCTCATGAAAAATTCCGACATTTCTATATTTTACCATATATAATTTTAAGGATTTTAATTCTACAATATATTTATCTGGGACATATTTAATGTGGATGGTTCCAAAATCCGGCAAACCGGTTTTTGGACACACACAGTTAAATTCTGGTATATCTACATCAATAACATAATCTCTATCAGCATATTGATTTTCTACAACCTCTAAGTCTGTGTGTTTTGGCTCTAAATTGTTCATATAAAAAAGGGGCCCTTACAGGCCCCTTGATAATTTTATTTTCCTTGAGTAGGATACCGCACTCTTCTTTTGCGTTTATGATATCGCTTTCTTAAAGGCGACTTATCTTTTCCTTTATTATGATATGCCGCAATTACCATTTCACCCTCTTGGTCTATTTCAGCATAATATATATCTTCTTCTACATTATTTGTTGCAAAAGAAAAACCTAACATAATAATACCTATAATTAAAAATTTATTCATAATAAATACCACCTTCCTTCACAAATTTAAAATAATTATATTAATAAAACCAAACAAAAAATATATAATTGATTTATATCACATTTTTGTTTTTTCTAAAGACACAACTTGTGTAGCCATAATTTCTATAACTTTTCTTTGTTCATTATTTTTATCTATCCAAGACCGAGTTTTAATGGCCCCCTCTATATAAACCAGGTGCCCTTTATCAAGATATTGTGTTACAAAGTCTGCCAGTTTATTCCAGACCACAATATGGTGCCATTCAGTATGTTCGTGCTTTTTATTGTCTGCCCCCATCCAAACCTCATTGGTTGCTAATGAGAAGGTAGCAGTTGATATGCCCTGTTGAGTATAACGACCTTCTGGCTTTGCGCCTAAATGACCAATTAAAATTACCTTATTAATGCTTTTCATTTACCGCTTCCTTTGGTAATGTAATAATAAATTCTGAACCCTGTCCTAATATGCTATTAATATTTAAGGCCCCACCATGTGCCTCCACAATTTTTTTTGTAATTGCCAAACCCAAACCAAAGCCCGTTTTGTTTTGTTCTTTGGCCGCCCTTCCACGATATAAAGGTTTGGTAATTTCTTTAATTTGTTCTTTTGTAATACCAACACCAAAATCTTTAACTGTAATTACTATTTGGCTGCTTGTAGTATTAACAATTAATTGCGTTAGTTGATTCGTATTTCCATATTTAATTCCATTATCAATCAAATTTTTTATTGCCAAACTCATTTTATAATTATCCACATCCAGATACTCTTCTTGTTCTTGACTATTATTTATTATTTCTAATTTTTGATCTAACCTATAAAACATGTCACAGGTATTTTGAATTAAATCGTTTAGCAAAATCATTTTTTTATCTAAATCCTCAATATATGGAGTTGACAATTTATCAGATAACAACATATTTGATATCATATCTTGTAAAAAATTAATCTCTTTATTCACCCCTTGTTTTTCCTCTTCCTCAAGCGCCATATTTGCCACAATAAACTTTAATCTTGTTAAAGGCGTTTTTAATTCATGGCTTACATCTATTAACAAGTTTTGTTTTTGATTCACCAACCTTTCTATATCGCGCGTCATTTTATTAATGGTTATTGATAGTTCTGCTAATTCATCATTGGTAGTAATTGGAATCTGTGACCCTAAAGTGCCCCTTTTTAATTGTTGCACATGCTGTTTGATTCGTTGGATTGGCTGCAAAAAGGAGCGAATAATTAAAAAATTTAATATTAATATCAATGTAATAGTTACAGGCAAAATAATGGTGGTCCAATCTATATCGCGCGGCAATGGATGGTTTAAAATTAGCCAATATGCTATAATTTTATTGGTTTGAATTGGAAATTCCAAAAAAATTGCCGGTATTTTATTGTCACCAAAAAAACCATATGATGCATATGGGGTATTTATAGGCTGCTCTAAGTATAGAATGCTATCTGCTATAAAATCTTTATCTCCATATGCGCTGTAGTGCATATAATCAAATAATTTGACGTCCTGTTTATGTGTCCATGTTTCCATTAGAGAGTCTATCTCAAAATCTAATATATTATTATCATTTTTATCTTCATATATCCCAACATATGCCGCTAAATGCATTTGATTTAGGTCTTGAATCATTCTTGTTTTATCATCAAGGTTACTATTCCACCTTTCAGCCATCATTTGATATAGCACAATATTTTGATATTCCGACACCATATCTTGTACACTGTATTGATAATCACTTAATCTTGTAGACAAGAAATATGTAATGGCAGTAAATAATAGAATTACTACTGCAATTTTTTTAAAAATTCCAATTGAACGGAGATATTGATATATGGTTTTTATTGTTTTATCCTATCTATAAATTTATATCCCGCACCATGAATTGTTTTAATATACTCTGTGTCTGGGTCTAGGGCACTCAATTTATTTCTTAATCTACTTACTAGCACATCAATTGATCTATCATATGATTGCCACGAAATGCCCCGTAGATTTTCTACTAAAAAATCTCTATCTAAAATTTGCCCACAATTTTCTGCAAAAAGCAGCAAAGCCTCGAATTCTGTAGTTGACAAAGAAACTGATTGATTATTTAACACCACCTCTTGTTTTAATTTATCAATTGACAAGTGTTCAAATACCAGGTTATCGACCATTCCTTCAGGCGATTTAATTCGTCGAAGAATTGACTGTATTCTTGCAATTAATTCTTCTGGCTCAAATGGTTTAGGCATATAATCATCTGCCCCTAACTCTAATCCTACAACCCTATCTGAAACCTCACCTCTAGCAGTTAACATAATAATTGGAATAGTAGAATTTTTACGGATTTCTCTTAAGACCTGGAAACCGTCCATATCTGGTAAAGTAATATCTAAAATAACCAATTCAAATGTATGTTTCTTACTTAGTGCATCTAATGCCTTTTTAGGATGATGAAATGAAGAAACCTTAAAATTATGATTTTCTAAAAATTTCTTAATTAGGGCTGTTAATTCTAAGTCGTCATCTACAATTAAAATATGTGCTTGCATAATTTTGTTACCTTTATTTTTTTAGATTGCTCTCAATCACATCTATAGCTGTTTTGATTGCAACATCTTCTTTCATTTTTTGTTCAATACTTTTACATGCATGAATCACAGTGGAGTGATCTCTTTTACCAATTTGCTGGCCAATATTTGCCAAAGATGTATTAATGAGTTTTTTTGCTATGAACATACACATTTGGCGGGCCAATGCAATCTCCATACTTCTACCTTTCCCAATAATTGCTTTTTCTTTAACTTTCATTTGTAACGCAACCATTTTAATAATTTGTTGCACACTAATTTGATTCATTTTTGCCTTACCAACATGTTTTTCTAAAACTAGATTTGCTAATGTTAAATTAATATCTTCCTTTTTTAATGATGCTAGGGCCAATAAATTTACCAAAGCGCCTTCTAGCGTCCTAATGTCCCCCTGTATATTAGATGCCATAAACTCCATTACCTCATATGGTATTTCCAAACCATCATGTTCTGCTTTGTTCATTAATATTGCAATTCTAGTTTCTAAATCTGGGGGCTGTATATCTACTACCAATCCAGACTGAAATCTTGAAATTAACCTTTCTTTAAAGCCAGACATTTTATTCGGATGATTATCTGAAGTTAAAATAATCTGTTTTCCGTTTTGATATAAATAGTTAAATAAATGGAAAAACTGTTCTTGAGTTTGTTCTTTATTTTTAAAGAACTGGGCATCATCTAATAACAAAATATCTATATTTCTATATTTTTTTGAAAATTCAGATGTTTGATTTTTTTGAATCGAGTTAATAAAATCAAACATAAACCTTTCCCCTGTTATATAAATCAATTTGTAATTTGGCTTTTCAGTGGCAATTTGATTACCAATTGCTTGTAATAAATGAGTTTTACCTAATCCAGGCGGGCTATATATTAAAAGAGGATTAAAGGGTGTTTGTCCTGGATTTTCTGCGACTGACAGCGCTGCAGCTTTTGCAAATTGATTTCCCTTTCCTTCTACAAAAACATTGAAGGTATATCTGTCATTTAATTGTTTGTTTTTTTTATACTCAACAGGAGCCAACACATCACGATCATCAAATGTGGGTATTTCATTAATATTTTTATCACTAATCATTACACTATAATTCACCACTTTTGGATGATCTCCAACCTCAATAATAATCTCATCAATGAGATGGCGATATTTAGATTCTAGCCATTCATAATGAAATTTATTAGGCACCTGTAAATTAATTTCTTCTTTATTAATTGAAATAATATCCACGGCCTTAAACCACGTTTCAAAGGCTTGATCCGGTAATCTATCTTTAATTTTTTCTAGGCACTGCTGCCAAAACTGATCTTTTTCCATATTTATAAACAAGTTATTAACAATATAAGAGCTATAAAATTCATTAAAAGTCTGTAATAAAGCAAGAGATTTGTTTAGTATTTATTTTTTATATTCTATAATTTAATATTATGTTGATTATAGGTCATAGGGGAGCACCCACAATAAAAAATGAAAACACGTTAGCATCATTTCAGGCGGCCCTAGATGAGGGTGTTGATGGGATTGAATTAGATGTTCAATTAAGCAAAGATAACCAATTGGTAGTTTTTCATGATTTGCACACTTATCAATTAAATGGCAAACATGAATTAATTTGTCACCATACATTAAGTGAATTAAGGCTGCTTAAACCCACTATTCCTACTCTTTCAGAGGCATTAACTATTATTCCTTCCAATATAGAATTACATATTGAAATTAAATCAGAGAATATTCAGAATAAATTTATTATCAATAAAGTGTATCAACTAATCAATCAACACAAATTACATACACAAGTTATTTTATCTTCATTTAATCCCTTTGTATTAGCCTCTATTAAAAAACATTGTGCAAACATTAGGATTGGTTTATTGTGGACCAAGTGCCCAGAAGAGCCATGGTTGGTAAGAATAATGAGCAACAAAATACTGACATACTATTCTTATTACAAACTTACACCATATTCATTTCATGCGAATATACAGCATATGACTCTTGCAACAGCAGAATGGGCCAAACAACATAATATGAGGCTCTATTATTATACCATTAATAATCAAACAGACTTAGAGCGGGCTAAGCAATTATATGCAGATGCTATTTTTTCTGATGATCCCAATATTTTAACTAAATAGTCCCTTCAATTCATTGTGAGCGTCAATAATGAAACAATCGTTTTTTTGTAAACGTTTTTTTGAATAATGCCCACCCGAAAACAAAACACAATTTATACCTAATGCTTGCGCAACGTCAAAATCATGCGAGCTATCTCCTATAATACAGATTTGATCATTTTGATAATTAATTGTTTTTCTTAATTTTTTTGCGATTTCTATTTTATTGTCTGCATAATAATGCTGAATACCCATAATTTTTTCAAAGAAAGAATCAATTTGGTAATGTTTAACTGTTTCATTTAATAGCGTATTTTCTTGTGCAGAGAGAATAGATTGCTTGATATTTAAATTTTTTACTAAAGTTAATATTTCTGTAGTTTTTGGGAAAAGGTTTGCCTCAAACTTTCTTTTTTTAAATTTTTGAATAAAATTATAACCGACCTCTTTAAAGCTTTCCTTACAAAAGTCAAACCCTAAATTTTCATAGTATTTTTTAACTGGAAATGTAAAGTGTTTTCTATAGTCCTCAACATTGATGGCCGGCAAATTACGAACTTTTAATTCTTGATTCATAATTTCAACAAATAACCATGCATCATCAATGAGCGTACCATTCCAATCCCATATAATGTAGTTAATTTTTTGATTCATCACCTAAGTTTTGCAATAAAGTAAACGGATATATTCCACTGCTATGATTATCTTTCCAATAGATTTGAATTGCATAATGCCCCACTATTTCAATTTTAGTGATTTCAAATGCTAAATCAGACTTTTTAATTCCTTGGCCAATGTAAACATTTCCAAACACATCTGTTTCTCCTGAACAATATGCGCAAGGACAATTATTTCTTAATATTTTATATGTTATAAATGAATCAGTCTCATTATCCCACAATACCGCCAAACCAGTTGGCATTAAATCCATTTTTGTAATTTTTTTCATGATATTAATTTTCGAATGAATTTTTTATCATTAATTTCAATTTCCATTTTTATAACATAAATTAAATATTTATTTAAAAAGTTTTGATTTAATTTCACAAAATCTTTATAAGTAGTAATTAGCCCATCATTATTTTGCAATAAATATTCTAATTTTTTTATTTTTTGTTCATCATAATAGGCATGATTTTCAAAAGCAACTTTCTCCACAACATTAAGGTTTAATTCTTTGATTGTTTGATTAAAAAAATCGGGATCTCCAATTCCGCAAGCACTAACCCAATTTTTCTGTTCATCAATAGCAGGCTCATTTTTTTGTATGCCATTTTTATATTCTATCACCTTAAATAACACATTTAATTTTTTACTTTTAAACGACAGACTATTTTCACCTTTGATTGTATATATAAAATCAGCTCTATTTAAATTTTTTACAGGCTCTCTTAATCCGCCAAGAGGCAGCAATTGATACCAATTTTTTGATCGATTCATATTTAGCAACACAACATCAATATTTTTTTGAAGATATCGC
>CEOQ01049156.1_pt1 | contig 11905 bp, 12 predicted proteins | sample 361351 | NCBI WGS metagenome assembly CEOQ01 (sample SAMEA2619907, study PRJEB7988) | marine metagenome | biome: marine biome (ENVO:00000447); feature: deep chlorophyll maximum layer (ENVO:xxxxxxxx); material: "saline water (ENVO:00002010), including plankton (ENVO:xxxxxxxx)" | depth 60 m | reverse complement strand
AGCCACAGGGTATTTGTATTGCTGTCAAATAGGGCCAGGCAAAACTGGCCATTAATTTTTTCCAGTGTTTTGATCATCCCGATCTTATCTATGGAAAGTAAGATACGATGGGCATCGGACGTTTTTTTATTGGTGGCTGGAAAGTCTTCCGCGTTAAAGATAGAGCCGTCGAGGGCTATTTGCAAGGAACCTAGTTTGGCGGTTGCTTGTTCGTTTTCCAAAAAGAAAAACCCATCTTGCACAAATTTCTTCGCTCCGAGAAGATGTTTGATAGTCGCCGAGTCCAGCTTAGGGGTTCCGGTATTGTATTTTGGTATAAGTCCAGCTATACGGCCCATATCATATCCTGGTCTAAAAACTTAAAATCCTGAGACTCTTCTTAATAGGTCGTTTGGTATTGTATAGCTTTTTTTGATATGACCTATCAAATGAGGAAAGAATCTTTTCCTTTATAATTCCCGTTTGTTTTTTTTTAATTTCTGCTGCTATTGTTTAGGGTGACGCAGACCTTTAGTATTTGTATAGGTTTAAAAATGATTTAGTGGCGGTGAACTTTTTAAATGACAGTGATAACTTTTGAAAAGATAGTAAGCAAGCTGCAAAATGATAGGGTGCTCCTAGTTGGAGGTGCTGGGTTTATAGGCCATAACCTAGCCGTTGGCCTGGGTCAGGCCGGTGTCCCTGTAATGGTACTCGATAACCTGATGGTAAATAGTCTCGTTGATAATTCATTTTATGACGATGGTAACTTAACAAAACGTGAGCTCAATCTTCATTTCTTGATGAGCCGATTTGAAATCATGCGTAGTATTGGTATTGAATTTCGGAATTGTGATGCCCGAAATTTTTCGGATATAGCGAATGTATTCAATGAATTTAAACCGACCCGGGTTGTGCACTTGGCTGCTATAGCTAGCGCAGTGGAGGCAAGGAAAGATCCAGGAAAATGTTTTGATTTACAATTGTCCACCCTGCGCAATGTTCTTGAACTTTGCCGGTTGGATCAAAAAGACATGAAAACGTTAATGTTTTTAAGCTCCAGCACAGTCTATGGTGACTTTGAGGGTGCTTGGGTAGATGAAACCACTAGACCGAGACCGAGGGGTATTTATGCTAATGCCAAGTATATGGGAGAGCGTTTAGTTCGGACTTACTGCCATACTTATGGTTTAGGCATATGCATTATAAGACCCAGTGCGCTCTATGGCGAGCGCTGCGTAAGTAGACGAGTGAGCCAGATATTTATCGAAAATGCATTGGCAGGCAAACCGCTGCTATTAGAAGGAGGTGGCAGTGGAAGGTTAGATTTCACGTATGTTGAAGACTTAATAGATGGGATGATACGTGCACTGGCATTGCATGGTGGGCCTACTGCTTCTGACACTTTCAATGTAACTTACGGTGACGCGAGAAGCATATTGGAATTGGCAAATATAATTAAAGAACTTATTCCCAATGTAACTTTTGAGCACCGCCCGCAAGCTCAAGATAAGCCTACTAGAGGTACACTTAAGATGGATAAAGCAAGAGAGAGGCTTGGTTTTATACCTAGATGGCCCTTAGACAAAGGCTATAAGAAATATTGTGAATGGTATGTTTCAGAGTGGGAAAAAGTTGTCAGGGCTAATGCATGAAGGTGCCTGCAATCATCTTTTCGAGGATGGGATCTTCGAGATTACCAGGTAAAGCTTTGAGATATATCGCTGGGGAACCATTAATTAAACGCGTTATAGATCGTGTGTCCCAAGCAAAGAGGTTATCAACAGTAGTGGTTGCAACTTCTAATAGTAAAATCGATGATCGGCTTGTTGAGTATATCCAATCTATAAATATTGAGGTGTTTAGAGGAGCTGCTCATGATGTTCTAGATAGAGCAGTATCTTGCGCTAGTTATCTTGGGGCAGATAAGTTTGTAAGGGTAAATGGAGATAGCCCGTTTATTGATCCAGAGATTTTGGAAAAAGGGTTAGAGCAGTGGGAAGACCCCAATCTCGATTTGATTTCAAATGTTTTTCCAAGGACATACCCAGTTGGTATGAGCGTTGAGGTTATAAAAACTGACTCATTAAGAAAAATATTGAGCTTAACGGTCGACATTTGTGATAGAGAGCATGTCACTCGTTTTTTTTATAAAAATCCTGAAAAATTTAGGATCTTAAATTTCGAGTCTGGTCTTTCTGACTTAAGCAAGGCGAGACTGGCAGTAGACACCGAAGAGGACCTAAAACGCATTAATTGGCTTTTTAAGGAATTTGGTCAAAGTATTAATTTTAAGGTGGCTGCCGAGAAATCCTTACTCTGGAGTGGTGATGAATGAACTTTAAACTAATACAACCAGTTCGAAAATTTGAAGTGGGTGATACAGAACCAACTATTACACTATCGCATGTAATGGATTTGATCCTTGAAGCGGATGAACAGATTACCCTGGTTTCAAAGGAAGGCAAGGAAGTGGATATATGTAAAAAAGAGTGGGGTTACTATGCCACTCCATCTTTGAATGGTCGTTTAAAGAATTTTGGATACAGATGCTGTTTGGTCGACAGTGCGGGTAAAAAATTTGTCCACATAGTGGATCAAGACAAAATGGTAAGTTATCAAAATTATTTAGATAACCAGAAAATGACAATAGTCGCGTGGCTAGACAATGATACTTTTTCTGCAAAAAGTGCATTAGACTAATGGTCAATAAGCCAGACTGGTTAAAAACAGGCTCAATTGAGCGGTTGTGGGATACATCGTTTGCTCACCAAATAAAGCAAGGGGCATACAATACGGCTCCTGTAGAGGCTATTGTTAGGTCTGTTTCACATCATTTCAGAGCCAAAGGGTTTATTAAACATGACCTCAAAAAATTGAAATTTCTTGAAGTTGGGTGTGGTGCAGGTGCCAACCTTGCCTGGTTGGCAGAGCAAGGTATACGAATAAGTGGCATTGATATTTCTCAAGAGGCTTTATCGCTGTGCAAAAAAACTTTGAAGGATAAAGGCTTAGAAAAAAATATTGAAATACTAACCCAGGCTAGTGCTTCCGATATACCGTGCCCTAATGAATACTTTGACGGTATAATTGAGTCTTGTGTTTTTCAGCATTTACCGAGCGAATTAAGGATTAAGGCTTTTTCTGAAGTTGTGCGTCTTTTAAAACCCGGAGGGTTGTTTATCGGCCACATGTTAAGTCGAAAACATTCTACGTTTAAAAACCAAGTTAATAACACTGTTCAGACAGAACCGGGAACGCTTATTTTGAACAGCAAAAACACCAAAGAAAAAATAAACCTCGAAGACATTGGCTTGGCTCATTTTTTTGCAAAAAAGGAATATAAAGAACTCCTCAGAGGGTGCTCAATCATTGACCCGTGCGAAAGCCTTTATCGCCTGCCGAAGGTGGAAGCTAGCCGCAGGGGTTATGATTATTATCAGCATGCGATGTGGATTGTTTATGCAGTAAAGTAATAATATTAGGAAATGCCGTAACCCTAATTCTTCAAAGCTTCGGTCAGACTGAGCTTTGCAGAACCAGGACGCAAAGGTTTTTGTTGCGAGGGGTGCGGTGTCCATGCTGTGCCGGTTAATATCTCGAAGGTAGCTTTTAACTTTCCCTTTCCATCGGAAAAGCGTTCTTGGTAGATTTGATTTGCTCGTAAAAAGAGCGTTTTAGTAGAAGGGGTAAGGCTTCTCTCTACTAATATATTTGTTTCGCCCATTCCCCTGAGATCTCGCATTAATTCAAAGATATTATTGTAATGGACAACTACTGTGTCCGTATCGGCCACGGGAAGTGCAAGTCCCCCACGCTGCATCAAGTGAGCAAAATCTTGCAGTGTCGCAAATGGTGAAACCCTTGGGCTCACACCTGCTCTTAACTCTAATTCAGCAGCGCCAAGTACTTCTCTAAGTTCATATAAAGTTTGACCACCTAATATCGATACCAGAAATAATGAATCAGGTTTTAATGATTGTGTTATTTGCTTCAACACTCCGGGGAGATCATTCGCCCAGTGCAAAGAAAGACAGCTTATCACGGCGTCCAGACTGTTATGTGCGAAGGGTAAAAACTCCTCGTCACATACTACCTTTGCCCCATAACCAACTGCTTTTTCAACCATCTTTTCGGAAATATCTGTATGAATGAACCTTGGCGTTGTTAATTCTCTAGGCCAGATTTGTTCTAACATTCCATTTCTACCTCCTAAGTTTAAAACAAGCTCGAAGCTCCTGCTCAAGTCTAGTAGCCTATCGGTCAACCGCGCCAGCGCATTTGCTAGGAGAAAATCAAAATCTTGGAAGGATTCTGCGGCTCTGGCCTTATTTCTTGCTAGAAGACTGCGATTGAAAATAACGGGATGTGACATCTAATTTAGCTATGGGTAGAATTAAATAGAAAAATGGATTGCGAGTTAAGATATATTAATTTTAGGTTATTTATCTAGATTTATTGTGTCATCCTGGCTTTTGGAATTAAAGTGAGCTGCTACAGAGTTGTGTGTTTAGCATTTGTTAGTTCTTAATTAGGAGAAAGTTATGGCGAAAGTTGGTTTTATTGGTTTGGGGAACATGGGTGGGCCAATGGTGCGCAACCTTATTAAAGCTGGCCATTCTCTTAAGGTATATGACTTATCGGAAGAAGCCATTAATTTCGCAGTGCAGGCAGGAGCTATGGCAACGAAGTCCGTTAAAGAGGCTTCTAGTGAAGTTGATTTTGTAGTGACCATGGTCCCGGTAGGCTCGAACGTTAAAGAGATATTCCTTGAAAACGGCATCTTAACTGCAGCCTCCCCTGGCACAGTGATGATAGATTCCTCGACAATAGATGTTCAGTCAGCTCAGACTGTTCACGAGGCGGCCAAGTCAGCTGGCTTTAATATGATAGATGCACCAGTTTCTGGTGGTGTTATTGGTGCAGATGCTGGCACGCTTACCTTTATGTGTGGAGGAGATAAAGAGAGCTTTGAAAAGGCCAAGCCTATATTGCAGGGTATGGGGAAAAACATTGTGCATTGCGGTTCTGGAGGGCTAGGGCAAGCAACCAAAATATGTAATAACATGTTAGCCGGCATTAATGCACTTGCGGCTGCGGAAGCTATGACAATGGGAGAACGTTTGGGTGTGTCGCCAGAAGTTTTATATGAGGTAATAGCTACATCAACCGGCAGATCATATATTTTTGAAACCTCTAATCCTATGCCTAATGTATGCAGCACATCGCCCGCCAACAATGAATTTAAGCCAGGTTTTATGGCAAAACTGATGTTGAAAGACTTGCGGTTATCACAAGCTGCGGCTCAGGATGCAAGAACGTCTACACCGCTAGGAGCTGCAGCCACTGCCGCGTTCCAGCAACTAATCGACAGTGGCTTTGGGGATTTAGATACTTCCAGCATAATCAAAATGATCAGGCCAGAGTCCAAGTAGCAAATTATTCAGGTAAAAAAATGACGTCATTATCCCATATTAAAGTGCTCGATTTAACGAGCCATCTTTCCGGACCCTACTGTGCAATGATATTGGCTGATCATGGTGCAGATGTCGTTAAGATTGAAAACCCAAATGGCGGGGATCAGCTGCGGAAAACACCCCCTTTCCAAGATGGAGAAAGCGCTCCCTTTATGCTCTGGAATAGAAATAAAAGGTCTGTAGTTATGGACCTAAAAAACGCGGAAGATCATAAAACAATTCTTAAAATGATCGAGGTGGCAGATGTTCTCATAGAAAATTTTAAACCAGGTACAGCTAAGCGGTTAGGCATTGATTACGAAGCGGTATCGGAAATCAACTCAAAATTGATTTATTGTTCCATCTCGGGTTTTGGACAAACTGGTCCTTACTCTCCACGTGGCGGCTTCGACCTAATCGCCTGTGGAATGTCTGGTCTAATGTCCATTAATGGTCCTCCAGAGGGCCCTCCCTATAGAATTCCAATGCCTGTCTCGGATGTCTGTGGAGGCATGAACGGCGCTATTGGTATCCTGATGGCTCTTGTTGCAAGAGACAAAACAGGAGTTGGGCAACATGTCGATACAAGCCTTTTTGAAGCTGGTATTTCCCTAGGTGTTTATGAAGCGGCTAATGTATTCGCTACAGGGCGGGTTCCGGAAAGGCTTGGTCAAGCCCACCGTGGAAGTGCACCATACCAATTGTTTGCAACTTCAAATGGTTACATGACGATCGGCGGAGCTCAGGATAGCTTTTGGAAGGGTACGTGTAAAATATTAGGTTGTGAACATCTTCTTGACGACAAACGGTTTAAGACTAAAGCGGATCGCGTTGAAAATAATAAGAAGCTTGTGGAAGAGTTGGAAAAATTTTTTACTCAAAGAACAACCGAGGAATTATGTGAAGCTTTTGAAGCTGCAGGAATACCAGCCGGTCCAGTGATGAACCATGTTGAAGTCTTTAATGACCCTCAAGCATTACACAGAGAGATGGTAGTAGAGACCCAACATTCTAAACTTGGAAAAACAAAAACTATCGGAGTACCAGTAAAGCTCTCAGATACCCCAGCCAGTATACGAAAAGGAGCTCCACTACTTGGGGAGCATAATAAGGAAGTTTTATCAGATTGGTTGAAATGATCGAAGAGATTTTTCGTTTGTTGTAAAAAGCTATCTATACTATTTAATGTCGAAGTTTTGCACGGAGTGCGCAGTGGCTATTGTAGAGATTTACAGCTCAATTTGGTGCCCTTTCTGTTACCGGGCAAAGCGATTGCTGGAACAGAAGGGCGTCGACTATAAAGAGATTGAAGTAAGTGACGACCCAACCCTAAAAAGTGAAATGCTTAGCCGTTCCGATGGCCGATACACGGTGCCACAAATTTTTATTGATGGCACAGGAATAGGCGGGTCTGATGAATTAGTGGCCCTAAATCAAAGTGGAAAATTGGATACCTTACTTGGCCTAGATCATTCATAACGGTGAAAGTAATGTCGAACTTAAAGGTTGCATGTATTCAAACAAATTCAAAATCAGACCCCAATATAAATATAAGAGAGGTCAGCTCCCTTATCCGCGCGGCAAGATCAAATGGCGCAGAGTTAATAACAACCCCTGAAGTAGTCGGTATGTTGGAACCCAACAGAGAAAAAGCCCTAAATAAAGCACAACCAGAGAATTATCACGGTGTATTAAGAGAGTTTCGAGCTTTATCGAGAGATCTAGCTATTTGGCTGCTCATTGGCTCGATATCAATCAAACTCTCTAATGGCAAGCTTGCCAATAGGAGTTTTCTAATTAATCCAGACGGCCAAATAATCGCGCGATATACAAAGATTCATATGTTTGATGTTGAAGTTAATGATGGAAGTATATATCGGGAATCAGCAACCTATCAGCCGGGCACTTCAGCCTGCCTTGCCAGAACGCCTTGGGGCCTGGTGGGATTGACGATCTGCTATGATATTAGGTTTCCCGCGCTTTATCGCGATCTTGCAAAGGCTGGTGCTAAAATAATTTTTATACCATCTGCATTTACAGAAGTAACGGGAGAAGCCCACTGGCACATTTTGCAGAGGGCAAGGGCAATCGAAAATGGTTGTTTTATAGTCTCAGCAGCTCAAACAGGGATGCATGAGCAGAACCGGAAAACGTTTGGTCATTCCATTATTGTTGATCCGTGGGGAAATATTTTGGCAGACGCTGATAAAGATGTTGGCTTTATTACAGCGGATTTAGATTTGAATCTGGTTGATGAGGTCAGAAAGAAAATCCCATCGCTAACTCATGATAGAGAATATAGTAAGTCATTTGAGGCCTGTTAAATTAACTTTCCAGCATACATATTCAGGAACTTTTTTCTCCGATTATCTATCAGCTGTTCCCCACTTTGGCTGCATAAGTCAGCCAGACTGTCTTCTATGGCCTTTTCGAGATTGTGGATTGTTAGGGAGTGATCCCTATGTGCTGCTCCTAATGGTTCTTCTATGATACTATCAATGATACTGAGAGTATGCAGGTCTTGGGCTGTCAACTTCAAGGCATTTGCAGCTTCTGTGGCATGGCTGCTGCTTCGCCACAATATCGAAGCACAGCCTTCTGGCGAAATAACAGAATAGATAGCATGTTCTAGCATAAGCACCTTATTCGCGGTTGCTAGTGCTACTGCACCGCCTGATCCTCCCTCTCCAAGAATTACGGCGATCAAGGGTACACCTACAATTAGACTTTTTTCTATTGTTTTTGCAATCGCCTCTGCTTGGCCTCTTTCTTCGGCTCCAATTCCTGGATAAGCGCCCGCCGTATCTATGAAAGTTAGGATGGGAAGTCTAAATTGATTGGCAATGTCCATCATTCGTTGCGCTTTCCTATAGCCTTCCGGGCGCGCCATTCCAAAGTTTGCTTCAATTCTTTCCTCGGTGGTATCTCCTTTTTCTGTGCCAATTATTACTACTGATTGATCATTGAATTTCGCGATACCAGCAATAATAGCTTTATCTTCGGCAAAATAACGATCCCCAGCCAAAGGAATGAAGTCGGAGAATAAGCTTTTGCTCACATCTTTGAAGTGCGGCCTGTTGGGATGCCGGGCAACCTGTACTTTTTGCCATGGCGAAAGCTTTTTATAAGTCGTCTTTAACTGTTGGTTTGCTTTTTTTTGAAGACGACTGATCTCTGCAGCAATATTTATGTCGCCGTCATCCGACAAATGTCGCAGTTCTTCTATCTTGCCTTCTAGCTCGGCAATTTGCTTTTCGAATTCTAGAAACACTTACTTGTAACTCCAGCACAAAATTTTAATTCCTAAAGCGAAACTTTTTACCTTATAGTTTAAACGAGTTTTAAAAAAAATCTTAAAAATTTTTCTTGGCCATGGGGTGATGAGAAGAAATTACATTATGTAGTCTATCTTTCTGGACATGGGTATAAATTTGAGTAGTAGAAATATCAGAATGCCCGAGCATTTTTTGTAAACTTCTAAGGTCGGCCCCACGATTTAGCAGGTGAGATGCGAAAGCGTGCCTCAAAACATGAGGCGAAATTATGGCAGGATCTAAACCAGCTTTTCTCGCAAGTTCTTTTAATAGCTGGCCAAGCCTTCTTCGTGTTAAGTGCCCTTGCTTGGAGCGTGACGGAAAGAAAAATTTGGAAGTTTCATGTTCTTTCAGGAAATGCCCTCTTATCTCTTCATAAGCAACGATGGCCTTGATAGCAGAGGGCGTTAAAGGTACTAATCGTTCTTTTCCACCCTTCCCATAAATCAACAAGGTTTCTGACTCGTAACGAAAAGATTCATTACGAAGGCCTACTAATTCTGTTACTCTAAGGCCAGTAGCATAGGCAATTTCAAGCAAGCAATTTAGTCTAATTCCTTCAGCGGTTTGAGAATCTTTGGCTCTGGCAAGTAAAGCCTCCACATCATTTTCAGATATTAGTTTTGGGAGAGATCTTGCAGCTTTTGGGCCATCAACATTAAGAGCTGGATTATCTGAACGGATATTCTCACTTTGTAGAAATTTAAAAAACTGTCGCAATACGGAAAGATTCCTAGATATTGTCCTGCTATTTGCTCCTATTTCTGTTCGGTGCCTGAGATAACTTCTAACATGATCAGTCGTTGCGCCGGCCAGATTTTGACCAGCGTTGTTTTGAAACGCCTCAAAATTAGTTATATCGTTGAAATAAGCTGCGCTTGTGTTGGCGGAAGCTCCCCGCTCGGCAATAAGCATCTCAATAAACTGTTCAACAATTTTTAGTTGATTATTCTCCATGTACATGCGGCCAAATATTGATTACCAAACGCCCTGCATTTTTTGAATCAAAACTTGAAATGCTATGTTTCTAGCTTCTTGCTCGAGCCCTAGGTTATCAAGTGTGGAAATAAGAAATAGTAGGCTTTCTTCTTGGAGCTCTGATGCCTTAAGACCCCCCATAGACAGTAATAATGTAGCTGTAGCCTCTGCAGCACGCTTATTCTCGATAGCATCCTCTATCGATTTTGTGTTTGTAAATATACTATAGCCATTAGTAACGGATATCCCTTTCCCGGATAACGAATTCCATCTTTCATTGGAGATTTCAGCTCCAAAAATCTCTAGAACATAATATGTTAGATTTACCAAGCTTCTGCCTTGTGGGGAATTTCGGTTCGCTAGTCCTTGTTCCCAATTTTCTAATTTCTCTTCGTCCCACGCGACCAAATTATCTCCATTTAATAGCCAAAGAAGAGGCCACATTTTTGACCAAGTAATTGAATTTTGATCATTCAACTTGTCCTCTCTCTCCGCTATTTCCAGCCAGAGACGAGCAGCTGTGAAATCAAGATTTATCAGATTTAAAAGGGCTGCACTGCAGGCGAACCAACCTAATTCGGAAGCGGGTACAATTGATTTAATAACATTTTTATAAAGCTCGGCCATCTCAAGGATTGAACCATTGCGTGCTGCGAAGCTTAGAGCTTTATGTATCGCTTGGGCTTTCCCAAAACCGGTTTCCTGAGACAGTACTAGTCGATACAAAAGTGCATCCGGTATGAGCGTATCACCTGCATCGGTTAATGTCACAGCCGTAGCAATATCATCTTGCGGTAGACTTGCCGTTTCATAAAGTTTGGCTAATTTTTCTGCTGTCAGTAGCCCTAATTGGAAAGCGCGATTTGCAAGGGTAAGTCTATTTTCCTGCGTGGTAGAGGGATCGTTGATGTATATATCGTATAACCAGAGTGGCAAGACCCCTGGGTTAGGTTTTGGTAAGACTTGCTTAGCAAACCTTAGCATTGCGACATCCCTTGGAAGTAAATCAGTTATTTGTTCAGTCGGCGGTATATCTAAGTTGGTATTGATAGCATTAACCAGTGAAACAAATTTAGTGTCTTCTCTTTCTTGGGTTTCGGTAAGCAACTTCATGCCAAAATCAACATTATCGCGAAGGCCATTTATTGCATCACAGAAGATCAGACTCTTCTGCCAAAATGTTGTCTGAGATTTATCAAACCAATACTTTATAAGATCGCATGCAGCACCGAGATTATTGCTTAGAAAAAATACATTAACAGCGAGTTGGGCTAGCTCTTCATCATCGTGGGATCTTGGAATATTTTGCTGTATTTTTTTGAAGTAATTTAATTTCCCAGATCTGAAAAGGGTCTGTTGCCGGAGCTTCAAAATACTGTTCTTGTTCTCGTTCTCTTCGGCGAGAGGGCTGGTGGCCCGGGTAAGCAGGAGTTTTTTTTGTAGGTTTTGCAAGCCACGGGAGTATAGAATTGAGGGAAGATTTTTTAAAAGTAAAATAGCTTTTGAGTGGGAAGTTCCATTCCACATATTCTTGCTAAATCCCCCTGATTCAATGTCCAGGACCCCAGTGCTTTCTAGGTCTAAATCTTTCAGCTCGTCAATTTGAACAACCTCGTTTTTACTATCGGTATCTTGACTGGGAGTTATAGCTTTTGATTTAGTATTTGGTGCGGTTGTGTTTAAAGTTTCTGGCAAAAGTGAGACGGGCTTCTGTTGTGCTTCTGCACTTGTTGAAGTTTGAAATATGATATGGGCGGATACCAATAAGAAAATTGAAATATTAGCGAAGAGGCTTTTCATTTGATATGTCTCTTTCTACGAAACTTGAGGGCGATGGTATATCCCATGTCGAAAGAATGCCAATCGTACCTCCAATCAGGAGCAGCACTATAGCGAAGGTGATCAGGGCTACTTTCATGCTTGTTGTCCAGAAAAAATAGAAATTTAAAGTCAAATAAGCTTCCACGTATAGCACTTACAGTTATATGTTTCATTCTAAATCTATATAATGTTGTAAAGTAAAAAATTGATAAAGATAACCGTAAACAGGGAACTATGGCCTTTGTATGGCACAAGCCTCGTAACTTGCTTTTGATCAAACTCTAGAAAAAAGAAATAAAAGTGATCGGAATGAAAATAGTTAAAGCTGAGGGAAAATTTAGTATAGATCTGAAAAAG
>CEOQ01275253.1_pt1 | contig 11933 bp, 13 predicted proteins | sample 361351 | NCBI WGS metagenome assembly CEOQ01 (sample SAMEA2619907, study PRJEB7988) | marine metagenome | biome: marine biome (ENVO:00000447); feature: deep chlorophyll maximum layer (ENVO:xxxxxxxx); material: "saline water (ENVO:00002010), including plankton (ENVO:xxxxxxxx)" | depth 60 m | reverse complement strand
TCTCTATTAATTTCAACTTTTTTTATTTTATCTGTAATTTCAGGTGATGTTAAAAAATGATCTATTCTTAAACCGTTTCCTTTTTGCCAATTTCCTCCTCTATATCCCCAAAATGTCCAATTAGTTTTTCCTTCAATAAAATATTTAACTGTATCTACAAAACCTTTATTAATTAGTATTTGGTACTGTTCTCTTGTATCAGGATGTGCACATGCATCGTCTTTAAAGTTTTCTGGTGAATAAACATCATCATCAGTTGGTATTACATTAAAGTCGCCTCCAATAATTATAGGAAAATCATTTGATATTAACTCATCAACATATTTATTAAATTTTTTCATCCAATTTATTTTGTATTCAAATTTCTCAGTTCCAATAGGGTTTCCATTTGGTAAATAAATACAAATTAATTTAATTTTTTTATTAATACCTTCTATCTTAATTTCAGATTCTATAAATCTAGAATTCAAGTCTTCTTTATACGTTGGAATTTTATAACATTTTATATCAATTTTTTTTTTACTTAATATAGCAACCCCATTCCAAGCTTTTTGACCATTTACATAAGAAAAATAATTAAGTTTTTCAATTTCCTTATACGGAAAATTTTCATTTGTACATTTTAATTCTTGTATTAAATATATATCAGATTTATCTTTTCTAATAAAATTTATAAGATGCTCAATTCTTGCATTAATGGAATTTACGTTCCATGTGGCTATTCTCATTTTTTAAATTGAAAAAGATGTACCACAACCACATGATGAAGAAGCTTGAGGATTTGTTATCTTAAATGAAGAACCGATTAGTTCTTTAACATAATCTATTTTTGATCCTTTAATTAAATTTAATGAAGTACTATCAATTATTAGTGATATTTTATCTGTATTAAATAAAATATCATCGTCTTTTTTAATTTTATCAATTTCAAACTTATATTGAAATCCAGCACAACCTCCGCCGAGGACTGTTATTCTAAAATATTGGGCATTATCATGTTTAATGATATTTGCTATATGATTCTGAGCATTCTCAGTTATTTCAATTTGCTTTTGCATAATTAGTATAAATATCTATTAATAGTTATATAATATTATTTTTTGATTATTTAAATCATTTTATGACCAATAATTTATCTGCAGATCCAAAAAAATCTAAAGGACGATTGAATAATGAAAATAAAGAAAAAACAAATAGAACTGCGTTTGAAAGAGATAGAGATAGGGTAATCCATTCAAATTCATTTAGAAAATTAAAGCATAAAACACAAGTTTTTATAGAAAGTGATAGTGATTATTATAGAACAAGACTAACCCATTCTTTAGAAGTAGCTCAAATTTCAAGATCTTTATGTAGGGCAATGAATCTAAATGAAGATTTGGGAGAAGTTGTATCGTTAGCTCATGATTTAGGTCACCCACCATTCGGACACACTGGTGAAAATGCTTTAAATGAATCAATGGCTAAATACGGAGGTTTTAATCATAATGATCAAACTTTGAGAGTAATAACTTTTTTAGAAAGAAGACATCCGGATTATAATGGATTAAATTTATCTTGGGAAAGTTTAGAGGGGATAGTGAAACATAATGGAACTATTTTAAAAAAAATTCCTTATCATATTTCTAATTATAATAAAGTTCATAATCTTTCATTAAATTTAAATCCTCATTTAGAATCTCAAATTGCATCTATTTCAGATGATATTGCATATAATAATCATGATATAGAAGATGCTTTAAGAGCTAAATTAATTAATCTTGATTCACTTATGGAAATAAAATATTTTAACAATATCATAAAAGAGATACGAGAAAGGTATAAAAATATTGAAGATTTTTTAATTACTTATCAAATGTTAAGGATAAGCATATCAAATATGATTAATGATATTATTAAAAATTCTACTAAAAAAATAATAGATAGAAATGTTAAAAGTTTAAATGATGTTTTTCAAAATCAATCTTTTTTGATAGAAATGTCAGATAATATGAAAAATGATTGTAATTTAATTAAAGAATTTTTATATAAAAATGTATACAATCATCCCAATATTTATAAAAAGAAAATAGAAGCTAAGAAAATAACCATAAAACTTTTTGATTATTTTATTAATAATTTTAAATCTTTACCTAATGATTGGCTTTTATTTGAAAAAGAACAAAGTAAACATAGAATAATTTGTGACTATATATCTGGAATGACAGATCGCTATGCATCAAAACTTTACAAATCAATTTATGGATGATCATTTAACAAATTTAAAACATAATTTATTTCAAATTATTAACGAACTTCAAAATAATAATTTAATAAATACTAGTTTTGAAAAATCAAATATTTCTATTGATTACTCATCTAAATCAAAACAAGGTGATGTATCAACAAATATTTTGATATTATTAAAAAAAAATATAAATGATATTAATTTTGATGTTGAAAATTATTTATATGATAAAATAATTAATTTTGATTCTATAAAAAAAATAGAAATTGCTAAAGCTGGTTTTATTAATATTTTTTTTGAAGATCAGTATATTATTAATAATCTTAACAAAGTTTTATCAAACCCGACAACATATGGTCATTCAAATATTGGTAAAAAGAAAAAAGTCAATGTTGAGTTTGTTTCTGCAAATCCTACTGGACCTATACATATAGCTCATATTAGAGGGGCTGTATTAGGAGATGTACTTTCTTCAATATTAGAGGCTACAGGATACATAGTAACACGTGAATATTATGTTAATGATGCAGGTTCGCAAATAGAAATTTTAGGGGATTCACTTTTTAAGAGATACCAGGAATTAAATGGAATAAAAATAGAAATAAACGATAATGAATATCCCGGGAATTACTTGATAGATTTAGCAAAAGATATTTTCAATAAAGATAAAAATAAATGGTTAAATATTGATAATTTTAAAAGAAAAAAATATTTTCAAGAATTTGCAATTAACAATCTCATTAAAAATATTAAAGAAGATTTAAATTCAATTAATATTATTTTTGATAATTTTATTTATGAAACGAGTATTATTAATTCTCAAGTAATTAATTCTTTTTATGATTTTCTGAATAAAAAAAAACTATTATATGAAGGTTATTTAGATAAACCAAAGGGTGATGATGATATAAATTGGAAATCAAGAAAACAATTATTATTTAAATCAAGTAAATTTTATGATGAAATAGATCGCCCTATAAAAAAAGCAAATGGCGATTGGACATATTTCGCTACTGATGCTGCATATCATTATGACAAATATTTAAGAAAATTTGATCTACTAGTAAATATTTGGGGCGCTGACCATATTGGCTATATCAATCGTATGAAATCAATAATAAAGGCTATCACTGATAATTCAGATTATTTAGATATTAGAATTTGTCAAATAGTCAGACTGATAAAAGATAATAAAATTTTAAAAATGTCTAAAAGAGAAGGCAACTTTATTACATTGAATAATATTGTTAAAGAAGTTGGAAAAGATTCATTGAGATATTTTATGATTTCTACAAAAAATGAAACCCCAATGGATCTCAATATAAATAAAGTTATTGAGAAAAATAAAGATAATCAAGTATTTTATTGTCAATATGCATATGCAAGAGCCTCATCTGTAATTAATAAATCAAGAACTTTCGATCAATTTAAAGATTTTGAAAAACATTATGAAAAATTTAACTTTTCTTCTTTAAGTTCTCATGAAAGAGAAATTATTCTTAAAATATTATCATGGCCATACTTACTATCTTTATCTTCAAATTTTAGACAACCTCATAGAATTTCGATTTTTTTAGAAGATTTATGTTCTAGTTTCCATTCTTTTTGGAATATGGGCAAAGAGAATGAAACTTTAAGAATGTTTGATGTTTCTAATACCAATAAAACAATAACAAAACTTCTCTGGATTCAGTCTTTGAGAATTGTTTTAAAAAGAGCATTCAAAATTATAGGTATAGAAGCTCATGAAAATATGTAATAGTGTTTAAAAACATTTTAATATTCTTTATTGTTATCATTTTATTAATATTTCTTTATTTTTCATTTAATCATAATAATAATTTTTTTAATATACCTGAAAATAATAAATCATTTTTTATAATTCCAGAAAATAAAGAAGGTATTGAAATAAGTAATTTGAATAAAAAAAGTTTACATTTAAATGACGAAAATAAATTATCTTTAAATTCTGATAGAAATTATGAATTAAAATATTCTATTCAGTTATTTACTTCTGATAATTATGAGGAAATTTTAGTTAAAAGTGATGAATTGGTTAAATTTCATAATTTATCTAAAAGTGATTTGTACATTTTAATTTTTAATTCGAGTTTAGGGATTGAATATTTTATTTTATATAAAAATTTTGAAAATAAAGAATCTACTTTAAAATATTGCTATAAATATTTGAAATTATTGGATAATTGTATAGCTGTAAATGCTATGAAGATTAATTAATGATACAACAGAATCGTTAGAAAAAACTATAAGTGAGAATATGAATTTAGAAAATTCAACAAATTTTCAAACACAAACTAATGACCAGTTTAATATTCTCTTAAATGGTTATGAAGGCCCTATAGATCTATTACTTGAATTAGCAAAAAAACAAAAAGTCGATTTATCAGAAATTTCTATCACTGAATTAGCTGAACAATACGTAACATTTATTCAAAATTACAATAAAATTCATATTGAAATTGCTGCGGATTATTTAGTTATGGCAGCGTGGCTAACTTATTTAAAATCTAGATTATTACTACCAAAAGATGAAAAAGTTGATGAAAATACCCCTGAAGAGTTAGAAGAAGCTCTAAGATATCAATTACAAAGACTAGAAGCCATGCAAAAAATATCAAAAGAATTATATTCTAGGCCTTTAATTGGAAGGGATATTTTTTATGGAGGAACTGAAGAGGGTATAAATGTTAAATACAACATCACATATAAAGGCTCATTATATGATTTATTAAAATCTTACTCGATAATTTTAAGAAAACAAGAGTCTATTTCTAATTTAACAATAAATTTATCAGAATTACATACAGTTGAACAATCACTTGAAAGAATAAAAAATATATTTGGAAATATTAATGAATGGACTAATTTTTTAAATATTTTACCTAAATTTGGCCTTAATAAAATTATAAATAAATCATATATTTCTTCTAGTTTTGTTGCTTCTCTTGAATTGACAAAAAATGATTTATTAGAAATAAAACAAAATGAAACTTTTGGAAATATTTTTATTAAAGAGAAAAATTGATGTCATCAAATAAAGATTTAAAAATTATTGAAGCACTTTTGTTTGGTTCAAACGAACCTCTTTTAGAAGATGATTTAAAAGATAAAATATCTGATAAAGAAAAAATTCATGATTACTTAGAAGAATTGTCAAATTTTTATTCAGATAGAGGAATTAATCTAAAAAAAACTGGTTTAAAGTGGTCATTTAGAACTTCTTCAGATCTAACAGATGATTTAACTATATTTAAGGAACAAAAAAGAAAAATTTCTAGAGCAGCTCTTGAAACATTAGCTATAATTGCTTATCATCAACCTATCACAAGATCTGAAATTGAAAATATTCGTGGTGTTCAAATGGGAAGGGGGTCAATTGATCACCTTTTAGAAATAGGTTGGATAAAACCAAGTGGACGTAAAAACGTTCCTGGAAAACCAACTTTATGGTCAACAACAGATTTGTTTATTGAGCATTTTGAATTAGAAAATTTAAATAATCTGCCAAATAAGGAAGAATTAAAAGCAAGCGGTTTTTTAGAGAAAAGATCTGCTATAGCTACTATAACCGACTTGGCCTCTAATGATGAAAATCTCAATATTTCAGAAATTGAATCAGAAGACGATAATATTGATGATTTTATTCCTGAAAATATTGATAATAAAGGATAATTTTTTTTAGTTTTCCTTGTTTTTGTATTGTTGAAATGTATAAGCCAATTAGGAGATATTTATGACCCCATCTATATGGCAGTTACTTATAGTTTTAGTTATTGTTCTTCTTTTATTTGGTCGTGGTAAAATACCTCAGTTAATGGGTGATATGGCTAAGGGCATTAAATCATTTAAAAGAGGTATGACAGAAGAAGAAAAAAAAGAAGAAAACAATTTAGAAAAAAAGACTGACGAAGATAAATAAATAAAATGTTTTCTTTTGGTTGGTCTGAAATAGCACTAACAGTTGTAATAATTATCATTGTTGTTGGACCTAAAGAAATACCTAATTTGTTAAAGCAAATTGGGTCTTTCACAAAATCAATAAAAAAAATATCTAGAGAATTTAAAAACTCTCTTAATGATATAGCTGAACAAAGTGATTTCAAGGATGTAAAAAAATCAATAACAGAAGTTCAAGAAATTAAAAATGATTTAGATCCAACTAATGAATTAAAAAAAGAATTTGATACAATAAAAGATACTACAAAAATTTTCGAAAAAGAAATAAAAGATATTAATACAATCAACAAAGATGATAATAAATGAGTATGAGAGAAAAAAGCAAATTAGACGAAATGTCATTGCTTGATCATATAACCGAATTAAGAAAAAGACTTTTATGGAGTTTTTTATATATAATTATAGTCTTTGTTATTTGTTTTTACTTTGCCACAGATTTATTTTCTTTTTTAGCTAAACCATTAGTGAAACTTATGGATACAGAAAGTGGTCAAGGTTTTATTTATACTGCATTACAAGAAGCTTTTTTTACTGAACTTAAAATAGCATTTTTTTTTGCTTTATTTTTCTCTTTTCCATTAGTAGCTATACAAATATGGAAATTTATAGCACCTGGACTTTATAAAAATGAAAAAATGGCTTTTTTACCTTTTTTAATTGCTACACCAATATTGTTTTTTGCAGGTGGATCGATGGTATATTATTTCATAGCTCCGATTGCGTGGAAATTTTTTTTATCTTACCAAAATCTTAATGCATCTGGAATTCCAATAAGATTAGAAGCAAAAATGGGTGAATATTTGGCATTAATGATGAGATTTATTTTTGCATTTGGCTTAGCTTTTCAACTACCAGTAGTAATTAGTTTATTAGCTAAAGCAAATTTAGTTACTCATGAATCTTTAAAAAAATTTAGAAAATACGCAATAGTTATTGCTTTTTTATCAGCTGCTTTTTTAACTCCTCCTGATCCTTTTAGTCAAATAAGTTTAGCTTTACCCATTATATTATTATATGAAATTTCTATTTTTTTAGCTAAAATGATTCAAAAAAATAAACAGAAAAATAGCTAATGCATGATATTAATTTTATTAGAGAAAACCCAGTTGAATTTGATAATTTAATCAAAACAAGAGGTGCTGAGGCTTGTTCAAGAAAAATAATTGAAATTGATGAAGAAAAAAGAAATACACAAACTGTACTCCAAAACATTCTTCATGAAAAAAACAATCTTTCTAAAGAAATTGGAATTCTTAAATCTCAAAATAAAAATTCTGATGAATTAATCACTAAAGTTGAAGAAATCAAAAAACAAATTTCAAATTTAAAAGAATTAGAAACTATTAAGGAACAAGAGCTTAATTCAATTTTAACACGTATTCCTAATTTACCAGCCAAAGATGTTCCTATTGGAGATAATGAAAATTTTAATTCCCAATGTAAAATTTGGGGCAAAAAACCATTATTTAGTTTTGAGCCAAAAAAACATTATGAAATTGGAGAAAATTTAAATTTAATGAATTTTGAAATTGCATCTAAATTATCTGGATCTCGTTTTGTTGTACTAAAAGGAATGTTAGCTAAAATGGAAAGAGCTATTGCTCAATTTATGTTGGATAAACATACAAATGAAAATGGATATACTGAAATGTGGGTACCTTTTTTAGTAAAAGATGATTCACTTTACGGAACAGGACAACTACCAAAATTTGCAGATGACTTGTTTACTGTTGGAGACAATCATTGGCTTATACCTACAGCTGAAGTTCCTCTAACTAATCTTGTTAGAGAGCAAATATTAAATGAAAATGAATTACCTATGAGATTAACTTCATATACTCCTTGCTTTAGATCTGAAGCTGGTGCTGCAGGACAAGATACCAGAGGCATGCTCAGACATCATCAATTTACTAAAGTAGAATTAGTTTCTGTAACTTCTCCTGATCATTCTGAAAATGAATTAGAAAGAATGTTAAATTGTGCTGAAAGCATATTAAAAGATTTAGAAATTCATTATAGAGTAATGACATTATGTTCTGGAGATATGGGTTTTTCTGCAAAAAAAACTTATGATATTGAGGTATGGTTACCTGGGGAAAATAAGTATAGAGAAATTTCGAGTTGTTCTAACTGTGGTGATTTTCAGGCAAGAAGAATGAATGCTAAATATAAAAAAGAAAATAAGAATGTATTTTTACATACATTAAATGGATCTGGTTTAGCAGTTGGCAGAACTTTGATAGCAGTTTTAGAAAATTTTCAAACTGAAGATGGAAATGTTTTGATTCCAAAAGTACTACAAAAGTATTTAAATGATAAAACTACTTTATTATAGTGCTAGATGTAAGAAAAATTAGACTTACCTTAGAATTAAGAGAGTCAGGTATTTCCAATGTTGATGTTCTTTCTGCTATAGAAAAAATTCCAAGAGAATATTTTATTCCTGAAAATTTTAGAAATCAAGCTTATGAAAATATTGCACTTCCTATAGGGAATAATCAAACTATTAGTCAGCCTTATATAGTAGCATTAATGACTCAAAATCTTGAATTAAAAAAAACGCATAAAGTTTTGGAATTAGGCACAGGTAGCGGATATCAGTCATCAATATTATCATTATTAGTAAGAAGAGTTTATACTATAGAAAGAATTAAATCATTATTAGTTAAGGCAGATAATAATTTTAAAAAACTAAAATTAACAAATATTGTAACTAAACATGGAGATGGCAATTTAGGATGGCCTGAACAAATACCATTTGATAGAATTATAATTACTGCTGCAACAAAAATAATTCCGAATGAAATTTTCAATCATATAAATGATAAAGGTATAATAATAGTTCCGATTATAGATGGTTCAAATCAAATTTTAAAAAAATTCATAAAGAAAAATAATAAAATTATAGAAGAAAATCTTACAGATGTTGTTTTTGTACCTAATGTTAAAGGCGTTAAAGATTAATTCTTCTTTTTTCAATTAAAATTAATTTTTTTGTAATTATCAGTACAAAAATTCCAAAAATCCAATTTATAATTAACAATCCCCAAAAAACATAAGCAAAAGAAAATTTCATTTCAAATATTAAAAACCACAGAACAATAAATGGCAAAATTACCATTCTACCTACTGTAAATAGAAAAACTATATTAGGTCTCTTTATTCCTTGAATCAGTGCATTGCTAATAAAAAAAATTGGATATATCGGTTCCATTAAGCATGTTATTTGTAAATAAGTTTTACCAAAATAAATCACTTCTTTATTTGTTGTAAATAAACTTACAGCATATTCTGCTGAAAAAAATATTATAAATCCGCAAATAGTCATAAATATACAACCGAAAATTAATGCTTTATTATATATCTCATTAACTCTATCTATATTTTTTGCTCCAAAATTCTGACCTGTCAAAGATAAAACTGCAGTATTTAATCCTAATACAGGTAGTAAAAAAATTTGTTCATATCTTATAGCAGTTCCATAACCAGCTAATGCAAAATCTCCAAATTGACTAATAAAATATAAAATTACATAAATACCAACACTTATCATCATCATACCAAAAGATGCTGGCATTGATTGTCGTAATAAATCTAATATTATCTTTAACTTAGGTATAAAACATTTTGGATATAGATAATTAACTAGATAAGTTTTTGAAACTTTGTATACAATATAAATTAAACCTATGAACTGAGAAATTATTGTTGATAATGCTATACCCTTGATACCTAATGCAGGAATTATTCCATAACCAAATATAAGTAATGGATTTAATACGATATTTAAAAAAAAACTAAAAATTAATACATTTCTATAACTTTTAGTATCTCCAATTGCATTTAATGATGAATTCATTGACATTTGAATGAAAATAAAGATTGATCCAAGAAAAATTATATTTAAGTATTCTATAGAATAGGTAAATGATAAATTACTTTTACTAATTGTAGTAATTATATATGGAGCAATAATAATACCTAAAATAGTAATGATTATTGCAAATACTGAAGATAATATTACTGATTGAGCTAAAAAATATGAAGCTTTGCTATCTTCTTTAGCTCCTATAGCGTTTGCTATTAATGCTGTAGTTCCTATACTTAACCCAACTCCCATTGCAATTATTATAAAAAAAACAGGAAAAGTTTGAGCTATTGCAGCTAACGCTTCTGGAGATATCTTACCAGCAAAAAAAGTATCAACTACATTATAAAGTGTTTGAAAAACAGTACCAACGCTTGAGGGAATGGCAATTCTTATAAATAATTCAGCAATTGGATCTTTAGTTAATGAAGGATTTTTTTTATTTTTAGAAAAATAACGAGATAACATTGACATTTTATTACTCCTTTAGACTATTTAATTTTTTTTAAAAGTATTTAAAGTAATAGTTAAATTGAGAAAAAATGAATTATTTGTATGGCAAAGAATGGATATCGAATAAAAATCAAGAGGATTTAGTGCAATTAAATATAGCTTTAGACTCATATTTACATTTCAAAAAAAATTCAATTGAAATATTAGAAAAATTAATCAAAAAAAAACCAAATTTCTTAATGGCTAATTGTTTGTTGGGTTTTTTAGTTCTTTTAACTAGAGACAAAAATAAAGTTCAAATTGTTAAAAAAATAATAAAAAAATGTAATCAAATAATTAATGGAGCTTCAAATAAAGAAATTAAATATTTTAAAATTTTAAATTATTGGTCTGATTTTAAATTGTATAAAGTTTCAAATAAATTGCTAGAAATCTTAAAAGAAGATCCAAAAGATATTCTATCTTTTAGATTATATCATTTTAATCAAATTTTCCTTGGAATAGATAAAAGTTATTTAGAAAATCATTTAGAATTAATAAAAAATTGGAAAGAAAATGATAAATATTATAACCTTGTTTTGGGAATGACTAGTTTTTCTTATGAAGAAAATAATCAATATGAAAGATCAAAAAATCTAGCAATTAAATCTCTTAATATAAGTAAAGATGATTTATGGAGTTGGCATGCACTGGCTCATTATTATGACTCTAAGCAAGAAAATTTTAATGGTATTAATTTATTTAGTGATATCAATTGGAATTTATATGGCCCTATGAAAAGACATCTATGGTGGCATAAATCTTTATTTTATTTTTATAATAATGAATATGAAAAATGCTTAAATTTATATGACAACTATGTTTTTGATGAAAATGAATTTTATTTAGATTTTTGCAATGCAGTTTCTATTTTAATTAGGTTAATGCATAAAAATGTAAATGTAATTAGCAGAATGAAGAAATTAAAAAAAATTGCAGATTATTATTTAAAACAAAATTTATTCCCATTTATTGATTTTCATATCCTATTATTTTATTATTTTTTAAAAGATAGAAATATTGAATATTTTGATGATAAAATATTTAATAAAAAATACTTTAATACTGATTTTTCAGATGTTTATAAACGTACTTTAAAACCATTAATTGAACTTATTAAAAATGATAAAATAAACAATTTTAATTTTTTATCTAATAATTTTAACGAATTAGGAGGTAGTTTTGCACAAAGAGAGCTTATTCATTTATCATTAATAAATATTTCTAACAAAAAATTTAATGGTCAACTAAATAATAAGATAATTTTTCATTTAAAATCAAAAAAAAATATAAATAAATTAAAATATGTCTAAATATTTACCCTATGGTTTATTAAAAAAAGAAAAGTTTGAAAAATTCCAAATTGAA
>CEOQ01292469.1_pt1 | contig 11941 bp, 9 predicted proteins | sample 361351 | NCBI WGS metagenome assembly CEOQ01 (sample SAMEA2619907, study PRJEB7988) | marine metagenome | biome: marine biome (ENVO:00000447); feature: deep chlorophyll maximum layer (ENVO:xxxxxxxx); material: "saline water (ENVO:00002010), including plankton (ENVO:xxxxxxxx)" | depth 60 m | reverse complement strand
TTTTTTTTATATTCATGGAAGAAAAATTAATAGAATTAGAAAAATATATAGAAGATAAACTGTCAAATATTGATAGCTTAGATGATTTAAAGAATTTAAAGATTGAAATCTTTGGTAAAAAAGGATTAATTACAGAACATTTAAAATCATTGTCAGATCTGTCGGAACATGAAAGGAAATTAAAAGGAAAAGAAATCAATGATTTAAAAAATAAAATAAATCAATTATTTCAAGAAAAGGATAAAAATTTAAGTAATACTGAAACATTGCAAAAATTACAAAAAGAAAAAATAGACGTTACTTTATCAACAAGACCTTATAATGAAGGAAAATTACATCCAATAACTCAAACTATAGCAGAAGTAACAAAAATTTTTCAAAAAATGGGATTTGAAACTGCTTTAGGCCCAGATATTGAGGATGATTATCATAATTTTACAGCTTTAAATATTCCCGAAGAACATCCTGCAAGACAATTACACGACACTTTTTATTTAGAAAATAAAAAAAATAGTCTTTTAAGAACACATACTTCCCCAGTACAAATTAGAACTTTAGAAAAAAAGAAGCCGCCACTAAGAATTATAGCACCTGGAAGAACCTATAGAGCTGATTCTGATATAACGCATACTCCAATGTTTCACCAAATAGAAGGTTTATGCTTAGATGTAGATATTAACATGAGTCACTTAAAAGGATGTATAATGGATTTTTGTAGAGAGTTTTTTGAAATTAAAAATTTGCCTGTTCGTTTTAGACCTAGCTTTTTTCCATTCACAGAGCCGTCTGCAGAAATTGATATTGGTTGCTTTAAAGATAAAAAACAAATTAAAATTGGAAATGGTGGTGATTGGTTAGAAGTTATGGGATGTGGCATGGTACATGCAAAAGTTTTAAAATATTGTAAGGTAGATTCAAAAAAATTCCAAGGATTTGCTTTTGGCATGGGTGTTGAAAGATTGGCAATGCTAAAATATGGAATTCCTGATTTAAGAAATTTTTTTGACTCAGATATTAAATGGATAAAAAATTTTGGATTTGAGATTTTTGAAAATATAGAAAGAGTTTAATTAAAAATGAAATTTACATTTTCTTGGCTACAGAAATATCTAAAAACAAAAAAGAATCTTAAAGAGATTTGTGAAAAATTAACAATGCTAGGTATAGAAGTAAGTGAGATCATAGATAACCATGATTTTTTAAAACAATTTAAAATCTCAAAAGTAATAGATGTTAAAGATCATCCAAACGCAGATAGATTAAAACTTTGTATTGTTAATGATGGTAAAAATAATTTAAATATTGTTTGTGGGGCCCCTAATGTAAAAAAAAATATGAAAGTAGTATTGGCACCTGTCGGAACTAAAATGTTAGAAGAAAATTTTGTGATTAAAAAAACAAGTATAAGAGATATTGAAAGTAATGGCATGCTTTGTTCTGCGAAAGAAATTGGAATAGGAGATGACAGTGACGGAATAATTAATTTAGATGAGAAAGAAAAAGTAGGAAATTTATTATCATCTCTTTATCCTTCAGAAAAAATTATTGATGTAGAAATTACACCTAATAGATCAGATTGTTTAGGAGTTTATGGAATTGCTAGAGATTTATCTGCCGGAGGACAAGGTAATTTTATTAAAAAAAAAACTTTGAATATCAAAAATAAATTTAAAAGTAAAATAAATATAAAAATTTCAAAAGAAGCAAAAAAAGATTGTCCAGTTTTTTATGGTCGTTATATAAAAAATGTTAAAAACTGCGAAAGTCCAGATTGGTTAAAAAAACAACTTCAGGCAGTTGGATTAAAGCCAATATCAGCGTTAGTTGATATAACTAATTATTTAACAATAGATTCATGCAGACCTTTACATGTGTTTGATGCAGATAAAATAAATGGTGATTTAGAAATATTTTTATCAAAAGGAGGTGAGAGTTTAAATGGGCTAGATGAGCAAAATTATAAATTATCAAAAGATATGGTAGCTATTAAAGATAATAAAAATTTGTTAAGCATAGCTGGAATCATTGGAGGAAAAATGTCAATGTGTGATATTGATACAAAAAATATTTTTTTAGAATCTGCTTTTTTTAATCCAATATCTATTGCAAAAACAGGAAGATTATTAAATATTGAAACAGATGCTAGACATAGATTTGAAAGGGGAGTTGATCCACAAACTGTTATTACAGGATTAGACGAAGCAACTAAATTAATTATTGAAACATGTGGAGGAGAAGCAAGCCAAGCCGTTTTTGATGGAAAAATTCCTGTAAATAAAAAAAAAATAGTTTTAGATATTAAAAAAATTGAAAATTTTACCGGTTTAAATATTTCTCAAAAAATTATTAAAAATATTTTAAATAATTTGGGTTTTAAAATTTTCATAAAAGGATCCAAAATAGAGTTATCTATTCCAAGTTGGAGACATGATATTAATAATGAAGAGGATATTATTGAAGAAATTATTCGTGTTCATGGTTATGATAAAATTCCTTCAAAATCAATTTATATAAGTAATAATAAAAAAATTGATAATCGTTGTTTAATTCGAGAGTTAAATATAAAAAGATCATTAATACAAAGAGGTTTAAATGAAACTATCACATGGTCTTTTATGTCTAGAAAAAATAAAGATTTTAATGAAAAAAATAATGAACCTTTAATAATAAAGAATCCAATAAGTAATGATCTTGATAGTATGAGACAATCAATAATTCCTAATCTTTTAGATGCAGCATACAAAAATATTTCTAATGGAGAAGATAATGTTTGTCTATTTGAATTAGGTCCAGTTTTTAATAATAAATATGAAGATCAGCAACAAATATTTTTATCTGGTATAAGATGTGGGAAAAAAAAGAAGCATTGGTTAAAAAAAGAAAGATTTTTTGATATATTTGATGTTAAAGCGGATTTAGAAGCTATTTTGCGTTGCTGTAAATTGTCAGAAGATTCATATTTAGTAAATAGTAAATCAGTAAATTATTATCATCCGGGAAAAAGCGGTTCTATAAATTTTTTATCAAATAAAAAGGGAGGTTTCTTTGGTGAGATTCACCCAGATATTTTAAAAAAGTTTCAAATAAATGTTCCTGTTTATGCTTTTGAATTAAATTTAAATAGTTTGCCACATGAGTCTATGAATAAGAAAAAAGAATTTGTACACAAAAATTTTCAAAAAGTTGAAAGAGATTTTGCTTTTATTTTAGATAAAAAAATAGAGTCAAAAATTATAGTAGATTTAATCAGTAAAGCTGAAAATGAATTAATAAAAGAGATAAATATATTTGATATATATGAAGGAGAAGGAATACCAGAGGATAAGAAATCCATTGCTATATCTATTGTTTTGCAATCAAAAGAAAAAACTTTAAAAGATTCTGAAATAGAAATTATTTGTCAAAATGTTATTTCTAACGTTATAAATAATACAGGTGCAGTTTTAAGAGAAAAATAATCTTATATGAAAATTTCTAATATTAGAAACTTTGCAATTATTGCTCATATAGATCATGGTAAATCAACATTAGCAGATAGATTAATACAATTTTGTGGCGGTGTTTCACAAAGAGAATTTCGTGAACAACTTTTGGATTCAATGGATATAGAAAGGGAAAGAGGTATAACAATAAAAGCACAAACTGTTCAATTAAATTATAAATATAAAAATCAAGATTATAAATTAAATTTAATAGACACTCCTGGACATGTCGATTTTTCATATGAAGTAAATAGATCTTTGGCAGCTTGTGAAGGATCTATTCTCGTCGTAGATAGTACTCAAGGAGTAGAAGCACAAACCCTGGCGAATTCGTATCAAGCAATTTCTAATAATCATGAAATAATTCCTGTTTTAAACAAAATAGATCTGCCAGCATCAAGTTCAGAAAGAGTCGTTAAACAAATTGAAGATATAATTGGAATTAAAGCAGAAGATGCTATAAAAATTTCAGCAAAAACAGGCGAAGGTGTTGAAGAATTATTAAATCTATTGGTGAAAAAATTACCAGCACCTAAAGGAGTTAATGAAAGCCATTTACAAGTTTTTGTTATTGATAGTTGGTATGATAAATATTTAGGTGTTATAACTTTAGTTAGAGTAAAGAATGGAATTCTTAAAATTGGCCAAAGAATTCAGATGATGTCTAACAAAGTATGTTATGAAGTTGAAAAAGTTGGAGTATTTACACCAAAATTAAAATATGTTGATAAATTAGTAGCAGGAGAAATAGGTTTTTTAACAGCTGGTATTAAAAAAGTATCTGATTGTAAAATTGGAGATACGTTAACCGAAGAAAAGCAACCATGTGATAAAGCTCTTCCTGGTTTTAAACCATCTCAACCAGTTGTATTTTGTGGATTATTTCCATATGATAATTCTCAGTTCAACGATTTTAAAGATAGTTTGGAAAAATTAAGTTTAAATGATTCTAGTTTTTCTTATGAACAAGAATCTTCAGCCGCATTAGGACAGGGATATCGTTGCGGTTTTTTAGGTCTTCTTCATATGGAAGTAATAAGAGAAAGATTAGAAAGAGAATTTAATATTCAACTTATAACAACAGCTCCGAGTGTTGTTTATCAAATAACAGATAATAATAATAAAGTTCAAGAAATACAGAATCCAATTGAATTTCCAGACCCATCATTAATAAAAAAAATGGAGGAGCCATGGATTATTTCAACAATTATCGTTCCTCAAAAATATTTAGGAAGTGTTTTTGAATTATGTGAATCAAGAAGAGGTGAGCAAATAGAACATAATTTTATAGGCAAAACTGTAGTTGTTAAATATAAACTACCGTTAGCAGAAACTATTATTGATTTTTATGATCGTTTAAAATCTATAACAACAGGATATGCTAGTTTTGATTATCAAATTGATAATTATAGAGAAAGTAAATTAATTAAACTTAATATTTTAGTTAATCAAGAAATTGTTGAACCGCTTTCAATCATTATACATGCAACTCATGCTGAAAAACGAGGAAGAGAAATATGTAATAAATTAAAAGATGTTCTTCCTAGGCAACAGTATAAGTTACCAATTCAGGCAGCTATTGGAGGTAAAATTATAGCTAGGGAAACAGTTCCCGCCTATAGAAAAGATGTAACTGGTAGTTTATATGGTGGAGATAGAACAAGAAAAGACAAATTATTAAAAAAACAAAAAAAGGGAAAACAAAGATTAAAACAGTTTGGAAAAATAGACATTCCTCAATCAGCTTTTTTAGAAGCTCTTAAGACTGGAGAAAATAAAAAATAATTATAATATATTTATTTATAAGGACAGGTGTCAGAGTGGTCGATTGTGCATCCTTGGAAAGGATGTGTTCTAGCAATAGAACCGGGAGTTCGAATCTCCCCCTGTCCGCCGATTATTTATAATTAAATATAGAAATTAAATTTAAAAATATTAATCTTATTTTTTATGACAAAATCTTTATTATTATCTTCAGGGATTGCATTCCTACTTTTTCTTATTTTAGATTTTATTTGGCTGTCAATTGCAGTTAAGTATATTTATAAGCCATATTTAGGACCTTTGCTTTTAGATAAACCAATTATATCGGCTGCTTTTTTGTTTTATTTTTTATATATTATTGGCATAACTTTTTTTATCTTAAAACCTAATTTATATAACTACCAAGTTTCGAATGCTTTTTGGATGGGCGCATTATTTGGTTTGGTTGCATATGGAACTTATGATTTAACAAACTTTGCAACTATTAAAAACTGGTCATTAAAAGTTACAGTAATTGATTTAATTTGGGGATCTATTTTAACTTCTATAATTTCAAGCTTAACTATTTGGATTATGAGTAAAATTAATACTATATAATATATTTATGTTGGATATAAAAAAATGTATTTGGATTACTGGGGCTAGTACAGGAATTGGAAAAGAACTTGCTTTAAAATTAGCCGATAAAGGATACAATATTGCTGCTAGCGCAAGATCTAAAAAAAATCTTTTAATATTAAAAAAAAAATCTAAGTCTTTGAAGGGATTTATTAATATATATCCTTTAGATATAAGTTTAGAAAAGAATGTAAATTATATTTTTAATAAAATAGAAAAAGATCAAGGTCCTGTTGGTACAGCAATTTTAAATGCAGCAATTAATGAACCTATAAATGCAAAAAATTTTTCATCAAAAAAAATAAATAATTTAATGAACGTTAATTATTCAGGGACAATAAATTGTTTAGATCCTATTATTAAAAAATTTATTAAAAGAAAATTTGGTAAAATAGTTATTGTTTCATCATTGGCAGGATATATTGGATTTCCGTATTCTTCAGGTTATTGCCCAACAAAAGCTGCATTGATAAATTTATGTGAATCTTTAAGATCTGATTTAAAACAATATAATATAATATTACAAGTTATTAACCCAGGCTTTGTTAAGACTCCAATGACAGATAAAAACGATTTTTATATGCCTTTTTTGATATCTAGTAAAAAATCTATAGATTATATTTATAAAGGATTACTAACAAATCGTTTTGAAATTTTTTTTCCAAAAATATTTGGGTTTATATTAAAAATTTTACGAACTCTTCCTTATTTTTTATTATTACCAATATTAAAAAGAATGTTAAAGTCTAGAAAGTGACATTTTTTTTGTTTTTTACACTTATTTGAACAAGATCAAGCGTTCCAATATCAAAACCTATTTCACAATAATTTAAATAATATTCCCACATTCTTTTAAATTTATCATCAAAACCTAATGGTTTTATGTATCCCCATGAGTTTTTAAATCTAATTAACCATTCTTTTAAAGTTTTTGAATAATCTTTACCAAAGTTATTAACAGAAAGTTCTAAAAGATTATTTCTATTAATAATCTTTTGTAGAATTTCTTTAGAAGGGAGCATCCCACCAGGAAAAATATATTTTTGTATAAAATCTAAATTTTTTTTGTAATTAACAAATCTTTTTTTGTCTATTGTTATGATTTGAAAAGCAGCAATGCCATTTGGATTTAATAATTCTTTAATTTTTTTAAAATATAAATTCCAATATTTTTCACCAACAGCTTCAAACATTTCAATAGATGCTATTCTATCAAATTTTCCTTTTAAATTTCTATAATCAATTATCTGAATATCTATTTTTTTGTTTAAATTAAATTTTTTAATTTTTTCTTTTACATATAAAAATTGTTTTTCACTTAGAGTAATGCACGTTATTTTACATTTATATTTTTTTGCTGCATAAATTGCAAAACTCCCCCAACCACATCCTATTTCAAGAAGATGATGGTGTTTTTTTAATTTTAGCATACTACATATTTTTTCTAATTTATTAATTTGCGCCTCCTCAAGACTTTTTATCTTTTTTTCATATATTCCTGATGAATATGTTAAATTTTTATCTAGCCAATGTTTAAAAAAATCATTTCCTAAATCATAATGATAAGAAATATTTTTTTTATTTTGTTTAATTGAATTCTCAGTTAATTTTTTTCTGATAAAATTTTTAAATTTAGTAAATATGTTTTTTTTTAAAACACCATTCAAATATTTTTCATTCTTAGCGAAAAAAAGCATTAATGTTTTAAGATCATTAGTTTGTATATAACCTTCAAGATATGATTCAGCAAAACCAAGTGATCCTTTATCAAGTATTTTACTTATAGATTTTTTTGATTTAATTATAATTTCTGCTTTTGGTCCTTTTTTATTTCCATAAAAATTATATTCTTTTTTATCCGGTGTTTTTATTTTAATTTTACCAAATTCAAAATTAGATATTTTATTTAAGAAATTTTTCATTTATTTAATTATTGTTAAATTTTTTTTTAATTTTGGTTTTTTATAATATTTTGCTTTTTTAAAAAAGAAGATTTTAAAAGCTTCGTAATAAATAGCAAGTACAACTTTTACAGCTGTAAATGGATATTGAATTATTAAATATAAGAGATTTTTAAAATTAATCTCATTCGATTTACATTCTAAGGATGCATGGAATATTTCATTATTTTTTTTTATCATTTTAATTTTTGAGAAAAATTTTTTTTTTGGCTCTGTAATGATAAAATTATAATTAATATTCATAGGCCAAAAAGGGGATACATGAAAATTTTTTTTTGAACTGTGTTTTAAATATTTTTTTTTTAATAGTTTCTTATTTATTTTGAAAATGTAACTATGTTGTTCATTGAAAGTATTCTTAACCTCATAAATTAATGCTTTTAAATTATTTTTTTTATCATAACAAAAAAAGATAGTTAAAGGATTAAATGAATAACCTAATATTCTTGGTATTGTAAAAATAAAAATTTTGGTATCAAAAATATTAATTTTTATATTTTTTAATATTTCTTTCAGCCAACTTTTAATTTTAGTTTTGTTTCTAAGTCCATGATCTTTATCATTAATACTAAAAATATTAAATTTATTATAAGAGAAAAAAATATATTTTTTATTTAAACCATTAAGATCATCTATATTTATAAAAAAATAGAAAATATTGTAGATAAATTTATGTATATTAGGTTTTAATCTACAATGCATTAAAGTAGCTTTATAAATTAAATTTCTAGGATGCTTCATTATAAATTAATTTTGCAACTTTTATTGATGAATTTATAGCGTCTTCATGAAAGCCGTATGAAAAATAACTTCCACAAAACCAAACGCCATTTTTACCTTGAATTTTATCAATTTTATTTGGTATTTCCATACTTTCTTTAGTAAATATTGGATGAGTATAAATTGTTTTGTAAAAAATTTTTTTCGGTTTAATTGGTGGATTAAGTGTTAAAAAAAAAGGATAATTTTTATCAATATTTTGTAATTTATTCATCCAATAAGTAAAAAAACTATATATTTTTTTATTTTTTGAAATAGATAAATAATTCCAACTTGACCAAATTTTTTTGTTATTTGGCATAAGTTTTTCATCAGAGTGCAAATATATTTTATTTTTTGTATATTTAAATTTTTGTAATAAATTTGAGGCTTCAGGATTTATTTTTTTTGTTATATTTGAAGCTTCATCTGCATGACACGCGCATATAACATTGTCATAACTTTTTTTACTTTTATTTGTGTAAACTAGTATTTTTTTATTTTTAACTTCTAATTTTTTTACTTTTAAATTTTTTTTGAATTTTGCTTGTGTTTTTTTTAAAACTTTTTTTATATAGCATTTACTTCCACCATCAACTGTGTACCAAGTAGGTCTATTATAAAATTTAAATAAACCATGATTAGTAAAAAATTTTATAAATGCGTAAATAGGAATTTTATTCACTATTTTTTTTTTTGTTGACCATATTGCAGATGCCATAGGATATATGTGATTTTTTTTGAAGGTATCTGAGTAATTTTTTTTATTTAAAAATTCTTCTAATGTTAAATAATTATTTTTATTTATTTTTTTTGATGCAAATTTATAAAAAATTATAATTTCTATTAACATTAACCAAAAATTAATTTTTAAAATATTTTTTTTTTGAATAAATATACCTTTAAGACTACTTGAGTAACAAAAATTTTTGTTTTGTATGTCGACAGCAAAAGACATATTACTTTTTTTTATTGGAACTTTAAGATTCTTTAAAAAATTAGTAAAATTTGGATAATTCTTTTTATTAAAAACAATAAAACCAGTATCAACTAGAATTTTTTTTTTTAAATTTACTTCTCTTGTATTGCTGTGACCACCGAAATAATTATTTTTTTCATAAATTGTGACATCAAAATCTTTTGATATCTTCCATGCTAAATATAAACCAGAGATACCAGACCCTATAATTGCAATTTTTTTTTTACTTTTTTTCATTACAATAATATTTTAAACGTACCTGTACTATATTCTAGTATGTATCCGAGAATATAATGTGAATTTTATACGAAGAACTTAAACTTGCTTTATATTAACAGCACTTTGTCTACCATTCTCGTCTTCAACGTCGTAAGTTATTTTATCGCCTTCGTTGAGTACTGAGATGTTAGCTTTTTGTAGAGCTGTAATATGAAGGAACATGTCTTTATCGTCATCGTCTTGGTCTATAAATCCGTAACCCTTCTTTGGGTTAAACCACTTAATTTTTCCTGACTTTGAACTCATATATTATAGTCTTCTCTCAATAGTAAAAGTTAATAAATTAATAAGTAATTATTCTTATCAGTAATTTGAGTTATTGCAATACTTTTTAGTTAATATTTTGTTATTTATAAAATAATTTGTAAAATAATTTCATGGCTTTAAATAAAGTAATTAAAAATTTTTTAAGATTGGAATCCTCAAGTGGAATACTTCTTCTTTTTGCTGGATTGTTAGCATTATTTTTAAGCAATTCAAATTTTTCTGAAACTTTTGATCATATAATTCATTTAAAATTAAATTTAGGTATAAATTCTTCTTTATTTTATAAATCTATCCAACATTGGATTAACGATGGCTTAATGGTTATATTTTTTTTTGTAGTTGGTTTAGAAATTAAAAGAGAATTTCAAGAAGGTGAACTTTCTATGCCATCACAAGCGATTTTACCTGTAATTGGTGCAGTTGGAGGTATGGCCATACCTGCAATCATTTATTTGTTTTTTAATTTTAATGATCCAAATACTATAAAAGGTTGGGCGATACCATCCGCAACTGATATTGCTTTTTCTTTAGGAATTTTAAGTCTTTTAGGAAAAAAAGTTCCAATATCATTAAAAATTTTTTTAACTGCTTTGGCAATTATAGATGATTTAGGTGCAATTATAATTATTGCGTTATTTTACAGTTCAAATATTGATTTGTTTTCACTTTTTGTAGTTTTTATAATTTTATTTTTTCTTTATTTTTGTAATAAAAAAAATGTTAGGTCATTGTGGGTTTATATTTTTTCTGGGATTTTTTTATGGATTTTTATTCAAGAAACTGGGATTCATGCAACAATTGCAGGAGTTTTACTTGCGGCGTTTGTTCCTCATAAAAAAAATAATAAACAAAAATCTTTATTAATTTTTTTAGAACACAAACTTCATCCATGGGTTTCATATTTAATTATGCCATTATTTGCTTTAGCAAATGCAGGTGTTTATTTAGGAGATGTATCTTTAAATACTCTTTTAAATCCAATTCCTTTAGGAATTATTTCAGGTCTTTTTTTTGGTAAACAAATAGGAGTTTTTTTAACAACATTTTTTTTAATAAAAATGGGATATGCAAGATTACCATCGGGATCTAATTGGATGCAACTGTACGGAGTGTCAATTTTAACTGGAGTTGGTTTTACAATGAGTTTATTTATTGGGAACTTGGCTTTTGAATCTGATATATATATTTCTGGAATGAAATTAGGAGTTTTAGTAGGATCATTCCTTTCAGCAGTTATGGGATATTTTTTTCTTAAATATTCAAAAAAAAAATAATTATTTTAATTTAATGATTTTATTTCAAAGGCAGCGGAAATTAATTGCTTTGTATATTTTTGCTTAGGTTTTTTAAATATTTGATTGCTATTTCCACTTTCTATTATTTTTCCATTTTTGAGAACAATTAATTCATGTGCTAAAGATTTAACAACTCTAAGATCGTGTGAAATAAAAATATATCCCAGATTATTTTCTTTTTGTAATTTTTTTAGAAGATCAATAATTTGTGATTGAACTGAAAGGTCTAATGCAGAAGTTGGTTCATCTAATATAAGGAAACGTGGTTTTAAAACAATAGCTCTTGCTATTGCTATACGTTGCCTTTGTCCTCCACTAAATTCATGAGGATAGCGATTTAAAATCGAATGATCGAGCTCTACTTTTCTTAAAGTATTTAAAATTAATTTATCTCTATCTATTTTATTTAGATTCTTTTTATGAATCTCTAAACCTTCTCCTATAATTTCTTTTATACTTAATCTTGGAGATAGACTTCCAAATGGATCTTGAAAAACTATTTGTATATCACTTCTAAGAGGTCTCATTTTTTTAAAA
>CEOQ01037144.1_pt1 | contig 12002 bp, 10 predicted proteins | sample 361351 | NCBI WGS metagenome assembly CEOQ01 (sample SAMEA2619907, study PRJEB7988) | marine metagenome | biome: marine biome (ENVO:00000447); feature: deep chlorophyll maximum layer (ENVO:xxxxxxxx); material: "saline water (ENVO:00002010), including plankton (ENVO:xxxxxxxx)" | depth 60 m | reverse complement strand
CCTAAGGTAGCTAAATCGGCAGCGACTTCCATCGCTCTGGCATCAAGATTTTCTGTATTCACAACCTCATCTAGATATCCTGCAGCAATAGAATCTTTTAGTTGATAAGCTTCTGCGCAAAGGATAGCTCTATACCAATGAGATTTAGAAATTCTAGACTTTGAAATTTCCAATATAGGAGTTGGTATAGACATATTATTTCGAGTTTCATTAGCTTGAACTATAAACTCCCCATTAACACCAATTCTGTAATCCGCACAACAAAGCATAAAAGCTCCTAAAGCAATTGCATGTCCTGTACATGCAGCTACAACAGGTCTCGGAAAGCTAAAAACTCTTGATAGAAGATGAAAGCCTCCTGATCCTAACTTAGCCATAGATTCAGGATCTCCGCCCTGCATTACTTTTAAATCAAATCCTGCAGAAAAAATCCCTTCTTTTCCTTTAATTAGTAACGATCCTTTATCTTCAGGTACTTGATCTAGCAACAAATTTAATTGATCTATCATTTCAAGAGAAAAAACATTAACTTTTCCATCATTTAGGGTAATGACGGAAACATCTCCTTCTGTATTTAGTGTGGCTAAACTATCTGACATATTTACTCCTTAATATATTTTTATATAGATCGTAGCATTTAGATTAAGATAAAAGAATAACAAGATTAAAAAATGAGTAAATTAAGTAATTTATCTAGATCAATAAAAGGAAAGGTTGTTCTTATTACAGGAGCTGGAAGTGGTATGGGAAGAGCTACTGCCCATCTTTTTTCTGATGAGGGAGCAAAAGTAATAGTCACCGACATAAATAAAGATAGAGCAGATAGAGTTACAAAAGAAATTACTGATTCTAAAGGAGAAGCTATAAATTTAGAGTTGGATGTAAGTAGCAAACAACAAATTGATAAAACTATAGAGGAAATTCAATCTACATATGGAGCTCTAGACTGCCTAATAAATAATGCAGGTATATCTTTGCCGTCTAAAATAGATGTAGAAAATTATTCTGAAATTTGGGACAAAACAATTTCTGTACTTTTAAAAGGTCAGGTTGAAATGATAAGGAGTAGCTTAGATTTACTAAGAGAATCAGAGTCTCCAAGGATAGTTAACATCTCTTCAACTGAAGGCTTTGGAGCTACCCCAGGTGCCAGTCCATACACCGCAGCTAAACATGGAGTTATTGGTTTAACAAGATCATTGGCTACCGAACTAGGAAAAGAAGGAATAACTGTTAACTGTATCTGTCCTGGTCCCATAACAACGGATATGACTTCAGAAATTCCTGAAGATCATAAGGAAATTTATTCAAGAAGAAGGGTCCCCCTAAAGAGATATGGAGATCCAGAAGAAGTGGCCCATGCGACCTTGAGTCTATGCTTGCCAGCATCTTCATTCATTAACGGTGCAGTTTTAACTGTAGATGGCGGAATGTCTATTAAAAGAGCTTAAGTAACAAATTCTAAATCTTCTAATAAACTGTATATCTCCATTCTATCTATTTCTTTCTCGCCAATCTCAGGCCCAAGAACATGCCAAGTATTTTTATCAGATTTCATAGTTTCCCAGGCGGGTAAACTATCAGAATTTGGATTTCCGTTTGTAGCAAAATTTGTCCAATAAGAAAGCATAGTATCTGATAAATATTGATTTTCTATTGGGCCAAGACCTCCTACCCCAAAAACATAGCCTATCTCATAGGCATGAAAAGCACCTAAAAGCTCTCCGGCTTTGCCAGAAGGTTTCTGATTAAAATGATAAAAATAGATGCTTTCACCTCTTTTGGCCATGGATTTAGCAGCAAAGTAAGAAGGTGCTCCAAATAGAGAATCTCCTAGTAGGCTCTTACTGGACCTTATCATTTCTTCTTTATCAGAAGCTGGATAAATAGAGAGTATTTCTTCACTTTTTTCTCCAAACTTATCTGCAATTACAAGTCTGTATTTTTCCACTGAATTAATGGGAGGAGGAACATCTGCTAAAGGACTTCCCCAATAAAGAGCGGTGCCTTCATCTGCATTGGTGCCAATAATGGTTGGAACTTTATGGTTAAGCCCTTCTTCAAAGCTTTTCATAACTGGAGATAAGATCGATTTTCCATCTACAAAAAATGAAGATGAAAAGCCTATTTTTCCTACATCGATAATCTTTTCAACAGGAAGATCTCTCATATTTTTTAGTTGATCAGGTCCAGTTGGTATATCACAAAGTTCTCCGAATCTTGTTCCAAGGTCTGAAGCCGAGTAACCATTATTTGAATCATCAGATGAATGAAGAGCCATTCTTGCAAAACCACCACTCTGAACTATTGCTTTGTGGAACAATCCTTCGGAAGGAGGTGAAACAAGCAAAGCAGCTACTGAAAATCCTCCAGCGGATTCACCGAATATAGTTACATTTGAAGGATCACCGCCAAAGTTTTCTATATTTTCTTTTACCCAATGCAAGGCTTTGATTTGATCTAGTAAACCAAAATTGGTCTTATAATTTTGATCGCTATCATTAATTGATGGATGTGCGAAGAAGCCTAATTCCCCTAATCTATAATTAATTGTTACAAGAACATTACCCTTAGGTACGATCCCATCAGGGAGGTATACATCTCCTGATCCATACCTCAAAGCTCCACCATGTATCCAGAACATTACCGGAGCCTTCTCTTTCGGATTTAAATCTGGAGAGTAAACATTCAATCTCAAGCAATCTTCAGATTCTTGGATTGGTTCTTCTTCCGGTATTTCTGCTTCGTAAGCTCCTGCTATAAATCCTCTAAAACCGCCCTCTCCCATTCTAAACTGAGGACATTGAGGTCCAAACGAACTAGCGTCTAAAGGAGTGGTCCACGGTTCAACATCTTGAGGAGCTCTCCATCTATTTTGACCAGAAGTATCTGCAGCATAGGGTATCCCTTTGAAAGAATAGCCTTTGATTCCATTATATTCTTCTTCTGAGCCCTCCACCGGTCCAGTATTCGTATCTACAATTGGTCTCATAAGCATTTCTCCCTTTTCGCTCTATAAAGAGTTAACATATCACGAAACATGAAAAAGAAAATAATTATTGATACAGACCCTGCTATGGGAACAAAGGGAGGTGATCCAGAGGACTGTTTTGCGATCATGCTTGCTTTAAATTCTCCAGAAATAGAGGTCCTAGGTATTACAACTGTCCAAGGAAATGTCCCTGTAGAAAGAGGTTACAGTAACGCTAAATTTTTAGTTGAAGAGCTCAATAAAGAAATTCCAGTTCATACTGGAAAGCCTGGTACTTATGATGAAAAAAGAAACTCTAAAAGGCTTTGGTTGGCAGGACGAGAAGAAATGGAACAAATTACTCCTATGATTGTGCCTCTAGAAAATGAAGCTTCAGCTGAATCATTTATAGCTAAAACTTGTAAAAATAATTCGGGTGATATTGAACTAGTAACCATTGGACCTCTTACTAATGTCGCAAAGGCATTGGATGAAGACCCCAATCTAAATAAACACATAAATAAAATTACTATGATGGCTGGAGCTGCTCAAGTTCCCGGTAATGTTACACCTGCCGCTGAATTCAATGTTTGGGCTGATCCAGAGGCAGCCTCAAAAGTTTTTGGTTCAGGAATTGAATTTGATTTAATACCCTTAGATGTATGTCATAAAACTAGGTTCAGTAAATCTCAACTAAATTCTATTGGAGACAACTCACATCCCTTTTGTCAGTTTGTAAAAGAGGCAGTTGATCCATGGATGAAGATTAATCCAAATCATAATATAGAAGCAGGCCTACATCTCTATGACTCTCTTGCAATGGCATTAAGTTTCTTGCCTGAACTAGCGGACTTTAGAGATGCCTATGTAAATGTAGAGACAAAAGGCGAACATACAGACGGAGAAACGGTATGTGAATTCAATGAATCCATTATGGGCCAGGTTTTTAAACCAAAACCGAATGCCAGAGTAGCAATGGATATTGATGTAGAAGGTTTCAATAAAATTTTTAAAGAGCGAGTTATAGACTTTCTTTTAGAACTATAATTTATAAACCCTTTGCACTTCTGAAAGAGTAGGCATAGAAGTTGAAGCTCCCTTCTTAGTTACAGATAAAGCCGCACAATTATTCGCAAAAATACAAGATTCTCTTATGTCTTGATCGAGATTAAGGGCGTAAGCCAAAGCGCCTACAAAACAATCCCCTGAACCAACAGTGTCTACTGCTTCTGTCTTTATCCCTTCTATATACTCAAACTTTGAATTATGGTGATAACAAAGACCTCTCGAGCCTAAAGTAACTATCAAACAGATATTTTTTAAGGACATCTCCTTTTTTATCTGATTCTCTATATCCTCAATACTCAGCTCCTCATTTAAATCTATATCAATCAATTGACAGAATTCACTTTCGTTTACCACCAGGTAATCCGTATTAGAAATTAACTTATCAGACAGCTTTTTGAAGGGAGCTAAATTAAGAATATTTAAATTCCCTTTTTCTTTTGATCTTTCGAATAGTAACTCTACTTGTTTTTCACTTACTTCCATCTGACAAATAATTAGATTTGAATCTTCAAGTTGTTTATCAGATATATATTCCTGTTTGGATGCATTATTGGCTCCGGGAATGTAAGTAATTTGATTTTCTCCATCATCAAAAACATTTATAACTGCTGTTCCTGTTGAAGCCTGCTTTGACTGGATTAGGTTAAGGTCTATCTTTTCTTTTAAAAGAATTTCATTAACCTGATCTCCAAATGGATCCTTTCCTATTGTTCCCATAAAGGAAACTTTTCCACCTAGCCTAGAAGAAGCTATTGCTTGATTTGCTCCTTTTCCTCCTAAGAAAGTCTCAAAAGACTTCCCTTCCATGGTTTCTCCTTTCGAAGGAGGTCTTGTTAAATAAACAACTAGATCTAGATTAACACTACCGAAAACTATAATTTCTGACATATAAAGACTAATCTAAAATCTAAGAAAATTTAGAAACTAAAGATGACGTTCTTTCTACCAAATCTTCAAGCTTTAACTCTCCTAAGCCCGAAATAGCTGTAGATACTCTCCCTTGCCAAGGCTTAGTCCATTTTTCAGGTATCTCGCCAAGGTCTAATCCAACCAATCCACCCACAGTAGCGCCATTACAATCGGTGTCCCAACCTGCAGACACTGCTTCTCCTATTGCCTCATCAAATGAATTCTGGAAGCTCAAAAAAGACCAAACAACTATAGCCAGATTATTCAAACTATGGACAGGCGACATTCCTTCATATTTTTTTAATATTGGTCCCAAGTCTTTAGATTTATTATCTTGAGCAAGCTTTACGGCCTCAGTAGCTTCCGAATCTTTATCAATAAATTCGAGAGCCTGTTCTACTGCTTCATCTCTATTATTGCTATTTGGTATACAAGCTGCCAAAGCTGCTATGTAGGCTGAGCACTCCACTGCACAACCTCTATGCGATAATTTTGCATCTCTTCTAGCTAAATCAGCAGCAAGTTTTGGATTTCCTGGAAGGACCCAACCATACATATCAATCCTTATTTGAGCACCTATCCAATCATTGAACTCATTATCACTGATCAAATCTAAATCAAATTTTCTTTCTCCTCCAAATTGATAAGCCATATCTATATGCGAAAGAAGTTTTAAGTAAGCTTCTCTTTCAGCGGTAAAAGTAGCACCTGCTGGAAGTAAATTTATCCAACTTCTTGCAACATCATCAGTAGTTAAATCTAAACCATGATTCTCTAACATCATTAAAGCAAGCACCAAATAAGTTATGTCGTCATCTTGTTCAGCTTTTTTTATCTTACCTTTGCAACAACCTATATTAACTCCCCTAATATATGGACTATCAACGTAATTAATGTAGTCCCTTAAAGGATAAGAGTTGGCTTCTTTAAGAAATTTTTCCATAAACTCTTTGCCTTCTCTCATCGACATCATCTCAACAGGCTTACCTAAAAGACATCCAGAAATCCTTCCTTCCCAAGCTGCTTTAATTCTATTTTTTTCAATATTCATATTTAATCTATCACTTCGTCTTTTGAAACCAATAACTCTTCCTCATAGGCTAACAAAGAAATATCTTCCATTCTATCCACAAATAATTTTCCGAATAAATGATCTAGCTCGTGCTGAAAAACCGTAGCTAGAAAATCTTCTAACTCAATTGAATTTTCTTTTGCGTTTTCATCTAAATAATCAACCTTGATTTTTCTTGGTCTCGAGACTGGGCCTCTTAAACCAGGGACACTTAAGCAACCTTCCCAGAATTCTTGCTTAGTTTCATCTAAAACAGATATAGAAGGATTAAAAATAATAAATTTTTTTGATTCAACGAGTTCGGGGTATCTTTCCGAATCTTCTTCTAAATGAATTACAGCTAATTGCCTAGATAAACCTATTTGAGGAGCAGCTAAACCTATACCGTCATATGCATACATGGTGTCCCACATATCAGTTATAAGATCTTGCATATCTTCAGATAGAATCTCATCTTTAGTAAATTCTTTAGCTACTTCCCGCAAAAGCGGGTTTCCCATTTTTATAACTTTACGAACTGTCACTTTGTTTTCCTTAAGATCATTATACTAACAACCTAACACTTGATTAAAAGCATGTTGGTGATAGATTAGAAGGAGGAGAGAAAAATGATTTATAAAAATGCACATGAACTAATTGATTTAATAAAGAAAAAAGAACTGTCTTCAGTAGAACTACTTGAAGCTTTATTAAAAAGAGTAGAAAAAGTTAATCCTGATCTAAATGCCGTGGTGCAATTAGATGTAGATAGGGCTCTAGAAAAGGCTAAACAAGCGGATAAAGACGTCGCTGAAGGAAAAGAATTAGGACCTCTTCATGGTCTACCAATGACAATAAAAGATGCTTATTCCGTTGAAGGCGTTGTATCGACAGGAGGTAATCCTCTATGGAAAGAACATGTACCTGAAAAAAATGCAGAAGCTGTTCAACATCTCGTCGATGCAGGTGCAATTGTTTTTGGAAAAACAAATGTCCCATTAAATTCAGCTGACATACAAAGCTACAATGATATCTATGGAGTTACAAATAATCCTTGGGATCATGATAGGACTCCCGGTGGCTCTTCAGGAGGCTCGGCTGCATCTCTAGCTTCAGGAATGTCCCCTTTAGAACTTGGTTCAGATATTGGTGGATCCATAAGAACTCCAGCTCACTTTTGTGGATTATTTGGTCATAAACCCAGTTATAACATTATTTCAGAAGTTGGACATTTGCCTCCCCCTCCGGGTCATATTTCTACCGGCAATGGCTTGTCTGTTGGCGGACCTTTAGCAAGATCTCCAGAAGACATAGAAATTGCTATGGATGTTTTGGCTAAACCTCAAGGACAAGACAGTCTTGCTTGGAGTATAAAGCTACCTGAAGCAAGAACTGAAAAAATAGAAGAAATAAGGATAGCGGTTTGGCCCGAAGAGGAATATGCAGAAGTTGATTCTGAAATATCTTCGCTAATTAGACAAACAGCTTCTGATTTAAAGTCTGCAGGAGCAACTGTAGAAGAGGTCCCTCCTCCTTTTACTTTTAAAGAATCTGATGACGTTTACAGTAAACTACTTAATCCCCTTATGCTCGCAGGTGCCCCCGAGGAAACGCTGCAGCAACTTGATCAGTTGGCTAAAGAAGTTGAAGATGATGACATGTCTTCTCTAGCTAAAACAGCTAGAGGCGCAAGCATAATGTATAGAGATTGGGTTGTTGTTAACGCTAAAAGACAATACATGAGACAACAGTGGAAAGAATTTTTTACTAAATACGATGTGATCTTAGCTCCTGTATGTGTTGTGCCCGCCTTCAAACATTCCCATGGACCTTATCAAGATAGGTACTTAACTATTAATGGTAAGGATTGTGAATACTGGAACTCAACTTTATGGGCAGGACCTGCAGTAATGGCGAATCTACCCAGTACAAGCACTCCTATAGGGTTAACAGAATCTGGTCTTCCTGTGGGTTTACAGGTAACAGGTCCTTTCCTAGAAGACAAAACCTGTATAGCGGTATCAAAAATGATAAGAGATGTAAGAGGTGGTTTTAGAATCCCTCAAGGCTATGAAATAGACTAAATCTCAGTTGAGAATGGTTATCATTCTGAGAGAGTTTCTCAAACAGCGATTTCTTAATTCTGTGTGCTACATTTTTACCTTAAATGGAGGAAAAAATGTCAGAAGCAAAAGTAGTACAGAAATTCCCTTTTAAGACGCATGTAGAAAAAGGGAAAAGTTATTATTGGTGCAAATGTGGTCTAAGCTCTAAGCAACCTTTTTGCGATGGCTCTCATGAAACAACAGATTTTTTACCTGAAAGAATCGTTTTTGAAGAAGATAAAGATGTTTTCTTTTGCGGATGTAAAAAAAGCGCAAAAGGAGCTTTATGCGATGGAACGCATAAAAATATCGAGTAGTTTTTTTATTTATTAGATTTACTTGCCCCCTTACAAGAAGGAGGTAAGTTAATAGTAGGATTCCTATCAAAAAATCCAACTGGGATTAGATGAAATCCACAATATTCAACTGGCATCACTGGCCAATCCTCAGGCCTGGGTGTATGCGTAAGTCCAAAAGTATGCCAAGTTACCAAATCACATTCACTTATGTCTCTATCTGATGAAGTTATGTCGTCTAATCCTCCTTGACCAGAATGCATCACTGCATTTTGACCTCCAGCTGCCATTTCTTCTGCCTTGAAAGGCGTTGCCCATAAATTATGTTTAGAAAAGGAAGCTCTTTTCCCTGGAGGAGAGTCGTGATGAGCTAATAGAGTTGGTGTATTTCCAGGTAATAGCTTGTAGGCTACAGGCAAGCCCAAAGAGTTCTTCTTATTAGGGTTAACTATTTTCCAAACTCTGCTTGAAGCAGGAGATATATCTCTCTTTGCTTCACTCTCTTTTTTTAGATGAGTAGATACAGCACTTAATTGCATGCCGTTAGGATTCTCTTTACTCACTGGTAAAGTTTCAATATTGGTTTCAAACAATTGATTATCTCCATTGTCTAAATCCCAATCTAACCTAATACAAAATAAATGTTGGTGAATAGGAGAAACTAATTCATCGGATATTCTGAAATCTTGGTCATCTCTATGGATCGATTCATCGTAAGAACTTATACCCACAATACCTGTGAGTTTAACTTCACATTGAACCGTACCATCGAGATATAAATACCAAAACAATCCATAATCATAATTTCCAATTGTTGCTATTGAGCTGATGACTAATCTTCTTGATCTTCTTACTTCATTTGCACCCATCATGTTCGTATCAGTGTGTTTCCATTGGATCCCATAATCCTCTTCATGAATGCATATTGCATTCTCAATAGTGTTAACTGATCCATCAAACCTAAGCATATTTGCATCCAGATAATGAATTTCTCCTAAACAATCACATCCTAAAGTTAAGGAGTTAACTAAAGACCCAAATCCATACTCAGTACCATCATGAACTGCTTTCCAGCTATGCATTGGATCTGCAGTTCCATATGGGACTACCATGTCGGATAACGCCGCTCTATGAAGTATGGATCTTCCATTGAGTGACACTTGATGAAGTACTGGACCTTCATCTGGATTAACTGATGCTCTAAGTTCCCAGCCTTCCCAGCTTATAAGATTGCCTTCAATAATATATCCAGGTCCTTCTGGTTGAGTAATATCTATCTTTTTTGGTTCGTCTCTTAGTTCGGATTGAGAATCTGCGTCATACCTGCCGTGGGCTTTAGGCAATTCAACCACTCCATGATCTTCAACACAAGTTACCTTTTTTAAGGTTAAATCAACATGAGAAATAATTCCATTTATTGGTTTAGCGTATGCATTATCTGACTTATTTTCTTTTAAAAAGGATATGGTCTTAAATGCTCGGTGTCCTGGCTCTATTGTTTCATGAACAATACCTCCTGCAGGCCAAGGGTCTATTTGTATTAACTCAAGATCGGTTATACCTCGCTTTTCTAAAGCCTCTTGATAATCTTTATTGGCCTTGGTTAGCTCTTGTGCCATAAAAACTTCTGCCATGCTGTAGGTTACTTGGGCATCATTTGAGACTCTGTCTAAACTTATGATCTGGTTATTCGTTATATCTAGGATTGATTCAAATCCGCCATCACTATTAGAATCTATTCCTCTAATTTTTAGCTTTCTTGAAAGCTCTACATCCGATCCTTTTCTTAATAACTCTTTATCAGGCTCAACCAGGCTGATGCTTAAAAATACAGTTTCTTCACAAAAATCCTGATGTGATTTACATAGATCAACGGCTTTGTTTATTTCCTCACTTATTATTTGGTCTAAAGGGTGTGTCATGTTGTTTAACTCTTAATTATTTCCATTTCAATAGCCCTATTTATAGCAGGCCTTAATATAGAGTCAATAATAGGTTCAATATCACCAATTTCTTTTTCTCTATCTTCTACCCATTTTAAAATTTGTAGGCACCTTACTAGATAAAATAGATCAAGATCTTTTATTACCTGGTCAGAATTATTTCTTAATGACTTATAGCCCTTTAACAAAGCTTGTTTGGAAATTTCATGGATTGAAGCAAATTGAGGGTCTGTGTTCCAAATAGAATTTGCTAAGTCTGCAGCATGCCATCCAAAGCAGCAATCATCAAAATCAATTACGGATAATTTCTGTCCTTCTATCAATACATTACCCCAATTCATATCCGCATGAGTCATACTGTAATAGTTGCCCTTCGTTAAGTTTTTAAGTTTTTCGTATAACCTATTTTGAATATCTAAGAGCTGTGATCTCTGTTTGTTAGATGCATATTTTATTTCCCAAAATCGGCCCCAAGTAGGATCATGTCCCATCAGCCCTTCTTCATCCCAAGAGTGTCTCTTAAAACCCTTAGGAGGATCCCAGTCGATAGAAGTGATATGAAATTGAGCTATTAATTCTCCCAATCTTTCAAAAATATTAGAGATATTTGATTCGGATCTATCTTTAAGTATTGAATCCTCCAGCGTTTCTCCTCTAATCCACTTGACTATCCCTACATACCTAAAATCTTCGCTGTTTTTTATAAAAATTTTTTTATAAGGTTTCTCTCTCTTTGTATTAATAAATTCTGGGACATTCAATCCTGACTTCTTTAGATAAGATGTCCATATGTGTTCAGATTCTAATTCCTCTAAATCATGATAACCAAAGCGATGAATTCTAAGTGCGAAGAAATTTCCGTTCACATCTTCTAACTTGAAGACTTCATTCTCAGTATGTATTGGTAAAAGAGATAGATCTTTTACCTCAATGTCCCAGTGTATTACTGCATCTTTAGCTATTTGGTATTTCTGCTCTTCGTTTAATATCATGAAGAGACTTTCTTGAAGGAATGATCTAGAGCATCTAATAGTAAATCAGCATGACTGGTATCAAAGACTAATGGAGGTCTAAGTTTTAGAACATTACGATGTTCACCTGCATTTGATATCAAAAAATATCTTTCCTTTAAAGATTCAACTAGATTTTCAGCTAAAGGTTTATCAGGGTTTTTGTCCTCTTTATTATCAATGACTTCTAAACCAAGAAATAAACCTGGACCTCTAACGTCTCCAATAAATTCATATTTTTCTTTCAGCTCATCTAGCTGTTCTTTTAGATATGCTCCAACTTTCTTAGCGTTTTGTATTAGACCCTCTTCCTCAATTATATCTATCACTGTGCTTCCTACTGCAGCTTGTACAGGCGTTGCTGCAGTGGTATTAAAATAGGACCACTTTTTATGGAATACATCAGAAATCTCAGTAGAAGAAACAACACCACTCACTGGAATTCCTGCTCCCATAGGTTTTCCCATTACACATATATCAGGAACTAAACCTGATAATTCATAACCCCACCATGTTCCTGTTCTCCCAAAGCCAGCTTGGACTTCATCTAATATGACTACGCCTCCAGCCTCTCTAACTAACTTGGAAGCTTTAGACAGATAGTCTTTTGAAAAATTGGGTAAGCCTTCATTAGCAAAAATAGAACAGA
>CEOQ01040068.1_pt1 | contig 12035 bp, 7 predicted proteins | sample 361351 | NCBI WGS metagenome assembly CEOQ01 (sample SAMEA2619907, study PRJEB7988) | marine metagenome | biome: marine biome (ENVO:00000447); feature: deep chlorophyll maximum layer (ENVO:xxxxxxxx); material: "saline water (ENVO:00002010), including plankton (ENVO:xxxxxxxx)" | depth 60 m | reverse complement strand
TCCGATTGATCAAGAAGGAACATTTCCTCTCCCGGAAGCACAGCTCGACAGATTTCTTATGAAAATTAAAATCGGGTATCCTGACGCAAGTGGCGAAAACCAAATTCTAGAACGCTTTGAAAATGAATCCCCTCTAGATAGTGTGTCGGCTGTGACAAGCCTTGGAAAATTATCAGAGTTATCAAAAAGTCTCTCATCGGTAAACGTTGACCACTCAGTTCGGTCCTACATAGTCAATATCACTCGCGCGACAAGGGAACATCCCTCGCTTGAACTGGGCGCCAGCCCTCGTTCATCCCTAATGCTATTTCAGGCTGCGCGTGCGTCAGCAGCAATATATGGTCGTGACTACGTAAATCCTAGTGACGTCAAGCAACTAATAAAACCAGTTCTTGAACACAGGCTAGTCCTCTCAAACAACGCCAGACTGCGAGGCAGTGAGACGGGGAACATCATCGACTCAATTTTGTCTGAAGTCCCCGTGCCAGTTTCGGAGGACTAGCGAGACTCAGTCAGGCAGGAGATTCAAATGCGACTACTGATGACAGAATCCTGGATAACTGCTCCGATCGCGCTTACTGCGATTGGGATAGCCGCGAATTTCATGCCGCTAGTTGTAATTGCCAGTCTGATCTTTGGCTTGTCCCTCGCCGCTCGAATTTGGACACGCTTAAGCCTTGAAAGGGTATCCGCAGGCCGAATTTTGGAGTCTACAAGAATATTCATTGGGGAATCTGTTCCGATCGAGCTGACTGTCCATAACAACAAGAATCTCCCTGCCCCTTGGATCGAAATCAGAGAAACTCTCCCGAGCGGGATGGTCTCAGATAAGAAAACATCTCCCGGAGGGCCTGGAAAGCGAATTCTGAGACGAACCACGAGCCTGAGTCCCAACGAACATATAAGGTGGGACGTTTCGCTAACTGGAGAAGAGCGTGGATTCTTCAGGATTGGACCCACCGTAGCCAAGTCAGGTGATCTCTTCGGGTTCTTCCAGAGAGAGACCGTCCTTGAGCACACGAATACGAATATTGTTGTCTATCCAGCCGTATACGAAATTGGACAACTCGGGCTTGACTCGAGTCGACCATTTGGTGATCTACGAGGAGGAAATCCTATTTTTGAGGATCCGGTTCTAGTCTCTGGCGTTAGAGAATATCTTCCTTCGGACAACTTGAGACGAATCGACTGGCAAGCGACCGCAAGATCTGGTGAATTAAAGAGCAGAATATATGAACCCAGCAGATCGCAGGCTCTCATAGTCGCTCTGAACATCCCCACCTTTCGACAATGGCAGGGATCCGATCGGGTACTACTCGAACGAGGAGTATCAGCAGCGGCTTCGGTGGCCTATTGGGCATCGTCGACCAAACTGGCGATAGGACTGATAGCAAATGGAGCTTTTCCTGAGGCTGACCGCACAATACGGATTGGAGCCGGTAATGGACCCGAACAGATTAGTCAAATTCTTGAAGCCCTTGCTGCTGTGCAAAATTTCACTACTGGCGAACTTGCCACAGAGTTAGAGAATCCCCGACATCCGCTACCTATAGGCAGCACCATCGTCGTGGTTGCCGCTGTAATGCCTCCCGCCCTATCACTCACTTTGAACAAGCTGCGAAAAAAAGGACACCTTGTGAACGTTCTCAGAACGTCGCTACCTGATTGGGATCCAGAAGGGTTTGAAACCCTTGAAAATATCCCTTTGATTGAGGTAGCAGATCGCATGGATATATTGATGAGTGGAGGGGCTGAAATAATCAATCAGGCATCCCCAATTGACGACCTGAGTGGTCAAACAGTCCATATCTCAGAGAGTAACGAAGAATAATCATTTTGAAAACACGACATCTTCTAGATATCTCCTACATCATCACAGAAGCTGTCGTCTGGTTTATGGCGCTGCGACTGCTAAGTACTTTTTTTATGCGAGGACATCAAGCATCACTTTTAAGGGATATTCAGAGACAGCCAGCTGAACCAATCAATCAAGACCTGCTGATCACGGCAAAACAGGCTATAGAGAGCACAACTGACACGATTGTGAGCGGTCCAAATCTCATTCTCGTAATTGCAGTCGCCGCCTCGGCATTTCTGTTCAGGCGATTGTTAGATTACGTAGGAATTGGCGGACGAATTGCAGTATTTTTCATGTGCATAACCACAATTTTGTCGATAAATGTAGCCCTTCACCTCCACATATCAAGCCTCCAATTTTGGAACACGGCAGCTATTTTTGACAGTTTCAATGAGGCAAGATTACCAGCAGTGACGAATGATTTACTCAATCATATTGTTAGTTCTGGTGGCGTCGCAGCCTATGCAGGCGATCAGATTGTCGCTCTAGTGTTAGCTGGCTTTCTGATGATATGGATACGATTCTTGATTATGGGCGCTTCAAATGTGACTGTGTCGAAGGTGTCACGCTCTTGGGGAATCGGATTTCTGGTAAATCTGGTTTTACTCATACTTGGTGGCCTCAATGGCATACCTTTGGCGCCATTCGTAGCTGTACATTTTGTCTTAGGCGCCTTTACTCTCGCCTTGTCTTACCTGAATGGCATCAGGCCCGAAACTGGGGTTAAAGGGAGACTCGCACCTTGGACATACTCACTTGCTGGCACCATGTTCGTTTTGTGTCTGGTCGGGCTGGTGTTCTGGTTGATAACGAAAATAGATATCTCCCCATTATTCAACCCCCTATTCGATCTATTAGGTGAAATAATTGGCAGGATAATGGTTATTATCCTCACCCCTATTTTCTGGCTATTGAAATTTTTTCTGAGTTTGCTGGGTCCGCAAAGCTCAAGTTCGATGGCGCCAGAACCATGCAGTGAACTCCTTAAAGCAGTTAATGCAGCGATTTCAAAAGGAGACACTATTCTCGCAGATCAACTGAATAAAGAATATAAAGCTTGTCTTGCACCACCTGCACAAAATCTACACGACGAAGCGTCACAAGTTCCGCCGTGGATAGGAACCGCTTTGAAATCATTCGTCTTGTTTGTATTGGGATATGCCTTCTATAGAATTTTCTTATTCATCGTCGGCCTTGTCCGAGGAAAGAATGAAACCGATGATGAAGCCTCGGAAAGGTACACGACGCCAAACTCAAGTGGCTCATTGCTTGAATTAATTCAGGATTTGTTACCAAAACGAAAATCCACGTCCAAGGCCTGGATGCGACGTCATGCCATATATTCTTTGTGGGGAGAACTTGAGAAAGACGGCTCACTACGTGGTATGCCTCGATCAGCAGGTGAAACCGTAGATGAATATGCCAGCGCTCATCAAAAGTACTTAGGCACGCCAGCTCATGCGATTGCTCGACTTTTTGATAAAGCACGATACGGAAGAATGTTTCCAGATGAAAATGACCTGCAAAAAGCACAAAATGCACTGACAGACTGGCGTGAAAGCAGCCTAATCACAGAAGAGCTGAAAGACCAAGTGCAGGCTGCCCGTACTCCTGATTTCGAGAGTGATAGGATTTCCTATGCTGAAGCTGCACTGAGAGAAAAAAATGAAAAGGAAAGAGATCAGAGATTAGAGGCAGATGATCCGGACGCATTACCTTACTAGAAGGCTACCTGAATGAAAGTATCTATCGCAGAAAGTCGATTCGACGTCAACCCAGTAGGAAACACTTGTCTTGTGATTGATGTTCTCAGAGCTACGTCAGTCATGGCAGTCCTCTTAGAGCAAGGAGTAAAAAAAATATATTTGGCAGATTCAATCGAATCAGCTCGTGACCTCAAAGCTAATCTACTTCTCCCTGAAGAAGTATTAATGATCGGGGAAAGAAATTCTTTACCCCCGGATGATTTCGACGGAGGAAATTCTCCATTAGCTTTTCAGCGACAATCTGAAAACATGCAGCTTCCGTCAACCGTCATAATGGCAACAACGAACGGAACACCCACTCTCCTTTCCTGTGTCGGTGCAGAACTCATCATGCCAATAGCTCCCGTTAATCTGGACGCGACGGTTCAACGTGCTATCAGGGAACAAAATGACATCGTTATTGTGTGCTCGGGCTGGGAGGGAGCACCAGCCGAGGATGACTTTCTGGCTGCCGCCCTTGTTATTGACGTACTTGAAGCGTCTGGTGCCATTCTTTCTGACTCAGCCTCTGACGTTAAATCTAGATACGCGTCTCTGTACGAAAATCCGATCAGTTTGAGTGCTGCTCTTGCTAAAACTGAACATGGCCAGCGGTTATTGAAGAATAACTTTGAAGAAGATATCGAATATTGTGCTCAAATTAATCTGATTAATGTCACCGGCCATTTGGAGACTGACATAAATGGACATTCTTTAATTGTTTGTGATTAGAATAAAAACACTGAAAGGACCAGTATATGCGTGCAGAAGTCATATCAATAGGTACGGAAATATTGCTCGGTGAAATCGTTGATACAAACGCTGCATATATTGCTTCACGGCTACCCCAATTTGGAATTGATATGCTGTACACAAGCCAGGTCGGCGATAACCCTGACAGACTGCATGAGGTATTCGAAAGAGCTTGGAACAGGTCTGATATTATCTTTGCAACTGGAGGGCTCGGGCCAACAGAAGATGATTTGACTCGGGAAACGATTGCCTCTGTCTTACAGGAAGATCTGTATCAGGATGAAGACCAGGCAAATGCTCTGCGTACGCTCTTCGAGGCCCGCGGTGGGTATATGCCTGAACGAAACCTGAAGCAGGCTCAGTTAATCAAATCTGCACGAGCCATTGAAAACCCGCGCGGTACTGCACCGGGATGGTGGGTTGAACGTGAAAATAAAATAATCGTTGTAATGCCGGGTCCTCCTCCAGAGATGATCCGAATGTGGGAAAATGAGGTAGCGCCAGAACTAGAAAAACAAGCTTCCTCCATCCTCGTTTCTAGAACCCTCAAAACATCGGGCATCGGGGAAGGCACACTTGATGAAATGATTACTCCACTCTTACATTCGACTAATCCGTCTATTGGCGTGTACGCGCGTGCTGACGGAGTCCATGTCCGCATCAGCGCAAAAGGGAACAGCCGCGAATCTGCGTTAGATTTAATCCGACCTGTTGAGACAGAAGCCCGTAATATTTTAGGAACGGCTATATGGGGTGAAGATGAAGAATCACTGAGCGGTGCCGTGGGTCGAATGCTGATAGAACAGGGCTTGTCTCTTGCCTTGATGGAGTCAGCAACTGGTGGCGCACTAGCCTCTAGTTTTACTGACATAGATGGTTCATCAGAATACTTTCGAGGTTCACTAGTGACGTATGCCACTGATACCAAAATCTCAATGGGAGTCGACTCTGACACAATAGCCAAGCACGGCGTCATCTCAGAAAACACCGCTAAAGAAATGGCAGTGCGAGCAAGGGAAGTCCTAGGTGCCAGTTTAGGGATTGGGATTACTGGGATTGCCGGGGGAAACGAAGTAGAAGAGCAGCCTCCTGGGACTATGCATATCGCATTATCAGACGACAGTGGGTTCCTCGAATACTCTCACTCTCGTTACTATCAAGGTAGAGAAGCCGCAAAAAAAAGGGCTGTCCTCACCGCTCTGACAATGCTTCGGCAGTATCTAATAAACAAACAGTAGGGGACGCTATGTTGGTATGGTGCACTGGGGTAAGCGGTTCAGAACGCACCGAATTCCTTCGAGAAGCTGCAGAGTATATTAATGAGGACCCGAACGACAAGAGACGAGCCGAGGTGTTCGATGTCGGACAGATGCTCAATGCTGTTCCAGCACATCTTCGCTATAGCGATAATCACACTGATCTACTTGACGGAAATGAAGACTTATTGCACCTCCATCGCGTATCCGCTCTCAGCGAACTCAAAGATCAGATACTCAACTCCACAGCCGATATAAAATTAATTTCCACTCATGCGGCCTTTATGCGGGCAGGCCGACTCGTATCTGGCATGGACATGAATCTATTCAAACAATTATTTGCCGATGATGTTAATTTGTTCATTACGGTTACCCATGACGCCAATATCATTTGGTCGAATCTGCAGGCACGAAAAGAATGGCAAGATCAATTAGAACTTACTGATATTGTGATGTGGAGAACCTACGAGACGTCGATTACCCGAATACTCGCCGAATTTCTAGGGGTGCGATTCGTTGAACTTGCGCGGAGGTCCAATCCTTCCGGAATACAGGGCCTCACTAGAACTCGTCCCGCACCGAGCATATATCTATCGTACCCAATCACATCTATTTTGGAAGAAGATCCTGATCTCCTCGAAAGGGCAGCTGATTTCGGCGATCAGTTGATGAAAGCAGGATTTGTTGTATACGATCCTTTGAGTATCCAAGATTTAAATTCTCCGCAAACAGGAGAGTTTCATCTCACTGATGAAGATCCTCCATTGGAACAGGCCCTTTCTGCAAATAGATATATCGAAAGTCAGATCCTCTCTCGTGACTTACAGTGGGTCGATCAGGCCGATATGGTTGTCGTCTATTATCCAACTGAGTTAGTTTCGCCTGGAGTATTCGCCGAGATGTCCCACGCACGTGACGTCAGACGACCAGTCTACCTCTGTGAATTTCCCGGAAGAGTATCCCCTTTCCTTGGGATGTTCCATCAGGCCGCATTTGATTCCATTCAGGAGACGGTCAGTGGGCTCACAAAGTTGTACAAGGAACAACTACAAGCCTCAAAGAATACCTAATGTCCCTATCACCTATCCCTATCCATCTTGCAACTAATACCTGCTGGCTACTGCCACTGGACGAAAACGATTCGTGGCTCCTTGTGGATGCAGGACCAGATGTAATATCGCAATCCTCGCCAGAGTTCTCGTGGAATATGCTCTGTGCGCAACTTGCCCAGCATGAGTTAATACCGTCGAACATCAAGAAGGTCCTAATCACCCATGAACATATTGATCACGCTGGATTGGCATCCCGATGGGCCAAAGAAGGAGCTACAATCCTCGTCCATCCAGAAGCGATATCGACCCTGACTAAGGGGATTAAAACATTTGAAGATGACCGAGAAAACCGATTCTCATATCTCGTACAAAGAGGAGTTCCCTCGAGTATTGTCGACGAAATCAAATCGCAAACCGACACTAATTCTATGCAATGGATTCCGTGCCCGGAGACCGCACTGCACCCAATATCAGATCAACAGGAGATTATGCTGCGAAATCATGAAACTCTTGTAATTCATTATGCGCCCGGTCACACTCGGGGAAACTTGGTAGCAGTCACTTCTAATAGCAAACTACTATTCTCTGGTGACACTGTTCTTGAACATACAATCCCCACCGCCGGTCTTCATTTAGATCGGGAGAGCCTGGATGCATTTGAGCCTGTCCAGCACTGGCCATCACTCCCGTTATTTATTCAATCGGTCAAAAAGCTTGCACAGACTGATATCCAGGTGATTTACCCAGGTCATGGCACCGCTATATATGACCCTGACAAAGCGTTCAACAGGTTTATCCTTCATCACTCCAAACGAGCCGAGAAAGTGACGACGGCAAGTGAAACAGTTGGAACGGATAACCCTTATTTAATAGCCAAACACATGTTCCCACGCCTTGGGAATAGGAGACTTGCACAAGCGATGATCGAAATCATCGGGCACCAGGATTTAAAGCAAGCACAAGAGTTGAATTAGATACTCTTGTTCTACTCAACCGCCAAGTGTCTGTAAAGTGTGGGGAGTCTACGAGGCAAGCTCTCGATGTCGTCGACAACCTCGTATCCAATGTCATCGCACATCTGCTGCAGATAGTCATGTCCTTCTTTATCCACAGTTATCAAAAATGGCGTGATCCCATCCCGCTTAGCCTCAAGCAGTGCCTGCTTCGTATCATGCACTGCATACTCTTTTTCGGTCCGATCTTTACCATAGCCATGATCCTGTGGCCGTCCATCCGACACCAATATGAGAATCTTCACTTTAGAGTCATGTTCATTCAATTTGTGAATAGTATGACGAATCGCCGGCCCCATTCGGGTTGAGCGAATAGGCTCTATTTTTCCGATGCGTCTCTGAACGAGCTCGCTCATAGATTCATCAAGATCCTTGATAACGTGAAATTCAACGTTGTCGCGTCCATAACCGGAGAATCCATATATTCCGTAGGAATCACCTATGGCCTCTAGAGCTTCCACGATCAGAACAGCTGATTCCTTCTCAAGATCAATAATTCGTTTAGGTGGCTCAATCATTTGGCTAGCTCTGCGCGCGGCTAACCACTGGAAATATTTCCGCGGATCTCCATCGAAATCATCATCATCATCATCAGAATGAGATTGGCGTTGTTTTTCAATTTCTTCGTCTGTTGAGGCCGACATGTCGAGAAGAAAGGCAACGGCCACATCACGCTCAATTTTATTTCGCTTATTATATACACGGCCGGTCGGACCTATCCCTGCCTTCTTATCTATATAGAATTCGATCGCTAGATCTACGTCGAGTTCGTCACCGTCTTCCACTCTCTTTATTTTCTTGAAAACTTCCGGTCGCATCAATTCGAACTGTTTCCTAGTTTCCATCACGAGCCCATGATGTTTACGAAGTGTCTCTGAATAGAATTCAGGCTCCTCTTCGGCTTCATGAAACCTCTGTCCCACACGAGTCCAACGAGGTCGATAATCAGATGCCCGGAAATCCCACTCGTCGTAGTAGGACCAATCGATCTCTACTGGCAGTTCCTTTTCTTCTCCTTCACCATCACCCCCAGATGATTCATCCGATCCTGATGTCTCATCATCTGATTTACCTTCCCCTGAAGGTGTAGCTGCTTGTTCGAGGTTTTCCAAAAACATCCCCAGGGATTCATCCAAATCACCTTCGGCCCATTCAGCGATTGTTATTTCAACTGAGTTTTCTAGTAATTCCTTTAACTGCTCCTTGGTCAATGGTGTACCTTCACCATCAACGTTGCCTTCTTGTTGCTGCTTCAGTCGTGCGAGAAGCTGAACCAACTCTGGTTTGAAATCGCCTCTGAATTCCGGTTGAGGCGGATTCTCAAACTCCACCTCTTGTTCATTAGCCTGCATATCCATCGGTGGGCCGTCCCCGGACGGCATTGCAGGTTGGATACTAAGCATATCTTCAGTGGGCGCGTCAAATTCAAATTTCCCATCGGCCATGGAGGGGGTAATGTTGGGAATACGTTGCGCAATATCATAGATCACTGCCGAAACTTCAGCGGAGTCCTGCACCGTTGCCTCTTCTTCCTCCACAAGTTTCAGCGCTGAAAGACCGTTCTCCAAAAATTCTCTGTAGACTGTTGGCCATCTCATGGTTTCAGGACGACCCAGGGACGCACGTAAAAGATTTTCCACAAAAGCAGAGCGAAGCGGCATATTTTCTATTCTTGGCCGTCGATTAGCCTCATATGCTTGAAGTTGTTTTAGCCACTTTCTAATACCGCCGTATTCTCGACCTACATACGCGTCTACGCGGGTGTCTTCAATCACCGTGAAGATGCCAGAAATCAGTGATCTCTCATCAAACGAGTTGAAGTATCGTTGCATTGCGGTAACTGCAGCAGCCTTGGGCTCGTCATCTCCCTCGGGGCTAGTAACTTCACTGTTTGCTTCCCGATCCTCGATAGTTGCAGAAGTAAACGAACCATCCAGATTCCACTTATACGCGAAAGAGCCGAACTCGATTCTGCCCGTTTGGTGTGTGGCAAATACTTTATATGACTGAAAGTTAGCCTCCTGAGCTTCAAATGTCGACACAAAAGGAGGAAGATAGATAGATGATCCTTCAGTTGTGGCTACCGATTCCTGTACCCACCCAATATTCTGGTCGACAAGCTCTTCAACCGAATATATAGCGATTTGCTCTCCTGTTAGGGCCTTCGCATACATCCTTAACAATGTGCTGATAGATGACAATTCCACTCGTGAGGAAAGAGCCTGAAGAGCAGCTTCCGCTCTAGTAGATTCAAGTCTAAAAAATGCTTCAGCCCCCTCAGCATTGTTTTCAGAAATTAAAACATCGCTGCCGATGTTAGACCACTCTCTAAGTTGCTCCGGCGTGAGTCGCGAACTTGCGAACGGAACAATTTTTAGGTATTCCATTGCCGCTGTTGGGCTACCGAGGGCCAAGTCCGAGGCGAAATTAATATGTTCCGCATGTGTATCATCAGGCAGTTGCCCGAGAGCATCAGCAGCATCCGCGAATAGAGGAAATGCTTGCCTACCAACTTCGCTCGTCACTTTAGCCGAAAGTTCGAGAAACCCTGATCTGTATTGGGAATTAATGGATGCAATAAGGTCCGGTCCTCGCTCGAAATATAATCGAGTGTCCGCCCATGACGCACGCGTGACGGCCCGGGCAAAATCTAAAAATGGTTCCCTGTCAGGCTGCTCAAGTTCCTTGAATATTTTTGGGGATGTCTCAAGGCAGGTACTTGCAAGTTCATAAGACCGTTCGGTAAGCGCATCTATAATCGAAACCAATTTCTCGACTGAATGAAGGGGCAATACCGACAACAGATCCGGCGTATGTTCAAAGTATGCCGCGGATAAAGTTCCTGATTTCCAGTTACCCCGGAACAATCGATCACCCTGCTTTGACCATTCCGAAAGTTCATCCAAGGAGATGTGAGTAAGAACTTCAGGAGTGAATTTCAAAAACGAAGCTGCGACTAACGATGATTTCTGAGCAAGCTCTTCCGCTATGCCGGCCCAAGCGATTACCCCTTCAAAATCCGTCTTGGTATGTATGGATGGTGAGGATCTGAAATATTCGGTGGCTGCTTCCCACGCGCGTAAACTTTGGCCCGCTAGTGATATCCCGGTCTTTGCCCATTGATCCAGTTGATTGGAACTGAGTTCTGCACTTAGTGCAGTCGCACTCCGATTGAATTCGTCCGGCAGCGAGGCGCCATAACCACGTAATTCTTCTTCGTATTTAGCTACGAGCTCAGCCACATTAGAGTCGGGCATCAGCAACCTCAACCGATCTGGTACAAATCAATCTATTCATCAAAAATAGAGGTGACAACCTCTTCTATTGAACGTTGAACCTCTCCGTCATCTGTCAGTGACCAAACTATAGCAACCTGACATGCTCGGCGTGGTGAAATGCCGGCCGCAATAAGTTTGCCAGCATAAACCAATAGTCGAGTAGAAACGCCCTCGCCCAGACCATGCTCCTTCAGATTTCTGACCTTCTCAGCTAATTTAGCAAGATCACGTGCGAATTCAGCTGAAGCCCCAGATTCTCTCTGTATAATTTCAGTTTCCTGATCGCGGTCCGGATATCCAAAGTCAATCGCTATGAATCTCTGCCGAGTTGAATGCTTCAAATCTTTTAGAGCTGATTGATACCCAGGATTGTATGACATCACAAGGAGAAACCCATCGGCGGCCTCAAGTAACTCACCTCTCTTTTCAACCGGCAACAATCTTCGGTAATCAGTCAGGGGATGAATCAGAACAGTAGTATCTTTACGAGCTTCAACTACCTCATCTAAGTAACAAATAGCACCCGCTTTTGTCGCCCTAGTGATTGGGCCATCAATCCATCGGGTTTCATCGCCTTCCAGAAGATATCTTCCTACAAGATCAGATGCCGTCAAGTCTTCGTGACATGCAACCGTAATAAGCGGCACACCTTCTTCACTAGACTGACCTTCAGCGTTATGTAATCTCCAAGACATATGCTCTATAAAACGAGTTTTACCTACACCAGTCGGTCCTTTGAGAAGAACAGGAATGTTGTTCTCATAGGCGGCTTCGAACAGCCGGATCTCGTCGTTAATTTCGAGATAGTACGGCTCTTCAGTGAGCCTGAAATCTTCAACTGCTAATTGTGTGAATCCGGATGCATTAGTAGTCATGGTGTCCCTATTCTTTCAAAATACTCAATTAGACGCCTGGGAAGAAAAGAATGTGGAAAACGACGATTGAATCAATTCCCGCCATGCATCACGACCGCAACGCGACCATCCACGATATTCTCGGATGCTGACCTCTAGGGGTCAAGGCGTCAACCAACTGTCCATTCAAGATCTATCACTCAGCTCTCGCCACGCGGCGTCAATG
>CEOQ01030258.1_pt1 | contig 12037 bp, 13 predicted proteins | sample 361351 | NCBI WGS metagenome assembly CEOQ01 (sample SAMEA2619907, study PRJEB7988) | marine metagenome | biome: marine biome (ENVO:00000447); feature: deep chlorophyll maximum layer (ENVO:xxxxxxxx); material: "saline water (ENVO:00002010), including plankton (ENVO:xxxxxxxx)" | depth 60 m | reverse complement strand
TGTTTGTTTTAGCAAAAGTAATTGCTCTTCAATTAATTAGATTTGAAAATAATTCATTTACACCAAATCTAGTATGGTGAGAACACCTATCTAATTTAATGGTCGGGGTGGTGGGATTTGAACCCACGACCTCCTGTTCCCAAAACAGGCGCGCTTCCCCTGCGCCACACCCCGAATTATAAAATGAAAAGTCTATGATATCAATTTTTCAGTGAGAAAAATAGAACTTTGATTTCTAATAAGAAACTTATACATTCTAATCTACAAATTTAATGAAATCAAACCCTATTATCGTTCTTGACAAACGATATCGTGAATCTCATTATTAAACAATATTAAACAATCCAAATATAATTTAGAATTTGTTGCGAAACTGGAGGAGTTATTTTATGAATGAGCTTAAAGATCTTTTAAAATCAGGTAAGGCAGTAATAGGAACAACTGCAACACCTGCTGTGGACGTTCCTACACTAGCCAATTCAGGGTTTGATTTTTTACTATTTGACACCCAACATTCACCATATGATGTCAAACAACTAATTCCATCTGTACAGGTAATGAAAGGTGCAAAAGCCACCCCTATTATTCGTGTAGGTCAGAATCGCGAGGATTTAATTCTTAATGCCTTAGATGCTGGTGCTCGTGGAATTATTGCACCAATGGTTAATACTAAAGAAGAAGCTGAATATTTAGTTCGATCATGTAGATATTATCCACTGGGTACACGAAGCAACGCTGGTGTAAGAGGAGAATGGGGAGAATTTAGTGCTTCTACTCCAAGAGACAGTATGACAAGTAAAGATTATCGAGATTATCTCGATATGGCTAATGAACAACTAGTAATTATTCCTATGATTGAAACAAATGTAGCTATGAATAATATTGATGAAATTCTTAGTGTGGATGGAATAGACGTACTACTTGTAGGCCCATCTGACCTTTCAATAGAATTGGAGGTCGCAATAGATTATTCAAGTGATACTTATCAAAAAGGATTAGATAAAATAGTTGCAGCCTGTAATAATCACGGAGTTGTTCCTGGAATGTATTTTATTCCCCCTGGAATGGATCCAAATTTCTATGTAGAAAAAGGTTTTAAATTTTTCACAATGCCTTGGGCTGGTTGGGCTACACAAGGTATACAGAATGGTCTATCAGGGATAAAAAGGTAACATCTTAATTCCTTATAGATTAAGTATAGTAGCCACAGATACATAAAACCCAATTTGAATTTATTTTTTGTGATAAAATTTCAACATTATGTCTGATTCATATATTAATAAATTACTAATAGGCCTAATAATACTAATAATTATGTGGTATTTATTAGGACAAAATTCCTTAATTGGAATTTTATTTACTATGGTTCCGCTTATCATTCTCTATGCAATGAATATATGGCTACCAGCACGAATATCTCGCAAGGAAAAAGAAAAAGCTAACAATCCTTATAATAAAGATGGAGATTTGAGCGATAAATAAAAAGAGCAAGTTCTACCTAGCTCGTATAATTCATACCAGGGAGATTCAATTTAACTGTAGATAATGGGTAATAGGAATTTATTACCCATTATTGATTTTAGACAATAATTCACGTAATTCTTTTAACCAAGTATCTAATGCAATTGTTTCAGGAACAGTGATATTAACTATTTCTTGAAATGAACTCAAACTTCCTCCCTGAACAATTTCAACAACTCCTGGATCTTCTTTTGTTAACTCAACACGAATTTGTTCTCTGTTAAACCCTAATTCATCCGCTACATCTAAAACTTTACTTATTTCATCCATACCTATGATGCCGTCCATTAATAAATCTCCTAATGTTTTTTTCTTGCCATGAAGTTTAGCATGTTACCTATAAACATATTTTCTACAATTTCATTATCAAAACCTGCCAATTTAAGTTTTTGAATTAAAATAGCAGTTATTTCATATACGTCGTTATATTTTACACCTTCATCTAATATAAATCCCCCCAAGCCACTAGCTAAGTGTATATTATCTAAACCTATAATTTTATTGATGTGAGAAATATGGTTTATTAAATCATCAAATGAAATATCTAAAGACTTAATATCATTTATTTGTTTATTTAATTTTTGGTAAATTTGTTGTTTTTTTAACTTAAGCTCTGGAGAATCAAAACTATATTCAACTTCTAAATATTTAATCTCCCATTCAGCAATTTGTTGTAATTTTGTAACCTCTTCAAAATAGTGCTTAGATATATAAAAATCATCAAGACTCAAAGAAACTATATTCCCTCTTTCCTTTACTTTGATAAGATCACTATCTGGTATATTACCCGGATTAGGGCATATCGAATAACTCCCAATATTTGATATTATAAGTTTGGAATCTATTAATAAATCAAAAAGACTCTTATCAAATCCATTGCAATTTATAATCATACTTAATAGATTTGCTTCTTGAATCAAATCTTGATTTATAACATCAGGATTATACTCGTCTGAGTCTGGATTATTTTTTAGGGTTATAGCACGAAAACCTAAACGATACATTTGTCTAAGTATTTCTGGGCGACTAGAAAGTAAAGCTGGGTTGCTATAAGCCAGGATTATAGCGTTACTATTATCTTCAAATTGAGCTAAACAATCTGGTTTATAAACCAAAGAAAACTTATTTTTTTCTTTTTCTATGTATGAGATCACAGCATCAGCAATCATCATATAGTCGTATAAAAAAGAAGACGAGTGTGTATCATCTTGGTAAAAAACATCTAAAGTAAGTATAGAATTACATATATTACCTTTAAAGATCCTATCCAAATACCTATTAATAACGTTAGACTTTTCAGAAAGATCTAGGTTCGAAAAATCGAGATTATTATCTATAGTAAAATTATTCTGCATCATACAAATGATAATACAACAACTATTAAGTAATACAAATACTACTCAAGGAGAAAATGGTGGATCAAAATTTAGATAATTTGTTTAACCTATCAGGTAAGGTTGCATTAATTACTGGAGGAAATAAAGGAATTGGTAAAGGTATTGCAAAAGGTTTAGGGGTACATGGGGCCAAAATAATTATTGCTTCTCGGGATAAAATAGCTAACACTAAAACATGTGAAGAATTATCTTCTTTAAATATTGAAAGCATGTCTTTAGAAATAGATATGACTGATCAATCTCAAATTGCCCCATTAGTAAATAAAATTATAGATACATACAATCAAATTGACGTACTAGTTAACAACGCAGGAACAGCCTTGCGATCAAGTCCGGAAGATATAAATAACAAGGATTGGCAATATATAATGGATTTAAATTTAAATAGTGTATATTGGCTTTCAAAAGAAGTCTATCCACATATGAAATCTCAAGGATCCGGAAAAATTATAAATATAGGTTCTATGTATTCTATTTTTGGTTCTGGGGTCGTACCATCCTACTCAACAACAAAAGGAGGAATAATCCAACTAACGAAAAGTTTAGCTGTAGCATGGGCCAAAGAGAATATAAATGTAAACGCCATATTACCTGGTTGGATAACAACAAATTTAACAAGTGGTATGCCGAATAATGATCCTGAGCGATACAGAAAAGTAAGTGAGAGAATAGCCTTGGGGAAATGGGGAATTCCAGAAGATTTAGCTGGGACAGCTATATTCCTAGCTTCAAATGCATCCAATTACATAACTGGAGCCTCTATAGTTGTAGATGGTGGATATAGTGTAAATTAATTTATAGATTAAGTGATGTACAAATTAAACCACAGTAAAAATATATTTAATTTCAAGGTTCAAAATTTACTACATGCTAAAAAAATTAGAAACTAATGTTGTTAAAGTTGCCAGATACACTTGACATATAATATATAGGTGCCTATGATTGTCTAAGGATATTAACAAATCTGAGGATTTACTTTTAATAAACTGATTTAGATCGATGATAAACATCTGATCTTCTTTTATGCTCGGAGGAAGTACATATGAGCTTCAAACATAAAACTCTAAATTTCGGATTCATTGCAACTATAATGAGTGTTGCCCTATTAGCAGCCTGTGCTGGCCCTGCTGGTGAAACAGGAGCTGCTGGTGCTGCTGGTGCTCAAGGACCTGCTGGTGCTGCTGGTGCTGCTGGTGCTCAAGGACCTGCTGGTGCTGCTGGTGCTGCTGGTGCTGCTGGTGCTGATGGCGCTCAAGGTGAAAAGGGTGATACTGGACCTCAAACTGGTGCGAGTGTGATTGTTATCGCATCTGGTCTAGAACAAGGTGAAGTACCTCCAGTACTAACTGCAGGCACAAGTCAACCTAAGGTTCAAGTATATGGTTCTGGTTTCCCTGCTGGCGAATTCTTAATCATTGAAATGATCAATGAACGAGGCGGTATCGCACTAAAGAACAAAGGTGGAGATGACACAGTTGCTGCTAATGGAACATTCGCAACAAAAATGGAAAGAGAAAAGAAAAATGCTGATGCTACACCTGCTGGTTTATACAGCGTTTGTGCTACAGCATCTCCTTCACTAGTTTCTGCTTGTGCTCCTATAGTAATAGTTGAAGCAGCTGAATAAATTTACTGAAAGAAATTGCAGGAGTTAATAATGCAAATACTAAAAAATAAGCAAAGATTGGTTGCCTTATCACTTGTATCTTCATTGTTCTTGTTCATACTAGCATGCGGATCAGAGGGACCAACTGGTGCACAAGGATCAGCTGGCCCACAAGGTAGTCAAGGTGGTCCTGGACCACAAGGTGCTGCTGGACCTCAAGGACCTCAAGGAGTTGCTGGTGCTGACGGAGCAACTGGTGCTGATGGTGCTAAAGGTGAAGTTGGTGACACGTTACCAGTTTCAATTGTTGCTACAGTAGTTGACGAGAACGGTGACACATCAAATCTCCAACCAGTAATAGTAGAACCTGCACAATACCAACCAAACGTAATAATATACGGATCTGGCTTCCCTGCTGGAGAAGTATTCTTAGCTGAAGCTATTGGACCTTCTGGTTTACAATCTGCTTTAGTTCGAAGAAATGATACAGACTTTACTATTAGAGATAATGGAACTTTCAAACAAGAAGTAAGAACTGCAAACCCACTTACACTAGATGCAGGGCTATACTCAATAGTGGTGACCACACAATCTGGCATTACGGCTTCTACACCATTATTGATAGTTGAAAAGTAAGCATTTATAAAAAGAAATTAAAAAAGAGCAGTTTTGAACTGCTCTTTTTTTTTAGCAAAGATCATGCAAAGAATAACAACCACTACAATTACAAAAACTATTATAGTTTCAATATTGGGTATACTTTTCATATTCCCACAATTAATTTCAGCTAATCATTTTTCAGAAAAGGAAATTAATAATCAAATCAAAGAACTGGATTCCTATTTACAATCTGGTGAAATGGCAGAAGAAGACTACCAAACAAAGAAAAATTGGTTATATAAAATACATGAAGAACCAGATTTAAATGACTCTGAGAAAAGTAAAAGTATTATATATATATTATGGCCATTTTTGGGAATTACAATTTTAATCTCTCTTATTATTTTTGGGATAATCCATTATAGAAAACAAAAAAACACCAAATCATATAATGACTGGAGAAATTCTCAGATATTAGCTGAATTGATTACGTCATGGGGAAATAAGGCTAGCCCTATCGAAATATGGGACCAATACAAATATGAGGTTGAAAGAAAATTAGAAACAAGTTGGGTTACAAAGTCAATTGGGTTTGTTGAAATTATCGATGGACCAATAAAATGGGCAAATATTACTTTCCGAAGTGGAAGTGATAGAACTCCACCACAATGGAAACTTATACTGGGAATACCTGATAACACAGTACCGCTAGAACATGATAAAGTAGATTTACGACCTAAAAGAAAAAAAACCTTCCCATTATTTGGAAAAGTAATTGCTGTAGAGTGGAAAGGAAATGACTTCGGTCTAGGACTCTTGCAAAGATATCGTAACGACTCATTTATAAATGATACGATAGCTAAAATTGGGAAACTACAGTCGATAGAAACACATCCCAATATCTATCAAGGATGGACAATAGATTTAAGATATATAAATGAGGATCTTTGGCAACTCTCTCAAAAAATTGCCCAACATAACCTAGATTCTCATAGATAAAAAGGATATGAATTTTGGCTTATAATGTTTATTTGGCTGGACCAGATGTTTTTCTTAATAATGCTATAGAACATGGAGAAAAATTAAAAACATTATGTTTAAAGCATGGATTAATAGGCCATTTCCCACTTGATAACAAAATTAGTTTATCCCCCAATAAAAAACATAGTAACGCATTATCTATATATAATTCAAATACAAAATTAATTGATATGTGTGATGGCTTAATTGCTAACATAGAACCATTTAGAGGAGTTTCAGCAGATCCAGGTACTGCATTCGAAATAGGATACGCAGTAGCTAAAAATAAATTAGTGGCTTTATATACCTCTGATAAAAGCTTTTATAGGCATCGGGTTGAAAATAGCCGATATCAAGGAGATAAATGGAATGTTGAAGACTTCGACATGGTTGATAATCTTATGTTGTTGGCTGCAACTGATAATATCGTATACGAATCTTTTGAAAAAGCCATTAAAGAACTAGCTAAAAGATTTATTGAGTTATAAAAATCACTCTTCTTCTAGTTCTGTTTTTACAATATTCACTCTGTTGATTCTTCTTCCAACAGTAGATATAACCTTGATAGTTAAATCATCTACAAAAGCTACATCTCCTGCTCTTGCAATTTTCCCCAATGTAGATGAAACTAACCCTCCTACTGTATTAAAACCATCACCTATTAATTCTGTATTTAATTTTTGGTTAATATCTTCAAGGGTTGCTTTGCCTTCAGCGATTAATTCATTATCTGCAATTTTAATTATTGCAACAGCGTTCTGGTGAAATTCATCTTCTATTTCTCCAACTATTTCTTCCATTATATCTTCGACAGTTATCAATCCTTCTGTTCCACCATATTCATCAATAACTATAGCAATACTAATCATCTTTTCTTTTAATTCATTTAATGTTTCAGCAGCTGGTTTTGATTCAGGTATAACCAGATGAGGGCGTATCAAATCTCTTAAAGCGTCATCATTTTGTATATCACCAGTAAGAACTTGAAGTACATCTCTTGCATGAATTATTCCTACAACATTATCAATATTTTCTTTATAGATAGGTATTCTACTATGTCCTTCTTTTATCATCGTCGCTACTAAATCTTCTAAAGAGATACTATACTCAGCAGCAATCATATCTACTCTAGGTATCATTATTTCTTTAACTGCAATATCCTCGAGCTCTAAAACGCCTCTAATCATTTTTTGTTCTTCAGGATTCGCATCTTTAACTTCCTCTTCTACCATAAGGGTTTCTGGATCCTTCCATTCTTCTTCCTCAGATTCAATAGCTAAAGTAAGTTGGCTATTATAATAACTTATTCGATTTTTCATTGTATCAGGAAGCCTATCTATCAAGATAAAGAGCCAGCCAAAAACCCATACAACTGATTTTACAAGTATCCAACTAGGACGAATTACCTTTGATGCAATAAAATGAATTAAAAGATAAATTAATAATTGAAATATAATTAAAATTAATACTATTAGTGCTAGTATAATTAATTTCCATACCCACCAATAATTTGTATAACTTGTAATCAGTATAAATCCAAATGAAAAACTAAGAATTACTGAAAATTGTTTGAGGAGTGAAATTTGAAAAACCCCACGTTTATATAAAGTTGGTGAAATTGAACTCTTATTACTTTCACGATTGCCATCAGTAAAAACATGCAGTAAGGCATCGACATCTTGTATAGTAGCCTTGATGATTCCAAATAAAATAAAGAAAGTTGAAGATATTACTAAACCGGTTATATATAAGGTATTATCCATCTATAATTTCTTGCCTTTACTACTAATTATTTTAGCTGGTACACCAAATGCTTTTGCATTATCAGGTATATCTCTCGTAACAACTGTTCCAGCCCCTGTTACAACATTTTCTCCAATATTTACTGGAGCTATAAACATGGTATCACTACCTATAAACGATCCATCTTTAATCGTTGTGAGATGTTTATCTTTTCCATCATAATTGCATGTTATAGTACCAGCTCCTATATTAACATTCATCCCAATTTTACTATCTCCAATATATCCAAAATGGCCAATTTTAGTATTCTCTCCAATATTTGCATTTTTTGTTTCTACATAATTTCCTATATGAACATAATTATGTAAAATACAACCTGGCCGTATATGGCTATAAGGGCCAATGGATACATCATTTTTTATTACCGATTTTTCAATGTGTGAATTGATAATTTTACAATTATCTCCAACTTCTGTATCTATAATAATAGAGTTTGGTCCCACCGTAGAACATTCGCCAAAAACACTTTTACCATATATATGAGTATTGGGAAATACGATTGAATCTTTCCCTAATATTACATCTGAATCAATATATGTAGTATTAGGATCCTTAATCGTAATGCCTTCTTTCATAAGTTCATCTAATATTCGTTTTTGTATTACTTTTTCAGCTACAGACAATTCTAACTTATTATTTACACCCATTATAGCAATTGAAGAGGAATCCAAATAACTATCTACGTGACGACCTTGTTCATATGCAATAGAAACCAAATCAGTTAAATAAAATTCGTTAGAAATTTTCGATTTAGTCACTTTATCAAGATTATTTTTTAGCCAATTAACTCTAAAACAATAAATGCCACCATTTACTTCTTTTATTGATTCTTGCCCTGCTGATAATTCCTTTTGTTCTAAGACCCTAACTATGTCACCGGATTCATTTTTTATAATTCTTCCATAACCTTGAGGTTTATCCAAAACCTTAGCTAATAAAGTTATATCTGCATCTGTATCTATATGACGTTTCATAACTGCATTCATTAGGTTACTATCATCTAGTACATTATCTCCGTATACTACTAGAAGATTTTGAAAATCCTCTGATAAATGATCTTTAACTTGAAATAGAGCATCAGCAGTCCCTAAAGGCATATCTTGTAAAATAAAGATACAATCTCTGTGAACAATTTCCTTTATTTGTGAGATATGATCAGGTGAAACGACTACAATAATTTGACCAGAATGTAATTCATACGCATTATCTATAACGTGTCTAATAATTTCTTTGCCACATATATTGTGCAAAACTTTAGGAACAGAAGATTGCATCCTCTGACCACTTCCGGCTGCTAATATAACTGTTAGCCAATCATCCATAGTAGAAAAAACAAAACCTACCGAGCCTTAGTGAGGCTAAAAGGTAGGTTATTAATTTGTGTGTTATGTTATTCAAAATTTATATCGCTTTGCTAACTGCGTATGATAACAATAAAGTTTAAGATTCAAAGTGTCAAGGATTATCAACTCTAGACCAATGCTGTATAAGGAACTAAAATAAACACAATCAAATACGGAGAGATGGCCGAGAGGTTGAAGGCGCCGCTCTCGAAAAGCGGTATGCCCGTAAGGGTATCGAGGGTTCGAATCCCTCTCTCTCCGCCATTTAGCCTAATGTGTACTCAATAGAGAACTCTGCACAAATCTGTTTGAACCAATCCAAGACCTCAGGATGTAAAGGAATACCTTTTGCTATTCTTTCTTTTTCTTGTTCAGCTTCAATCATACCTGCATATACAACTCGATCATGGCCTGGGGCGGGTTTTGTCTCTCGAAGCCCTTGTAACATACCATCCATATCATTTTTGAATTCTTCTACTGATACAAATGCTTCAATATTATACGCCGCAACATAATGAGACCTTCTAGTTGGAGAAGCATTAGCATATCCTTCAGCTCCAGATAGTAATCCACACATAATATCTACCATTACACCTAAACCATATCCTTTGTGTGAACCGAGTTCTCGTGTAGATCCAAGTGGTAATTGCATTCTTTCTCCTCCTAAAGCACTAGATTGAAAACTTTGTGCCATAGTTGTCCCACTCATATCTGGTGAACCATCAGGATTTGCAACCCAACCAGCCATTAATTCTACACCTAGCCTATTAGCCAATCCAATTTTATTTCCAGCTATAGCTGTGTTAGCAGCATCATAACAAAATGGAGCTTCTTTATTTCCAGGAGCTGCGAACGCTATAGGATTTGTACCTAATTTAGCTTCACTACCCCAAGTAGGTATCATTGAATTCCCTCCTGAAGTATAAGCAACGCCTATCATATCTTCTTCTGCTGCTAATAATGCATGATAACCCATCATACCTGCATGACCAGAATTTTTTATCGTAACCATACCAACACCTACATTTTTTGCTTTTTGTATGGCAATTTTCATTGCTTTGGGGCAAGTGACTATTCCTAATCCCTGATCACCATCTAAAACGGCAGTTGCTGGAGTTTCTCTCACTATTGATTCTTTTGCTAATGGGTTTAATATTCCTTCATTAAACATCCTCACATAAGCTCGTAGCATATTAGAAACGCCATGCGTTTCATCCCCTTTTAAATCAGCAGATAACAAAACATCTGTGGCAAGAGTTGCATCTGAATCAGACATTCCAACTTTTAAGAATACGTCTTTTGTCATACTTCTTAGATTACCTGCATCAACTCTCACAGCTATATCTTCTGGTATACGAAAATGTTCTAACATACAACACCCCAATCGATAAATTAGTAAATTAAATTGATACTAGCGCATAATGTAATTTAATTAAATACTAAATAAATATAATTATTTCAATTCTTAACAAAGGCCTTGTGATGAAACTATTTCCAAAGTCTTATCATTAACTGTCCATGACATAGTTGAGTTATTATTATTTTTCACAAGGGTCCAAGTATTTGAGGCCTGTTCAAATTCGTGCCCCCAGATATCATTAATAGATAGATAATCACCACAAAAATTACTCAATAAATACGTTTTTATCAGATTAATTGCTTCATCAGATGTTAATGTAGCACCTTGGTATGAAACATTATCAATTGATGTGCCAAGATCTAGTTTTTGTGCATCCCTTAAGGACTGAATATCAGCAGTAATAGTCATTATAGTAGCTGGATTTGAAACCTGAGGAGATGGAGTGGGAATCAACTGATTTATTGCATCTTGGGCCTCAGTTATAGGTACTGCAATGATATCCCTAGCTTCAGTTATAGGTGCAATAACAATATCTCGTGCTTGTGATATAACCGGTTCTGCAACGGATGTATTAGCTTCATTAATAGGATCTTTGATTAGATCTCTAGCTTCATCAATAGGTTGATCAACCAAGTCTTTTGTAGTGGTTTCATCATCATTGCCACATGAAATAAAAAATACAACCATAAAAAATATGATGATAGATCGTAATTGGGTTATGTTATAAAACAAATTATGCATTCTTATTTTTAAGATCTGCTACTTTACTATCGATAATATTTCTATCAAATCCTAAACTAGAAGCTGATTCAAAGTCAGTTTCCGCATCGTCATTTAGCCCTAATAGTACTTTAGCAACCCCCCTGTTTACATAGGCGTCTGCCATTGTATTGTCTACTTGAATTGCTCGTGTACAATCTTCTAAAGTCAAATTATATTCTCCCTTATTAGAGTATGCTGTTGCACGATTATTATACGTATGAGCATTATTTGAATCTATATTAATTGCTTGAGTGAAGTCTGATATAGCTAAATCATGATCTCCCTTTTTATCTAGAGCAACTCCTCTATTATTAAGGGCTTCAACATAGTTTTCATTGAGATGCAATGCCATGTTGTAGTCTTCAATAGCTAAATCAATTTCACCTATTTTTCTTCTTGCAATACCTCTAAAATTATATCCCTGAGATAGTCCTGGGTTAATATCTAACACTTTAGTAAACAATTCAATTGCTTCAACATATCTAAACTCTCTAATAGAAGATTTACCGTCTTTTAATAAATCTGTGATCAATTGATCATTTTCAACGGGTGAAACAGTTCTGTTATTTGAAGCAGTTTGCTCTTCCTCTTCATCTAATGACACTGTCTGTATCGATGGACCAGT
>CEOQ01252749.1_pt1 | contig 12038 bp, 11 predicted proteins | sample 361351 | NCBI WGS metagenome assembly CEOQ01 (sample SAMEA2619907, study PRJEB7988) | marine metagenome | biome: marine biome (ENVO:00000447); feature: deep chlorophyll maximum layer (ENVO:xxxxxxxx); material: "saline water (ENVO:00002010), including plankton (ENVO:xxxxxxxx)" | depth 60 m | reverse complement strand
GTTGGTGTCCCTAGGAATTGGAACAAAGGCGCATCTGACGAAAATACTATTGTATCTTGGCCACTAATGAAGTTTTGGTACGCTTCAAGACTTCTTTGGAATGAAAAGAAGTCAGGATCTTTATTCAGTGCTTCTGCCAAGATACTAATAGCTTTAGCTTCACCTTCACCTCTTATTTGGTTACCTTTTTGATCTGCTTCAGCTAGTATGATGTCTTTGTCCCTATTTGCCACCGCCCGAATCTTCAGATCCTCTTCTTCACCTTCAGCTCTGAATCGTGTTGCTATTCTATTACGTTCAGCTCTCATTCTGGTAAATATACTGGCTGTAACAGAGTCTGGAAAATCAGCCCGTTTTATTCTAACGTCTGTGATTTCTATGCCAAAGTTTTGTTCTTGAACCCTAGATCTGACGCCTTCAAGTACTTCTGCCAATATTGCTGAACGCGTTTCACGACCTTCTACGACAGGCAGCCCCTCGTCGTCAACAATGGGGTTTCCTTGGTCGTCTATTGTAGGTTCTGCTCCAACAATTTCAAATCTATCTCTTAGTGCTACGCGATCACGCAGCGTAGATGTAACGATGTCTCCAAGGCGACTTCTGGCATTGTTTTCCGTTTGTAGGGTTTTTCGGAATTGTACTGGATCTATGATTTTATATCGTGCGTAGGAGTCAATAATCAGATTTTGTTTCTCTTTATCTGGTAAAGCAGCTGGTGGTGCGTCTATACGCAATATTCGCTTGTCGAACACAGTCGTTACATCGATGAACGGTATTTTAGCGTTCAGACCAGGATTAGTTACAACGGATTTAACTTCTCCAAATCGCGTAATTATCACCTGTTCGGTTTCATCCACTATGTATAGTGCTTGACGTATAACTATAAGGCTGGCTACCACTAATATTATTAATACGACTAATTTTCTCATTTAGGGGCCTCTATATTATTTTTTCTATCCATTTCCAAGTTTTAAGGTGACGGTCCTATTGGGACTGGAATCATGCCCCCGTCGTTACCCAATACTAAAACTGATTCCGCATCAGGGGAAACTATGATCTTTGTGATGCCAGGCAATATTTCCTCCATTGCTTCTAGATATAGCCTTTGCCTGGTTACGTCTGTTGACTTGAGATATTCTTCAAGGACGGCATTAAATCTGTCGGCTTCACCCTTAGCTCGTGCTATTCTGGCTTGCCTAAATGCTTCGGCGCCTTCTTTGATTCGCTCGGCGTCACCTTCAGCCCGTGGAATAATATCGGCTTCATACGCTCGTGCTTGGTTGATTCGAGTGTCGCGTTCTTGTCTGGCTCTAAGAACGTCGTCAAATGCGTCTCTAACTTCTTCGGGTGCTTTAACATCTTGTAGCTGGACTGCTTCGACATTTATACCTGAAGAGTAATTATCGAGTATCTCTTGTAATATGATCTTGGTCTTACCTTCTACCTCTTCACGGTTTCTGACAAGAACGTCATCGATGGATCGTTGACCAACCACTAGGCGAATTGAGGCTTCAGCTGCGTCCTTTAACGTACGCCCATCGGGTCTACCTGGTTCGATATTTCGTGTTTCCTCGCCCGGGTCGTCTACTTTGAACAAGAAATTGTTCAAATTCTTGATGGTGTATTGAACTACCATCTGGACGTCTACGATGTTTAAATCCCCTGATATCATCAGGGCTTCATTAGGAAAAGCACTTGATGCTCCTCCCACGTTACTCCGGAAGCCTAGTTCCATACGTCGTGTTTCAGTAACTAATATGACGTCCTTCTTTCCTATGGGAGTAGGCCACCACCAGTGCAGGCCTTCTTGTGTTACGGGAGCGCCCTGAACCGCTCCGAATAAACGAAGTGCGGCATTCTGGCCTGGTCCTACGGTGTAGACACCTGATCCCATCCAAATTGCTACTATTATGGCTATTACACCAACGATTATGATGCCTATTCCGCCGCCACCGAAACGTTGGGAAATCTTATTTAGACCATCTGCAAATCGGCCTATGATTTGATCAAAGTTGATTTCTGGTTGACGCTGACCACCAGGTGGGTACATGTTATTGTCCTTTTTTCTTTATTCTTGTCCCAAATCACCTAAATTGAGGATTTTAGGTTCTTGTAATCTGATTGTAACACTATCTCTGTTTATTATTCCCCGTTTTTGCAATGGAAAATCGCGGATTTCTTTGTAAGTCGCTCTGTACCTGAATATAATGGCAGTAATCCTAGATTGAGGGATACTTATGAATGATAATGGCTTGACTATTAATATTGGGGACGATATGTCGCGAATACAAGTGACTTGTCCTCACCAAAGTGGGCTTATTTATGTTGTTCCTGCTGAGCGGAGCTGGGTGTGTTCCAGGGAGCAAGTGCCTTCTCATGCGTTAGCAGGGTTTTTCAGAGAGTTAACTTCTATGGAGAATCCCGGCGTCCAAGATTTAATGCAGCAATGGGGAATTTATTACAGACAACTCCCTTTGGAAGCATCAGAAGACCCAAATTAATTGTTTTCTGGACTCCCACTATGATCTGCTGACAGTGAAGGAGCAGGGTGTGGAAATCCACCGCCTAAGTTTGGCTGAGTAGAAGGAGAAGGCGTTTGTGGAGGCGTTGCGGGATTTTCTTGGTCGCCCTCATCAGCTAAGCCGTCTTCAAACAGTTTAGTAATTTCATCTCCAGATATAGCTTCATGGACGATCAAATACTCGGCTATTTGGACTAACTTTGCTTTGTTGTCGATTAGTATCTGTTGTGCTTCTTGATATCCTTCTGTAATTAACCTCTGAACTTCATGATCGATCTCTTCGGCGATGTGATCGCCATAATCTCTTTCCTCGTTCATTTCACGGCCCAAGAACACCAATTCCTCACGCTTACCGAAGGTACGAGGACCTAATGCTTTACTCATTCCATATCGTTTGACCATACCAAGGGCTATTTTAGTGGCTTTTTCGATATCGTTACTAGCGCCCGTTGTTACTTCGTCAAAGATTAACTCTTCAGCTATTCGACCACCCATGGTTACAGCGATCATGTCTTCAAATTGGTTCTTGGTCCATAAATAGCGATCTTCTTCAGGTAGCAAGGTAGTGTGACCGCCCATTGCTCCTCTAGCGACGATTGATATCTTATGTACCTTGTCTGCATGAGGTAATGACCAGGCTACCAAGGCGTGCCCTGCCTCATGATACGCAGTCATTTCCTTTTCGCGTTCGTTGATAACACGGCTTTTCCGTTCAGGTCCTGCTATTACTCGCTCAACAGCCTCCTCAAATTCGGGCATATTGATACTCTTCTGGTTTTTGCGAGCAGCCAGCAAGGCCGCCTCATTGACTAGGTTGGATAAATCTGCCCCGCTAAATCCGGGTGTCTCTTTTGCTAATGTGTCTAACCGGACTTCAGGAGATATCGGTTTTCCTTTGGAATGTACATTCAAAATAGCCTGCCTGCCCACGACATCAGGCAAGTCTAGGGTTACTCTTCTGTCAAAGCGACCAGGGCGAAGCAATGCTGGGTCCAATATGTCAGGGCGGTTTGTTGCGGCTACAACGATTATATTGGTGTTTGTTTCAAAACCATCCATTTCTACCAGTATCTGATTCAATGTTTGTTCTCGTTCGTCATGACCGCCGCCTAGGCCTGCTCCCCTGTGTCTTCCCACTGCGTCAATCTCATCCACGAATATTATGCATGGGGCATTTCTTTTAGCCTGTTCGAATAGATCTCGAACACGAGCAGCTCCGACTCCTACAAACATCTCGACGAATTCGCTGCCGCTGATATGGAAAAAGGGCACCCCTGCCTCTCCAGCTACGGCCCTGGCTAGTAGCGTTTTGCCCGTACCAGGCTGTCCTACTAACAGGACTCCCTTGGGTATTCTAGCTCCTAGAGAAAGGAATCTTTCTGGGTATTTTAGGAATTCCACTACCTCTTCCAGTTCAGTTTTTGCCTCTTCTACACCTGCGACATCATTGAAAGTAACTGTTGGTTTGTCAAAACTCATCATCTTGGCACGACTTCTGCCAAAACTCATCGTTTGATTATTGCTACCTTGTGCTTGGCGCATCATGAATAGGATCAGTCCGCCAAAAAATATGAGTGGCAGGAAATTCAATAATATTCCAAAGATACTTCCAAACCCACCCGAACCTTTAAACGTGACCTGCACACCAGTCGGTCCTATAGCAACGTTATTTTCAGTCAATAGGCTGACTATGTCGGTTTGTTCGCTCATACGGCTTGTGAATTTCAAACCAAGCCCTGTCTCAGTTATCCGAGGAACAATAGTCAATTTTTCTCCTTGGACTATGATCTCTCCGATTTCTTGGTTCTGGGCTTTTGTAATGACTTCGGTGATGGATATTTCGGTAGTGTTGTCTAATGCTGGGGCAAGAGTATAGAACACCACAATAGCGCCAATAGTTATCAGGAGATATACGAAGCTATTTTTCATCCAAGGTTGTTTTAGCATGTAACCCTCATGGCGAAATTTTGTAATGTGATATTAACTCTGATTTATATCTTAATGCCGCTTTGTTTAAAATGCAAAATGGCTGAATTTGAGTTGGAGTATACTTGTGTCACGCATATTTAAGACTGTTGCATGTTTGGAGTAGGAAGATGACTATTAACACTAAACCCAAAATCTATTTAATAGGTACTGGTGGGAGTATATCGTTTATTGGTGACTCTAGGATGGACTATGTCGACTACAGCTACGCTGATAAACACCTGACAATAGAGGAAATGGCGAATAATGTTCCCGAGATTAATGAATTTGCTGATGTTGTTATTGAACAATTGATAAATGTCGGTAGTACGGAAGTCGCTCCAGTTCATTGGTTACAATTAGCCCAACGGATAAACAAGATCTTCAGCGAAGATCCCGATGCTGCAGGTGTTGCTATTACACATGGTACAGCGACATTGGAAGAGACTGCTTATTTCCTTAATCTTACTGTAAAAAGTCGGAAGCCCGTTGTAATTACAGGGGCTATGAGGCCTCCGACTGGCCTTGGTACCGACGCAGATATTAATCTGGTTGATTGCGTTCGAGTGGCAGCATCTGGTAATTCCTTCGGTCACGGAGTCTTGAGTGTGCTCAATAACGCTATACAGGCTTCGCGTGACGTAACCAAGACTAATAGTTATAGACTAGAAACCTTCAAGTCGTATGAGCTAGGCTGCTTAGGGTATGCTGACTCTGATGGTGAAGTTGTTTTTTATAGAACCCCTACAAAGGCCCATACTGTTGATACAGAATTTGATGTTTCAACCACTACGAATTTACCAAGAGTGGACATAGCGTATGCGTATTCTGGTGCAGATGATCTGGTAATTCGTAGTTTGGTTGATGCTGGAGTTTCTGGAATTGTGGCGGCCGGCCTTGGTAGCGGGGGCTCCCCCAGGGCATTCATGGAGGGATTAATAGCAGCACAAGATGCTGGTGTGAAAGTTGTCATTGCAACTCAGACTGGAAATGGCAGGATAATCAAGAATCGTAAATTTTCTGAGCAGGGCTATCTAGTGGCTGATAATTTGACACCAAAGAAAGCCAGAATATTGTTGATGCTTGGCTTAAGTGTTACGAATGATCCTGATGAATTGCAAAGAATGATGTGGACGTACTGATAAAAAAGAAAAAGGGCGCTATTATTAGAGCCCTTTTTCGAAACGTGCTTGCTATAAGTTACCCAGGTACTTCGTCGTATTCATGCCTAGTGCTTATAACATTGGCTTCGTATAGCTCAGATATACGCTCATCTGATAATCCAAGGATACCGCCTAGAACGTCCTCATTGTGCTCTCCGACCTGAGGGGTTGTTCCAACGACTGCAGGGGTTCTACTGAAATGCCAGAAATCACCAGATACTGCAATTGATCCTGCCAAGAAATCTGGTACCTCTACCATGGCTCGGCGTTCCCATGGATGTGGGTCTGCTGCTGCTTGTGCGATAGTGTTTACAGGGGCAGCTGTTATATCGTGTTGGGTGAAATGTGCGATTGCTTCTTTCATTGTTAGATCTGAAAGGAGTTCATTGAGTCGGTCCAGAATTGGCTGTCTGTTTGTTCCTCTGTCTTGCCTAGTCATGAAACGAGGATCTTCTAGCCACTCAGGTCTGCCCAATGCGTTACAAACCCTGTACCAGTGGTGTTGGTCTCCCGCTGATACCAGCACCCAGCCATCTTTACAAGGGTAAGTTCCACTTGGTGGGGCATTTTCAGATCCCCCTCGAACGGGCTCAATCTGGGCGCCGTGATATGCGGTTATAGGAATTTCTGTATAGCTATATCCAGTGTCTGCTAGACAACAGTCAATAGATTGGCCTTCTCCAGATGTTTCCCGTTCGTGCAATGCAGCGAGCGCGCCAATGGCTGAGTGTAGTGCTGTTGTCCTGTCGATGATCGGGACTCCTGCTCTAATCGGAGGAGAGCCTTCTGGTCCGGTAACCATGGCTATTCCAGACATCACCTGCCCAACAGGGTCGTATCCAATTTGGTCACGATATGGTCCAAATTGCCCGTAAGCTGATACGTTAACCATGATCATCCTTGGGTTTAGCTCTTTAAGGACGTCGTAGCCAAATCCCATCGCTGCAATAGTCCCTGGCCTGAAATTCTGCACTAGTACGTCAGAGACCTTGACTAGCTCCCTCAGGATTTCTTTGCCTTCTTCTTTTCGCAGGTCGATACTGAGGCTCTTTTTCCCGCTGTTGTATTGAACCCAATAAGCACTTTGCTTCCGTACCCAAGGGGCGTGGTACCTTGTTTCTTCCCCGCCTAGGCGCTCGAGTTTAATAACTTCTGCTCCCATACGGGCAAGAACCTGTGCACATCGCGGCCCCGCCTGATGCCTTCCTAGGTCAAGAACTCTGATTCCATCTAAGGGACCTTTTGCTTCTGCCATCGTTAACTCCTAAAGTGGATTGCCCGAAAATTGTACGACTAAGTTAGAGAAAGAGCAACATAAGAATTACGATGCCTGCTTTAATGGCACTGCTAACGAAATTCGTGGCTCTGTTCCTATGCTTCTGGCTATGTGCCCATGCCCTTCAAGATCTTCTGCAACTAATATATCGCCCGGATGAAGCCGTTTCTTTGTGCCATCGGCCACCTCAAATTCTGCTACACCGGACAGGTTAACCACGTATTGGAGACGCGGAGCATTATGGTAATCCGATTCTGATGGTGATGATCTCTGATTGAGGGTAATGTCGCCTTCACCAATCCTGTTGGCAATAGAACTGAATTGGTCAGGTGTTAGGTCTTCAAAGTGCGATTCACCATCTGAGCCAGAGTAGACGCGAACTATCTGTACCATTTCTCCTCCGCTTGAGCATTTTTGGTCCGGCTTATTGATTTATCTCGGTACCACCGAGTCCGTCTTCTTTGAATAATTGGGCTTTACGTGCGTAATTTTCTGCGGTCCTTTTTATCCTTTGGTGATGATCTTCAGTAGTTTGCTGTTCGCGCGCTGCTGCTGGTATTCCGACTACAAATGATTTGGGAGGGAATTCCTTGTTTTCTAAGACAACGGCTCCGCTAGCCACTATAGATAGTTCTCCAAGAATAACTCCATCGTTTAACGTGGCACCGTTTCCGATCAAGCAGTTGGTTTTTATATGTTTCGCATGGGATGTAACGCCGTGACCCAAGCTCACGTAATCCTCGTATAGTGCATCGCTATCGGCATGCAATACACAGTTATCCTGAATATCAACATACTTGCCGAGTGTGATCTTGATAGTATCTCCTCTAATGACAGTACCGGGCCACACACTTGAATATTCTCCTATTTCAACGTCGCCCACCACGTAAGCCGCTTCGCTGACCCATGCTGTGGGATGAATTTTGGGTGTTTTACCTTGATAGCTTCTTATCACGATTACTCCTAGTCATGGTCCATCTGGAACCTCTGGGTGGGTTATGTGTCTGCCTCCAATATTAATTGATAGTCATTGGTCAAACAATACATGCGTCATTTGTTTATCCTTTTTGGAGCGTATAGCCAGCCTTCTAGCTGGGCGCGGGCAACCTCGGTTTGGTCGTTGTTACTAGGATGCAAAAACAGTTCCGGAGATTCGGCCCATAAAACCGACACAATCATAGCTATGATGGAATCCAGGCAATCATGATTGGAGATGATTATTTCAGAGGTCAGTATGTCATAGCTAATAATTAGATTGAACCGCATCATTAGTTTCTCCAAAATAAGTTTTCGGAGAAACATAGCTTGGGAGCCATTCTTGTATCCTTTATATGGTAAATCAAATGCTCTTAATGCAGCTCCTGGCATAGCTTCTAACAGGGTTGGACACTGAGTAGTTGAAGCGGTTAAAGGAGGCGTGTTGAATCCTGTTTCATGCAATTCTGCCAATAGCTGCATCCCATAATATGTCATAGGCAACATGTTCGGATTGGATTTGTGCAAACACGAATAAGACTCTGGAAAATGAGAATCTCCCTTTCTTTTCACTTCGCCGTGCTTTTCAACAAAAGTGTCTCTGGCGAGTATGAAGTCTTTTAAGCTCTTGTGGGCAGTTACGTCCCACACGTCCTGCATTGTTATTGCTTGAGGAGCCCAGGATTTCAGAAAATCAATGGGCAGAGAGAATGGGAAATCCAAAGAGACCACGCTATGACTAGGCACAATCTTTAAAAAACTGATCAAGTCACGCCGGGTGATAGGATTAACCGAATCGAGGTTAATATTTTGGCCGGTATACGTGCCTGATGCTATCCAGGTGTTTTTGTCTGTCTTCGCGCCGCTAAAATCGACTCCGTATACAGGTGTTTCGCTGATCATATTTTAATCTAGCTAAGTGAGCTGATCCTTGCCTGTCTTGTTGGGCGGTAGTATAGTTCAGCACGGGCATAGAGACAATCGGAAATCACTATCGAATGTAAGTATTTGGAACACCGATAAAAGGAGAATTATGAATTTAACTGACCGACGGCTAAGGTACAGGGCAATATTGGAAGGGGATAAATGTGTGCATCCAGGGTCCGTCTTTGATCCTATTTCCGCTAGAGCGGCCGAAGACGTGGGATTCGAGATTGGTATGTTTGCAGGATCTATTGCTTCGGGTACGGTTCTGGGTGCTCCAGACCTAATAGTTTTAACCTTATCTGAGTTCGCGCAGCAAATCCACAGGATCTGCCGCGCAGGTAATTTAAGCCTGATGGTTGATGCTGACCACGGCTATGGTAATGCACTAAATGTCAGGCGAACTGTTGAGGAATTGGAGACAGCTGGAGTTTCATGTCTCACCATAGAGGACACATTGCTGCCATTGAGTTTTGGAGGCCCTGGTGAAGGACAGTTGATTTCTGTCGAAGAGGGCGTAGGTAAAATGAAAGCGGCATTATCTGGTCGTCAAGATCCTTCTTTAGTCATAGCTGGTCGGACCAGCGCATTAAGGGTAGGAGGGATACCTGAAGCTATTCGTCGTGTTAAAGCTTATCAGGAAGCTGGGGTCGACGCAGTTTTCTTGGCGGGCGCTCAAACTCGGGCAGAAATTGAAGCAGTAAGTTCTGAAGCTAAGATTCCTCTGTTGCTCGGCGGAGCTGGCGGAGAGCTAGCTGATCTTGGATTCTTAGGATCTCATGGGGTCCGTGTCGCTCTTCAAGGTCATTTGCCGTTTCAAGCTGCTGTAAAAGCGGTATATGATACTTTGAAGGCTTTGAGGGAGGGGGTTGCTCCGGCAGACTTACAGGGTACACTGGCATCTGCTGAGTTGATGGGGCAGCTTACCAGAAAAGCCGATTATGATTCTTGGATCAAGGATTTTCTTAATTAGGTTATTGATCTCAGGTAGGGATCATTTGTGGGATCTCTACCTGATTTTGAACATTAGTAAGGTGCTTTAACCCCTCAGGCCTTCAAAAAAATCGCCGGTTAGTGTTTCTTCATTTTTAAGTTCCGGCCATGCTCTAATGTAATGTTCTCTACCTAGGATATCGGCAGCTACAGACCTGGGGACCTTGTTGTATGGCCAATTAGGAGCAACTTGGCTTTTATGGCATAGAATAGATCCCATTTTCTCATCTAGCTGGTCGGATACGTCTACTTCTAAATGAATTTCAGATGGGTCAATGCCGTCATTCGCACGTTCGATGTTAGGCATTGGGAAATCTATGCCGGCTGCTTGGAGTTTTAATGCCATTGATGTGCGGAATCCTTGAGGGCGGGCACTATAATATAGTCGGTCTGGCTGAAATGCTTCCAGCCCTTCCGATATTTGTTCTGGGTAGGCACAAGCGTCATTAGACGTGTGAAAGGCTTTGGTCGCGTGTTTGCATATGGCGATATGATCTGGATGTCCATATAGTCCGCCTGGCTCAAATGTGAGCACGACCTGGGGTTTAAACATTCGAATCTCTCTAACTAGAATTCTAACTATTTCTTGTTCTGATATATTTATGAATGCTTCAGGGCGATTGTTAGCAGCGGTACCCACCATCCCTGAATCTCGATATCCTAGAACGGAATAACTCTGTATTCCAAGTGTGCGCACAGAACAACCCAGCTCATCTCTTCGTAGTGCTCCCAGCCCGTCAGGTATCTCTAAATCAGGGGATCGTATCTCGCCTTCCTCCCCCGACGTTGCCGTTATTAACCTAATGTTGACTCCTCTGGATGAGTGTGCTGCTAAAGAGCCTCCAATGGGAAATGCCTCATCGTCAGGATGGGCAAAGCAAGCTAAAAGCCGTTTTTCTAGCATTTTGGCCTGCGTAGTGCTTGGTGAGTTAAGAATTGTTTTGAAAAGAGGATCATATCGTTAAACCTAGCTTAGATGAGTCGAGCAAAATTATTTTAGCACAATCATATCCTACAGGCTCAGAACACTGAGATGGTGGTATATCTACACCGTAAATTTATACTAACAATAGGGTAGTTAGTATATTAATCAGCAAGTAATTATATTTATTTCATTAATTCAATATACCCAGCAGAATTTTTATGCCCTCCCCCACCAAACGTCTGAGCAACTGCACTAACATCAAATTCGCCTCTGGACCTTAAACTCCACTTACGATTACCATCAGCCAAATCAAAATACATCGCTGAGAATGGACTGTCAGGGAAATTGGCATTTAATTGACTTCCGATTTCGCTTGTATAGCAGGTGGCGTTAACTACGGGAACTTGATATCCAGCAACGTTTCGGATTGTTGCCATTTCTACATGTTCCAATACCTTAATATTGATTGCGCGTTGAATTGCCATTCCCTCCTTAGCCATTCCATCAACGGAAAGAGTATTCCAAACGTCAAAATCCTTTGGATAAGAGCTCAATGCTGCAGTGACTTCGGCACTATTCTCCAGTTGGAACAACCATAAATCCTTGTCTTGTATGTACTGGATCAACAGCGGAGGTGATTGACCAGAGAACCAATACTCCCACGCTAACATTGCACCACTTTTGTCCATGTCGAATGTGGTAAATTCCAAACCGGTTAAATCTTGGGCGGCAGTCTTGTGATGGTCTAAAACCCACAGACTTTCCATTCGCTCGTACATATCCAACAGTACGTCTCGAGAGTAGGCAAAATCTACGATGGTTACTATAGAACCATCCGGTATATCCGGTGGCAAATCGCCATGCTGAACCGCAATGTACTTCGCTTGGTAACCCAATGCCTGCCAAGCTACCCAGGCAGCCCCAAAACCGTCATTGCAATTCTTATGATATAGAACATAATTCAAAGCTGACCCCTTAATATGTTTAATATTTCGCGTCCATATATTGCGTCAGTATAAATATGTCAGCAATCTCTAACAATGCTGACCCTTGAAGATATTTTTTAATCAAGGGGTACCTTTATTTACTTAGGGGATCGGAATTATTTATTTCTTGATATATAGAAGTTGGATTTTACGGTTTCTTTTACGGTGACATTTGGCTTGATATACCCTGATATGACCTCATATAACTCTAGATAGTTACCTAAATTGTGCTTGGATATAGGGTTTCAAGGTAATAGCTTTAGGTTGATGGTATATTTACATCACTAATTAGTAGCGGAGAAAAAGAATG
>CEOQ01003373.1_pt1 | contig 12055 bp, 9 predicted proteins | sample 361351 | NCBI WGS metagenome assembly CEOQ01 (sample SAMEA2619907, study PRJEB7988) | marine metagenome | biome: marine biome (ENVO:00000447); feature: deep chlorophyll maximum layer (ENVO:xxxxxxxx); material: "saline water (ENVO:00002010), including plankton (ENVO:xxxxxxxx)" | depth 60 m | reverse complement strand
GAGGTGTTTGCCGACGTAGCAGCCGAGGTCGACAGTGACCGATTCTGTGGTCTGAAACTGACCATGCTTCAGTTTGCGGCCGACCGGGCCGCGCAGTTGACCTACAAGGAACTCGACACCGATGGCCAGCCCGTCCGTGTCTTCCCGTTTTTGCTTCGCCCGGAACCACTGCCGCTGGCCTGAACGGGGCCTCGCCGGGTTCGATCAAAAACGGGCCAGCCGGTGGTTCTACTGTGCCACCGGCAGTGAGAGCAGCACGTCCTCGGGGGTCGGAACCGGCGTCGCCGCCTCGTCCTCGGGCGTCAGCACGGTGTCGACCAGAAAATACAACAGCCGACGCAACGGTTCGACGTCAATCTCGTCGGCCAGCGATTCGGCTCGAACACGGGCCTTGTCGACCAGTGCCTCGGCCTGCTCGAACACCCCGCAGTCGCTCATCAACCGCTTGAGCCGAGCCTGCCGCGCATCGTCGTCCAAGCCCTCGTCAGCCATCGCGTTGCGCAACTGCTCTCTCTGGGCGTCGTCGGCCGCCTGAAACGCCAGGGCCAACATCACCGTCGGACGGCCAGCGAGAAGATCCTGTCCGGCCACCAGTTTGTTGTTCGCATCCCCCTGCCAGTCCTTGAGATCGTTGAGCACCTGGAAGCCGACGCCCAGGTGGCGAGAAAAGGCCGGGATCATCTCGGCATAGGGCGACACGTCACCGGCCATCCGCATCCCGGCATACAAAGCTGCCTCGAAGGCTGGAGCCGTCTTCAGGGCGTAAATCTGCAAAGCCTCCAGGGGTGTGATCGACTCAACATCCTGTTCGTGCCAGGCCATTTCGGCCCCCTGCCCATCACACAACCGGATGTGAGCAGTGGCCATGCGATCAATCACGTCGCAGGTCACCTCGGCTCCTGCCTCCTGGCGTGCCGAGTGAACCAGTTGGTAACCGATCCCAATCAGGTAGTCACCAACATTGATCGCCATGCCCGGGTCATAACGGCGATGCAACGTCTCACGACCGTACCGGAACAGGTCGTCATCCTGGATGTCATCGTGCACCAGTGACGCCTTGTGAAACGCCTCGATCGCCATCGCCACACGGCAAACAGAATCGGGCAACCCCAGTCCATCACCATTGCGATCAACGGCCTTCAAATTCTCACCGCCGGTCATGGCGTCGTAAGCAGCCAGCGTAATAAACGGCCGGAACCGTTTACCGCCTCGAGACAACCAGTCGTAGGCGATTTCCTCGGTCTTGGCCAATGGCCCTCCCGACACCTCGGGGCCCTTGCTGCGGACTGGTGGCAGCAACCGTTGGAAATCCTTCTCAAAGAGCCGATTCGACTCACGAATCAGTGGCAGGTAGCTGCTGGTCACCGGTTCGGGCAACGGCTCGTACTTTTCCAGTACGTCCCAAACCCAGGATTCGTCTAACGAGGTGTTCTTGCAGTCGCCCGAATGCAGGGGAATGGCGTAGGACGGCACACCGGCAATCAGCACCTTGTCGATCGCCTTTTCGAGAACATTGAGGCAGGCGACTCCGAGGATGCCGTCAACGTGGCCGCTGACAATAATCTTCAGCACCACCGGGGACCCTTCGGCCACCAACACCTTGTATCCCAGTTGTTCGGCCCGCACTTTGTAATCGGCGATCGAGCAGGCGCCACACTTGTCACAATCCAGTCCAAATTCGTCGTACTCGGCTGGACAACCTTCAGCGTGCTTCAGGCAATGCGGCAGCAGCAACATCCGCCGCTCGAAAGGCACTGCCACAAACTGGCGTTTCCAAAAGAAATTCCCGATCAAGACCGCAGCAAATCCCAGAAATTTTTCGGGAAGTTCCATCTGCTCGAGCAGTTCACGGCCCCAGACTTCCAGTTGGCCACCATCAAAAGGCCGGGACCGATCCAGGTTTTCAGCAAATCGCTCGGCTTCAACCTTGATCCGTTCGCGCATCGCCAACGTCTCAGGAACCAGCTTCAAATGACTGGTACTCTTTCGACGACGGCGCTTGGTTGGCCGCTTTGACGCCGTTTCAGCCGCCGGATTAGCGTCATCCGACGTTGATGCCGTCTCGCGCGGCTCGGACGGGGCAATCGACACTCAGAACTCCCGGATTCAACGCCGGCTATGCCCCCAAGGGCACGTCATCCGACAACGAATCGTGTTTGCCCTTGGCCGCGGAAAGAGCCCGGCGAAGGGCGGAAACCGTAAAAATGAGAGGGTAGAGTCTTTCAAAATACCATAATTTGGCGAAATAAAAACCGATCGGTTCGCTTTTGATCCATGTACCGGCTTCTACCCTCGCAATTAACCACTCTACCCCGGAAACAGCCTGTTTTTGACCAACAATTTCACTCGAAGTACCGCGTTCACACCCCAGCAATGCCTCGACCGCCAGCGCAGTTTCCTCGACACTGGAAACCGTATCGACATCTCCACCCCATCCACCGTCGGGATTCTGGGCTTCAGACAACCATTCTCTAGCTCGAACGGCAGCCTCTTCGTCCTCACGTCCTGCGGCCCACCACGCCATCAGCACCCGTGCGGTGCCATAAACCGGGTTCTCTTCACCAGCCACTCGCTGGTTTCCGAACCAGAGTGGCACCCAGGCCCCGTCCTCACGTTGCTGTTCTCTGAGGAATTCGAATCCACGATCGATCGGTTGCTCGAATTGGCCGGCATTTTCCGGTAGCGCCGCGCCGGCCGACATCAGTGCCCGCAACACATGAGCAGTAATATCCTGAGACGAGCGATCGAAAGGCAGGGTGCCCCAACCGCGACAGAATGTGGGCCACCCCCCGTCACGGTTCTGTAGCGACAGCAACCAATTGGACGACTTCTTGATCGATTCAATCGACTCTCTCGATGGACTCTCCTCCAGAGCCAACAACGCAAGCATCGCCCCCGGCGTATCGTCCGCATCAGGCACACCACCAGGAAGATCGGTCCACGACCATCCTCCCGGGTCAGCATTCGTATACGGATGCACCTCGCGAAACTGTTGTCCCAACAACCAGTTGGTGATCGGCTCTCGACCCGACTCGGGCAAACGATCCCCCAGGGCATTGACCGACAATGTCGTCACCCATGTCGCCAGGTTGGTGTCAATCGGCCAACTGCCATCGTCACGAACCGAATCGACAAGAAAATTGATTGCCTGCCGCGTCACTCGGTGATCGGCCAATCCGCATCCCACCAGGCTCATCGCCACAAAGCTTGTCAACGGTGCTGCTTCCAGGAATCCCCCGTTCGTGGGTTGGATGGATTCCAGTACCCGCAACACGCGACCGCGGACACACCGGCGAACGAGCCAGGCCAACGGATTCCATGGTCGACGCGAATGAAATCGAACCAGCCCAATCGCGATCAACGCTGGCAACGCGTAGCTGACCACGGGCAACCGAACGGTCTTGTAGAACCCCGACGGCAAGGCCGCCAATTCGAATGGCAGAGCGATCACCCGTCTCCACTCCACCAACCCGGCCAGGGCGCAGTGGGTCAGGATGGGAACCGAAAAGGTCCGATCCCGGCCATACCGGGCCAGCACCGCCTCAACACCTCCAATCCGATCAATGTACGTTTGGGCATTGGCCAACGCCTCGACCAGTCGATCATCGGCAGTTTCCGACTCGGGGCGAGTCACCGCGGTCAGGGTGGCGTGGGCCAGCATCGTGGTGGAGATATTGCTGAAACTCCGTGTCGTGTCCCCCCAGCCGCCGTCCTCGTTCTGATGGTCCAACAGCCAATCACACCCCGACACAACCAGCCTCTGTAACCCTCCAACACGATCACCGCCGTGTCCCGATTCCGCGTACAGGTGAATCGCCAGCGTGGCCGTGGCGGTTGAGAGGGCCGAGGTCGAGAGTTCTCCCTCCCAGTTCCCTCTCTCGTCCCGTTGCTCCAACAACGTGGCTGAGGCCACCTGTTCAGCACGAGCCAGCCGCTGGAACGGGATGTCGGCGAGGTCGTGGGAGGTCATTGGTGGCTCTGTGCGGGCGACGCGGGCGCTCAGAGATCCATGGCGTCGAGGCCATCGAAGAGATCATCCAGTTCATCTCGCTGGGTCGAGTCGCGTTCGGCCTGCCGCTTGGGCATTCCCACACTGGCTCCCACCGCGTCGCGACCATCTCGTAGCAATTCAACGTCACGTTCGGCGACCGCAGCATCCAGGCCGGTGGCACTGCCAAACAGCCGGGACAGATCGATTTTCAACGCTCCAACATCTCCCAGCGCTCCGGCAATAGCCGGTTCCTTGTGCTGAGGGAACACGATCGCGTTCTCGGGACACACCCTGCTGCAAGCCGGGCACCCCTTCTTGCAGTTGTCCTGTTCCTCGACCAGGATCCGATCCATCCTGTCGACTCCGTAGACGCCGAACAGGCAGAAATCGATGCACTCCATGCAGTTGGTGCACCGCTCGTAGTCAATCACCGGATACCAGCGACGTTTGACCGGTTCGACATCGACGTCCCCGGAAAGAACAGCCAATGGGTCGAGATATCTCTGGAGTTGCTCGGGCTTGGGTGACCCGGAAATCCAGTCCGTCAAATCCAGCGACACGGGAGTCGGATTGGTGTCGGCACGCAGTTCTTGGCCAATCCGGTCGATCTCCTCGAGATACACCCGGGAGTCATCATCGACCCCCAGGTCCAGGCAGTAGATCTTGCGGTCGGGCAACTCGACACCACCAACACCCTGTGGCTCGGGAATCTCGATGTCCTCATCTCCCTCGTCCTGTCCGTCGAACAGGGTCTCGACCTGGTGTCCCTTGATTCCCGATCGGTCAAGCAACCAGTGAGCCGCCCGGGAGTACATCCAACTGAGCACCACCAGGTGGCCTTGCAGGGCCTGCAGAAACAGAGTTCCGGAGTGAGCCGAATCGAGATTGTAGAGGTGGGGGACAACTGCCACATCGACCGTGTCATCGATCATCAATGCGGCAACCAGTTCTTCCTCCAGTTGTCGCTTCGCCGGGTTCTTACTCGGCGTTTGCGAAACAACGACGGTCAACAACTTGGCAGCCATCAGTTGAGTTGTCCTTTGATCATTCGTTGAGTGTCTTCCCAACCGCCGTCGAGTACCGCGAGATACTCCTGGGGGCTGAGCAGCGTGGAATCGGTACGAAACCGATACAACCAGCCTTCATCATACCCGGAGGTGTTGATGGACGACGGGTCTTCCAGTGGAGCATCGTTGAATTCTAGCACGTGTCCGTCAACCGGCGCAAAAAGACTCGACACCGCCTTGGAACTCTCGATCTCTCCGATCTCCTGCCGGGCCCGCACCTCGGTGCCCGGATCAATCACCCAGTCGAGAAAGAAGACATCCTGCAACAAACGCACTGCATAGGACGTCAGCCCCACTTTCAAGGCATCCCCGTCTTGCTGCAACCAGAGGTGGTTTTCCGCATACAGCCGGTCCGACGGAACCAGCGCCTCGTACTCACCCATCATGAAGACCAGGTTGTCAGTCATGGAGCCCAAGGATGAGTAGGAGAGTGACGTGGTGAGCGAGACCGCTTACCGTGAGGTGCATTTAGTAGAATCAGTGGCTCGATTGCATGCAAGCAGCAGCAAAGCCTATCAGCCCCGGCCAAAGTATGGCACGAGCTGTTCCTCGTCCTGTCGGGTGGTCAACAGGCTCACGAACATCACCAGGGCTGCCGAACCGGCGAACCCATAGACGAACGGATGCAGGGTCACGAACGGATCAATCCACGATTTGAAGAAAATCGCGGCCACGTAGATGACACCTCCGCCCCCCAGTCCCGCAGTCACCCCCGTCGCGGTGGCCCGGCGCCAGAACAACGTTGCCAATCCCGGCCAAAACAGTGCCGAGGCCGCCCCGCCGACGTAGTGGATCACCAGGGGTTGAAGAAATCTCGGCTCGATCATCAGGGCCCCCACAAAGACACCTGTTCCTGCCAGGGCCGTCACCGAGTAACTCAGACGCCGCACGGCAGTGTCGGACAACCGGATTCCAAACGACTTCTCGACAAGGTCTCGTACCACACAGGCGCTAATGACCAACAGCGCCGAGTCGACTGTCGACATCACGGCCGCAAACGGAGCCGCGATCAACAAACCGGCCAACAGGGCCGGCGCGGCCTGCAATTCCACAAGTTTTTGAGCCAGCGCCGGCATCGCCTGGTCGGATTTCCCCGGCTCGAGATCGATTCCCAACGACGGTGCACAATTCATCGTGATCAGGCTGCTGCCATACATCAGCAGGAAATACGGCGCCAGAACGATCAATGCCCTCCGCAGCGCCGCGGTGTCCCGAAATGCCAGCATCCTTGGCACCGTGGTGGGCATCATCAGTGCACCCAGAGACCGGATGAGAAACAATGAGAGTCCCATGCCGAATGGAAGAAATACCTCGCCCATCTCGCCATCACCCGGCTCGGTCTGCTTGCGTGGCCCCGGCGGATACAGGTACGCATGACGCTCGGTCTGCACCCCGTGCTCGGCCGCCTCGGGATCCACACGCACCGCCTGCGACCGATCCCCGGTCAGGGTCGCCTTCTCCAGACCACCGGCGGCCGAGAGCGTCAGTGGAACCAGCAACACGACTCCGATGATCATCACGATGCCCTGCAAGGTGTCGGTCCACGCCACGGCCCGGAATCCGCCCACGGTGGTGTACGCCACAACCGAAACGGCAAACAGCAGCAGTCCCATCGCGTAGCTGGTTTCGAGCAGGTTCTCGAGAATCCTGGCCCCGGCCACGAACTGAGCGATCAGGTAGACGCTTGTGGTGACCAGGATCACCGCCGAATAGGTGATGCCCACCGCGTGGGAACCAAAACGGTCGCGCAGCAGGTCAACCAGCGTCAACGCCCCAGTTCGTCGTGCCAGCCGGTTGATCCGTTTGCCGACGATCCCCAACCCGACCACCGCCGTCCCAATCGAGCCGCTGACCCAGAAGGCCATGCTCCAACCATAGGAATACACCAGCGACGGATATCCCAGAAAACTGCCGCCACTGGCCAGCGTCGCCACCCACGACATGGCCAGAACCCAGGCACCAAAACTGCGGCCCGCCACGTAGTACTCAGTGCGGAAATCACCGACCTTTTGATGTCGATGCGACAGCACCGTGATCACGGCGACGCCCAGCATGAACAAGCCAAAGGGAACCAGGATCGCGTAATCCCTTTGGGCGACGTGGTACCAGGCGGCTTCGGCCGCTCCCGAACCGGATTCGGCCAGCAGGCTCATCATGCCACCACCTCCGGACTGGCCGCTTCATCGAGACGTTGGTCGGGTTCCTCGTCAGCCAGCACTTTCAGGGCGAACCACCATGCCGCGGCGATCTGAAAAAACCACGGCACAAACAGCCCCCAGGCCACCCACGCCGGCATTCCCATGACCAGTTCGGGCACGGCGGGTCGCTCCTCGACCGGCACGTACCCCCAACCAATCACCACCACCAGCGTCCAGGCCAAGCCCGACAGGTACAAGATCACCACGACCCGGGCCTCGCGCAGGCACTGCCGCAAATGCCGCGACTCGGGGTCACCGGTCGTCAGCAGTTCCGGGCAATCATTCGTTTTCGTCTCCGGGTGCAAAACGCGGCTCCTCTCCCGGCACGGGTGAATTGACAAACGTTCCCCGGGCCAACACCGCCTCCCGGCCGCCGTGCGCGGACACCAGTTCGGACTGGTCGGACTTGGCCCGAGAATCCACCTCGTCGGGGTCCAGCATGTCTCTCAACAGGCTCTCCATGCGTTGACGGATCTCCGCACTCTCCGGATCGTTTGCCAGGTCAACCAACTCCATTGGGTCCCGTTCCAGGTCAAACAGTTGAGGCGGCTCACCCACGTAGTGGATGTACTTGTGCCTCCCGTGGCGAATCATGAAACTTCCACAGGTCATCCCCACCGCGTGGTATTCGCTAAACGCCACTCGTCCCAATGGTTGACCGTCGGCGATCGACCACAACGATCGGCCGGGCAATTCATCATCGGGCTCGCCCGGATCGACGCCGACCGCCTCGAGAATTGTCGGATGACAGTCGACCAGTGAAACCGGATCGTCAGACACCTGTCCGGCCGGAACGCCGGGACCGGCCAGAATCAACGGCACGGCTGCCGATTCCTCGTAGAGCGTGAACTTGCCCCACAAGCCACGCCGTCCCATGCTCTCCCCGTGGTCGCTCGTGTAGATGATCCGGGTCGACTCGGCCAGCCCGGTCTCCTCCAGAACTTCCAGCACGCGGCCGACCTGGCGATCCAGGTGAGTGCAGGTGCCGTAATAGGCTGCCGTCACCTTCCGGATCTCCTCGTCGGTGAAGGGGCGGTCGTAGTTCATGGTTCGCCGAAGCACCTCCAGGGCAGGATGATCGGGCTGCTCGCCAGGACGATTCTGAACGGGCAACGGAATCTCCTCGGGTGGATAAAGCGAGAAGAGGTCCGGTGGCGCAATGAAGGGAGGGTGCGGGCAGACGAAACTGCAGAACAACATCCACGGTTTCTCGTCGGGCTCCGCCACACGGTTCCGTAGCCACTCGATCGAATGATCGGCGATCTCGATGTCGTAGTCGGAGTAGGTTGACGTCCCCGGCCCCGCCTCGGTCACACCACCTCGCATGCCAGCCCGTATCGGCGGATCATCGCGAATCGCTCCCATCACATCACCAACGCCATCCACGACGTTCAGCGGGACAATGCGTTCGCTGAAACCATCCTCATCCTCGACACTGCGGTAGTGCAACTTTCCGATCGAATCCACGCGGTGACCGGCAGCCTGCAACTGATGGCCCCAACCTGGCACCTTGCCGTCGTAGGGAAACGCGTTGTCCCAGTACCCGATCTGGTGCACAAATTGGCCGGTGGCCAGGCTGGCTCGAGCCGGAACACAAATCGGACAATTTGTGTATGCGGCGTCGAATCGCACTCCCCGGGCCGCCAATGCGTCCAGATTGGGAGTCTGAATCGTCGGGTGACCATAGCAACCCAACGTATCCCGGTTGTGCTGGTCCGAAAGAATAAACAGCAGATTGGACGGTTCCATCAACGCTCACCAACAGGCTCTGAAACGGAAACGATTGGCGAGTCTCCCAATCGACTCACGCCGACGCAAGGCCGTCGATACAATCGTCACAGTCGTCCGGTTTCTCACACGCCCCCGGCCAATCATCTTGCATCGCCGTCTGGGGCACCTAGAATACAGCGGGCACGTTGGGATCTCCGGCGGCCTTCCGCGGTCGATCACTCGGCCAAGTCTCCACATCCAATTTCCACGACAAATCGTTGTGCTGAAACGGCTTACGAACCGAATCGGCGGAGATTTTCATCATGGCCAGCAAGTACCTGAGCATCGAAGAAACCATCGAACTTCTTGGAATCCCCCAGGAAGAAATCACGCGGCTACGCGAAGCCGGAGATCTGAGAGGTTTCGCCGATCGCGGAACATGGAAATTCCGAGCCGAGGATGTTGAAGAGTTTTCGAGATCTCGCCAGGCCGATTCCTCCGACAATGTCGGACTGGGCGACGACGATTTTCCGCTGGCCGACGACGACTTCGAATCTCTGGGAACAGCCTCGCTGCTCGATGAAGACGACGAAGTTTCGGCCGACCAACCGACATTGATTCAGCAGGCGACCGACGACGAACCCCTGCTGTCGCTCGATGACACTTCCGACAGCGACGTGCGGCTGGTGATCGATGACAGCCTCGAACCCGGCGACCTCAACGAGTCCGACAGCGATGTACGACTGGTCATGGACGATGCTCCGTTGCTCGCCGAATCAGACAGTGAGGTGCAATTGGTCGCCGATGCCGAGCCAACCGGCGACATGGCTGGCAGTGACAGTGACGTCAAGCTGGTGGCCGCCGATCCCCTTGATGCCACCCTGATCGAGACGCCCCGGGAACCTGCCGACCTGGAAATGACCGAGATCGGCGAGGGCAGTGAACTCTCTCTCGACCAGGACGCCAACAGTGGGATTTCACTTGAAGCGGTCGCCGAGAGCGGGATCAGCCTCGAAGCGGCTGACGAGAGTGGAATCAGCCTCGAACCGTCTGGCAGCGGCATCGAACTGAGCGAAATGACGCTCGTGGACAGCGGAATCTCGCTGGACTTGGACGGAGAAAGCGGGATCTCGCTGGACCTGGACGACAACACCGATGAAACCCAGCTCGAAGTGCCCGCCCTGGTCGACGACGGTGCTGATTTCGCAATGGCCGGGGACGACGATGACGACGACGAAACCGGCACTGACACCAGCGTGTTGTTGTTCGACGACGAAGAAGACGCCGATGACTATTCGGCCACCGTCGTCAAGAAATCTGACGACGATGACATTTTCGACGAGTTTGGAGATATCGGCGACGACGATGACCTCGATATCGTTGATGACGACATCTTCGGAGAAGATGACGAACTCGAAGATCTCGACGTCTTCGACGCCGACGACGATGTCTTTGATGACGAGGAGGTCGACGACTACGCAGTGCCGGTCGAACGGATCGTGGCTCCGGTCGAACAGGAGTGGGGCGTTGGCACGTTCCTGTCCCTCTTGACCGGAACCGGCCTGATGATCGTCTGCGGAATGGTCCTCTTCGAACTCGTCAAATCGATCTGGAGTGCGGAAGATCCTGGCTTCACTGGCACCCTGATCGACAGCGTCGGCGGCATCTTCAACTAGCGCCGATCGTCTCGCGACCGTACCGCAAAAAATACGCGGTTTGCCCTAGCCATGCTCCCGGCCGGCACGCTATAAGTCCGCCCTCACTCACCGGGTGTGGCTCGTTGCGTCTCTCAGCAACATCACGCCTGTTCTCTCACGACTCTCTTCTCTCACCTTTCTCACAACTCTCCCACCCTCCCACCACACCCGAGGCAATCTCAGCTCGGTTGGTTCCCACGTTGCGTGTTGTGCGAGCATTCTCGACAGCACTCCACGGCGGTTCCGTCCGGGTCGGCAAAGGAGTGCCCCATGTCCGTAACGGTTCGCCAATCCATCCCCGTCCTCCTGGCCCTGTCACTCACGCTGGGAATTGGCTGCAACATGGTCCCGCAACAGACCCTGCGACAGTCGCAGGTCAGGGCCGTCCAGTTGGCCGGCCAGAACCGGCAACTCAGCCGGGACAACATGGCGTTGAAGTCGAATCTCGATGTGTCCAATCAGCGACTGGCAAACCTCAACAATGAACGAACGCTGTTGCAGCAGCGTTACGTCAACCTGTTGAAACAGCAGAGTCCACTCTCGCCGGAAGCGACTCGGCAACTCGAAGCGCTGAAAAAGAAATATCCCCTGTTCCAGTTCGATCCCAAGAACGGAGTCAGCCGGATCGGTGTGGACATTCTCTTCAACAGTGGCAGTGACGTGGTCAACAAGAAAACTGCTCCCGAGATTCTCGGGGAATTCGCTCGCATCATGAACCAGGGCGATGCCAAGCACCTCAACATCCTTGTCGTCGGGCACACCGACGATCGTCGAATTGCCCGGGCCAATACCCGTTCCAAACATGCCACCAATTGGCACCTTTCGACGAACCGGGCCAACGCCGTGCTGATGTCATTGCAGAAGCTGGGGATCGAGTCGAGTCGCCTGGGAGTCGCCGGATACGGGCCCAACCAACCCCTGGTGCCCAACAGCGACGATGCGGCAAGACAAAAGAACCGCCGCGTCGAGATCTTCGTGCTGCATTCCGACGCAGTTGTGGCCCGCTGGAATCCTGAAACCAGTCGCCAGTAAAGCGATCAGGCTTCAGCCGGTTCAAGTTCGCCGACCACGTCCTCCGATTCCGTTGTCGTCTCGACAGGCCGATCGGGAAGGAGCTCATCCTGTGGCTCCTCAGTCACGACCTGGAGGGTTGGGATCGGAACGAGCCCGTCGAGCACCCGTTGGCCTTCTCGCGTGAGACGATACCGCATGCCGGTGTTCCGGTCGCCCACCTCAAATCCCAGCCATCCCAAGGCGATCAACCGCCCATGCAGAGACGAGAGCCGTTGATCGTCGAATCCATCGAGTGACCTGACGCGAGGAAGCCAGTCGTCGCGTTCTTCCTCGGCCGGCAACTCGGCCAGCCCGATAGACGACGGCTGGTCCGAATCG
>CEOQ01047329.1_pt1 | contig 12090 bp, 13 predicted proteins | sample 361351 | NCBI WGS metagenome assembly CEOQ01 (sample SAMEA2619907, study PRJEB7988) | marine metagenome | biome: marine biome (ENVO:00000447); feature: deep chlorophyll maximum layer (ENVO:xxxxxxxx); material: "saline water (ENVO:00002010), including plankton (ENVO:xxxxxxxx)" | depth 60 m | reverse complement strand
ATTGCAGAACTGGCACACCCACCTAGGGATGATTCTCAATCGTGGAACGGGAGAGGGCTTGCCCCTGATGGAGTGGCTTGAAACCGCGATATTTCCCGTCGAGAAGCGACTAACTAGCGAGCTCGTGGAAATCGGGTCAAGAGCAGCAGCAGCGGAGATGATTGCAACTGGAACCACCTACGCTTGTGACATGTACTACTACACCCAGACCATCGGAGAGACCCTAGCAGAAACCGGGGTCCGTGCTACGCTCTGCGGCCCTATTACCGATGGCCTCACACCCAACTTCAAGCCAGGCTCGGGAGATGCATTGAGGCATATGGAGAGCCTGATCACCGGACCCTCTCCACGTCCGGGTAGGATCGAATATGGAGTAGGCACACACTCGGTCTATGTCTGTGACGAGGAGACCCTACTCAAGGGTTCAGAGCTAGCAAGGAAGACTGGTTCGATGCTGCACATCCATGCATCCGAGACTAGGAAGGAGGTCGCAGACTGTCATGACAAGCACGGGATGTACCCAATCGAGTATCTCGACTCTCTGGACTACTTCCAGAGTGCGGACGAAGGAGGGACGGTCTGTGCCCATTGCGGTTGGGTGACCAAGAAGGAGATGAGGATTCTTGCCGGGCACGGGGCTCATGCCGTCCACTGTCCGACCTCGAACCAGAAGCTGGCCTGCGGGGGGACGATGTCGTATCCCGCAATGAAGGATGCAGGGGTGGACGTCAGGCTTGGGACCGATGGCTCTGCAAGCAATAATTCACTGGATCTGAGGGCCGAGGCGAAGGCGGCTAGCCTAGTACAGAGGCATGATCACTGGGATGCTAGAATTCTCGGTCCGGAAGAGACGTGGGACTTGGCGACGAGGGGGTCTCAGGACTGGGTTGCATGGGACCTATCGGACATCAGAATGAGGCCCTTTGGAAAGGACGGGAGGAGATTGCTATCCAACCTAATTTACTCGGGAGCTAGAGTGCTGGACGTATTCGTCGAGGGTGAGGCGATTAGGAGGGATGGGGTGACTTTGACCCTGGATGAGGGGTCCGTTGCCAGAGAGTTGGAAGACTCGGTTACCGAGTACTACCAAGACGTGTGACTCATGGATGGAAGAGGAATGCTGCAGCGAGCACCCCATAGGCGGACAGGAGCATGGCCCCCTCCAGCCAGTTCGATTTCCCATCAGCAGCAATTGAGTTGACGATTAGCACCGCCAAGAAGGCCGATACGGTCTCGAGCATGCCAAACTCGAAGGTTAGCGGGACGCCGAGCAGCCAGGCGATTATGACCATCAGGGGGGCTATGAAGACTGCGATCTGAGTCGAGGATCCCATTGAGATCGCGAAGGACAGGTCCATCTTGTCCTTGCCAGCTACCGTGACTGCGGTGAAGTGCTCAGCAGCATTCCCGAACAGCGGAAGGAGAATCACGCCGATGAAGAGATGGGGGAGGCCGAAGTCTTCTGCGGCATACTCTACCGAGTGGACTAGGATCTCGGCCATCCACGATACCAGGACAGTGGCGACGACCAGCAATATGACCGAGTCTCGTTGGGTCATTTCTGGTTCCTCGTGGTGGGACCCGTCCGTGGCAAATAGGTGAACGTGGGTTCGGAATTGGAAGAGTAGGAACAGTGCGTACACCAAGAGCAGGATTACAGCGGCAATTCGGCTAAGATCCTCGACTCTGGAGTCCCCGACCTCCCCTCCAACCGTAGAATGGAATACGGTTGGGATTACCAGTACAATCATCGAGAGAAGTAGTAGGGAGCCATTGGAGCTTACCTGGGTCTCGGAATATTTCTGCTCTGAGTGATGGATGCCTCCCCATACAAACGCCAGTCCCATTACCAGCAGGAGGTTGCCGAGGATGCTCCCAATCAGGCTGGCTTGGACCAGGTGGACGAAGAAGGACTGCGTTTCCGGGTCTGCAACCTTGGATGCCTCCAAGATCAACAGGACCGCGATGATTAGTTCGGCTGCATTGCCAAATGTCGCATTGAGCAGGCCCCCAAGCGATTCCGAGGTTCTCAGTGCTATCTCCTCTGTTGCCCTGCCCATCAGGAATGCCAGGGGCATTATTGCTACCAATGAGAAGAAGAATGCCATGGAGTAGTCCCCCACTACATAATTGAAGTAAATCGTCACAGGGATTGCAAAAAGTAGGATGTTCAGCTTTGTGTCCCGTGGGTCCATTGCTCTAATCCAGCTCACCGACTCGGTCATAATCGGCCGTGGCACCAGTTTTCTAGGTCAATGTTACGCCTCGACAGGAGCGTTCTTGTCGTCTTTGCAACACGAGAAGTCATGGAGGAGGCATTCAGATTAGCAATTACTGGTTCTCCGGGGACTGGTAAGTCGACCGTGGCCTCCTTGCTCGAGGACCGGGGGTATTCCATCGAGACCGTGGAGGAAATAGCGGAGGAGTACGGAAGCATAGGGGAAGTTGATCCTCAGGACGGGGCCAGGCCAATCGACCTAGTGAAGCTGCAGCAAGAGCTAGAGTCTGCGTGGGAAGTTCCCCCGAGCAAGCCAACTGCCATCGATGGCCATCTTTCCCACCTGCTGGAAGTGGACTGCTTAGTCATCCTCAGATGCCGTCCCGGGGTGTTACGGGAAAGGCTCTCCGAAAGGTCGTACCCAGGTGATAAAATCGACGAAAACGTGGATTGGGAGATACTCGGTGGGCCATGGGCCGAGGATGTGGGTGGCAGGCCGATTATCGAGTTCGATGCATCGAGCGATAGCCCGGAGTCGATAGTTGAAGGGATTCTACGATGGGCATCAGATGACTTCAAGCCAAGGGTGCCCCGCAATCCAATTGACTGGGTCGGTGAAGGAGAGGTCTGAGATGTTCGAGAAGATGAGGGAGAGGTGGACTAAGGCGATAACCCCCCTAGTCCATAGATTGGAAGGAGTCGATCCCAGCACACTAACTTGGACGAGTCTGGTTCTCTCTCTGCTGGCATTCTACCTGCTCATGGAAGCAGGAAGGGATACGGAGGGTGCAGTATACATCATCGGAGGAGTGGTTATTGTCCTGATTGCAGGTGTTCTGGATGGTTTAGACGGGGCCCTTGCGAGGCATCAGGGAACCGATGGGCCATACGGGGACTTTCTCGACCACACCATTGACAGGATTGTGGATGTCGGGATCCTAGTCGCTATAGGGATGAATGCGGACTTCGTGGACAACCACAGTTCGGGATATATCGCTGGTCTGCTTACTCTCTTCGGCTCGTACATGGGAACCCAAGCACAATCCGTAGGGCTAGGCAGGATCTACGGCGGGTTCTCCAGAGCGGATAGGATGGTGCTGACTTTGGTCGCTCTGATAGTGTCAGCATGGCAGGCACATTCCGGTGCCGAGCTGTTCATCACAAGTTCGTTGGCAGACTGGGTGTTATTGGGCAACAGCGAGCTGAATGGGATGACGTTCGCATTGGCCATCTCTGCATGGGGCGGGGTGTACACATTCCTGGTTAGGTTTGTCAAAACAAGGAACGGCTTGATTGAGTGATTGGGAATCTGGATTGGGATTCAAAACCCTCTTCTCTCCACCATGGAGTGGGGCAATGGTTATCCTCTATTCAACTCGCCTGAGAATCGTGAAGCACCTGATTGATAGAGTTCTAGAGCTCCAGGACGATGAAGCTCAGTCTCCGAAGACGCCCGAATTTGAAGAGGCGCCAGATCTAGAAAATCTACTGAAGTCCCTTCAACCGAAGATTAGAGTCTTCGGGTGCGGAGGGTGCGGATCCAACACAGTCGCCCGATTGGAACAGGAGGACTTGTTCGACGATGAATATGTCAAGGGGATGGCAGTAAACACAGACGCTCAACATCTGTTGAGAGTTGACGTGCAGAACAAGGTCCTGATTGGTCGCTCCGCCCGAGGCAGGGGGGCGGGGGGCGACCCAGAGAAAGGAGAGCAGGCAGCATACGAGTCGGAGAGGCTGCTGAAAGCAGAGGTAGAGGAATGCGATCTGGCATTCATAACAGCGGGCCTTGGGGGTGGCACTGGGACAGGGAGTGCGCACGTTGTCGCCAGGCTCGCAAAGGCTGCCGAGGCACTGACGATTGCGGTTGTGAGTTACCCCTTCGTCTCCGAAGGGGCCGTGCGAAGGCAGAATGCAGAATGGGGACTAGAGAGGCTAAGGGAGGTGTGTGACACCGTCATCGTCCTTCCAAACGAGAGGTTGCTAGAGGTTGAAGGAGTCAGAGACCTGCCTCTAGATGCAGCATTCAGAGTTGCCGACGAATTGCTGATGAGGAGCATTTCTGGAGTCTCGGAGATGATTGCCAAGGAAGGCGTGGTCAATCTTGACTTCCAGGACCTACGATCGGTAATGGAGAACGGTGGCGGGGTCGCGATGATCGGCCTAGGTGAGGCGACTGTGGATGAGGGCGCCGAGAAGGCGACCATGGAGGCCTTGCAGTCGCCTCTTCTTGACATCGACTTCTCCGATGCTAGAGGTGCGCTGGTGAACGTTGTCGGTGGGCCGGGTTTGACTCTGGGAGAGGCGGAGCAATGTGCTAAGATAATCCGAGAGAGCATCAACCCGTACGCCAAAATGATTTGGGGAGTTACTACAGATGACTCGATGGGGAGCGACATCAGGGTTCTCCTGGTCCTGACCGGAGTGAAGAGCGAGCAGATCCATGGAGCGGCCCTTCACACCCAGATGAGGAATCTCAGAAACAGAACGGTGGAATTCGTCAGTTAGGCTCTTTAGAAATTGAAGATTGGAATTGCATTGTCTTCCCGTCGTCCTTAAATGGAATCTGTAGGTCGCCGTGATGCTTCTAGGTGGTAGCATGGCGGTTGAGAATTCCAAGATTGGTCCGATTGAAGAGCTCGCACAGTCCTGGCAGGACGAGATTGAAGGGCGTGTGAAGGGACTTCAAACTGGTTCCTACGCTAGGATCCTGAAGATGGCCAAGAAGCCTTCCAAGCAAGAGTTCAGGCAAACCGTGATAGTTTGTGGGATTGGGATGTTCGTGTTGGGGGCGATTGGTTTCGTCATCCTAGCTCTAATGGTCAATGTTTTCCCACCATTCTTCAAATGGCTCGTAGGATGAGGTCGTAAAAATGTCAGAAGCTTACACGGTGTATATCAGAAGCGGAGAGAAAGTCCTGCTGATGCAGAGATCGGACGAGGTTGCTGACTTCCCCGGCGCATGGGATGGAATATACGGGGTGGGGGACCCTAGCGATTTCGACGCTGTAGTATCAAGAGTTTCCGAGTGTACGGGAATTAGTTCTGAGAATATGACTCTGGTTCGCTCTGGGATGGCTAGGGGTCTTGCATATGGGAATCGTCTCAATGACGTGACTCCGATACTGTTCGTAACCGAGGAGACGGAGATCAGCACAGGCGGCTTGTACAAGAACAGCGAATGGGTTGATCCTGGGAAGATTCAGGAAAAGGACTACTCGACACCACAGCTTAGGGAAATGTACGGGGATGTTGCTTCTTACCTGTACATACTGAAGACCTCAATTGGCCAAGAGCAGAATGTGGCAGGTGAGATTAGAGCAAGGTTGTCTGGAACCGGTTCTCTCAAAGACATTCAAGACAAGATCTTCGGAGTACTCAGCCCTCATTACATGAAGGGTTTCATCTTCATCGAGGCTACGGCAATGCACCATGTCCAGAAGTTGATTGGAAGGGTCGGAGTAGGCGTGACACCACTGAAGAACTGTAGCAAGGTGTTGGACGGAGAGGCGCCTCTAGAGGACGTGCTTCCATACCTAGAGCCGAAGGCAGCTACCTCTGGAATCGAGGAGGGGTGCATAGTAGAGATCTCAGGTGGGGCATTCAGGGGACAAGCGGCTCGGGTAACCAGAGTTGCCGAGACGAAGGAAGAGGTCACAGTGGAGTTGTTCGAAGCCGCTGTACCTGTCGCACTCACCGTTAGAGCCGACCAAGTCAGAGTCACCCAGAGGGTGGAGTGACGCGAAAATTGTCTTTTTTCGGTTTACAGCATTATCAAATAGGGAGAGCAGGTCGGCGAGTTCCGCGATAAGAGGTCATTTTCATGTCAGCACGGAATGAGACGCCCCACAAAGTCATCCAAGCACTGGGCAAGAAGAAGTGCAATGGGTCATGGGAAGCGTCCGTCGAGAACCTGACAATGGACCAAGTGAAGGACATCGCTGAGGGTCAGAAAGACCGTCTTACAGGGAAGTCAGTTTACGCTCGATGCAGGGAAGTGATGGGGACATGCGTTTCTATGCGAGTGAGAGTCGAGGGAATGGAGCCGAAGGCGGCTCTGAACGCAATGAGCGAGGGGGAGTTTAGCGAGCATTTCAGCTAGATTCGCCACGAATTGCGGGAGAGGCATGAGCCTCGTTGACCGCAGAGGTGGGAAAAATGAGAGAAAATCTGCAAACTGCGATTCAACAGGCAATAGAGGAGGCCCCGGAGAGGGGTTTCGTCGAATCCATCGAGATTTCTTTCACCATCAAGGACGTTGACCTGAAGATTCCAACAAACAGGATCCAGGAAGAGGTGAGGCTTCCCTCTGGTAGAGGAAAGCCGGTCAAGATAGCTATGTTCGCTGGCGGCGAGATGGCTGCCAAGGCTAAGGCAGGCGGCCTAGAGGTGATTGACCCGTCTACAATTGAGGATTTGGGCGGGGACCGTCAAAAGGCCAGGAAGTTGGCCAAGCATTACGATTTCTTCCTATCAGAGATACCACATATGGGTACGGTTGGTAGGTTCCTGGGTGGAGTATTGGGACCGAGAGGCAAGATGCCACGTCCGGTTCCTCCGACTCTAGACCCATCTGCCCTAGCGACCGGTCTGAAGGACACGGCGATTGTCCGATCTAGAGACAGGGTTACTTTCCACACGGCAGTGGGATCGAGGGAGCAGGGTATCGATGACTTGACCTCCAATGCTGTAGCCATCTGGGACAGGGTGACTGGGAAGCTTGAGAGGGGGGCCGGGAACATTCGATCTTGCTTCGTCAAGACTTCGATGGGACCCTCAATTAGAGTCGAGGTGATCTTGTGATTCCAAAGGTAGCCGGCTGGAAGAAAGACCGCGTTTCAGAGTTGAAGGAGATTTTCAGCAGCGACGGAGTAGTGGCTGTAGTCGATGTCTCTGGCGTTCCTGCCAGCAACATGATCGATATGCGTAACACCTTGAGAGAGCGAATGAGCATCACAATGGCCAAGAAGTCATTGATGAGGATTGCTTGGTCAGATGCCGGAAGGCCAGAAGAAGAGATAGAGGCTCTTCTAGAGGGGGCTGAACAGCCCTGTGTTGTACATAGTGAGTCGATGAATGCGTTCGAGATCTTCGGCGAGTTGGAAAAGACTCGCCAAGGACGACCAGCAAAGGCGGGAGAGACGTTCCCTACTGATGTGACAATCCCTGCTGGGCCCACGGAATTCGGACCGGGGCCAATCGTTGGGGAGTTCAACGCAGTAGGCATCCCTGCAAAGATCGACAAGGGCAAGGTAGCCATCCAGAGGGATACCACGTTCACCGAGGGTGATGAGATTTCGGCCGATCTGGGCATCATGCTGGCCAAGCTGGGAATCAATCCCATTGAGATTGGACTGATCCTGACAGGGGCAATAGAATCTGGTCACTTCTTCAATTCGTCCGACCTTGACCTCGACACGGATGGTCTGAGATCCGACATAGTGAGTGCAACCTCGGGGGCTTTCAATCTGGCTTGCAACGTCAGGTGGTTCTCTTCGACGACCACTCCAACGCTCATTTCCAAGGCCTCTTCAGAGGCCCTCTCTGTTGCGATGGAGGCTGGGATCGTCAACGAAGCGACGGCCGCAGCCATACTATCACAAGCACAATCTCGTGCTCTGTCCCTAGCAGGACAATTAGATTCCTCAGCTCTTGATGAAGAGTTGCAAGCTGCTCTAGGAGCAGCATCTCATGGTGCTGAAGTCGCCCCCTCCGAGGCGACTGATTCGGGAGAGGCCGAAGAGGCTGAAGCCGAGGAGGAAGAGGAGGAAGAGGATGCAGGGTTCGGTGGACTCGGCGATCTCTTCGGATGAAAAAAAGGTGAATGAAATGGAATATGTATATGCTGCAATGTTGTTGCATTCTGCAGAAAAGGACATCGATGACAAGGCCATCAGCTCAGTGCTGAAGGCTGCTGGAGTCGAGGCTGATGGGGCCCGAGTTAAGGCCCTGGTCGCCTCACTAGGCTCCGTCGACATCGATGAGGCCATGGCGACCGCGGTCGCCGCCCCAGTAGCTTCGGCTGCTCCTTCTGCTTCTTCCGGCGGAGCTGCCTCTGAGGCTGCTCCTGCTCAGGAAGAGGCTGCTGAGGAGCCCGAGGAAGAGGCGGGCGGCTTCGAAGGTCTGGGCTCCCTATTCGGCTGATGCAAAGATTGGAACGAATGAACAAAGCCGCTATGGGCGAGGGCCTCGAGGGTGGTCTGAGACGAATGGAGCGGATGCTTGAGATTCCAGTAAGCATAGTGCCCACAGAAGCAATCAGGGCAATGCGGATCATCGGCGAAAGTCGGGGATGGGAGATGGGTCGCTTTGAGGAGACCACATTGGTCCAAAGATGGGCAATAATCGTACCAATAGCAAAACGAGCAAGGGTACTCGGGCTGAAGGTTCTATCAGGAGAGGCCGAGGGTCTTGCGATTAGGACTTGGAGCTATGTGCCTGGATCTTCCGGAAGGATGTCTTTTGTGACCTTCAGGATACCAGAGTTGTTTGAAGGAGAGAAGTGGGAGGAGTTTTTGCTCGAGTGGTCTAGGATGCTTCCGAGATGTCCTTGGAAGTGGACCTTCATGGAGAGATCGGTGATTGGTTATCTTCTTCCTGAATTCAGAAATTCACGAAAGTTGTTCTCCAAGGAAGGTTTGGACATAGGTAGTTGGGAAAGTTCTCAGGATTGCTGATTGCAGATTATAGAGTACAGATAAGGAGAGCATTTGAAATGGTGCTCTGGGAGCGAAGAGTGAAACGGCCATGGACTTCCAAGACCTGGTAGACACTCCACAGAAGGTAAAGACGTTAGCAGGGACTCTGGTTTTCCTGGTTGCATTCCCCGTATACTTCCAAGCCCTCCCATCCCTGATAGACGATGACATCTCAGGAGGCTCATCGGGACTTTCTGGTTCACTGATGGTTAGCTTCGAAGAGAGTACGACGTCACTGAGTGAGTCAGTAACCCTTGGTGATGGGGATAGTCACGACTCTTTCTTCGACCTTATGACTGAGTCGGCACTAAGCATCGGATATGTAGAGTTGGAAGTTTCCTGTTTCGATGATGATGACCCGGGGCCAGGTTTCACAGACACCGTGGAAGGCGTCAGTGACCTCATTGATGTCGAAGGATACTCCTCTGGGCACATAGAAGACCAGAGTGCAGATGGAAGTTGCTCGGGCGGGGGTGACGGTGGCTTTTCCATCCGTTGGGACATTACTCCGAATTACACTGGAGAAGACTACGCTGAGGAGGATTTGAATGAGAATGAGATTAGGCAGTTGTGGGACGCTGAAGGGAGAGGCATGGGGTCATGGATTGCTACGATCACAGCCTCGATAGAAGCACCCCCAGTTCCAGTTGCAGGTGGAATCGTTGACAACGATGAGGACTTCGAAATAACTTGGACTGCTGTTTTCTTTGAGTTGAGTATTGAGGCTGCAAGTAGCTAGGTCTTCGCCTGGATACTGACCACGTCCCCGTCAGCTAGTTCGTGTTCTGCTCCAATAACTCTTCCAGATCTGGCGTCAATCGCCCGAACGAACCCCTCTCCGAGGTCGGAGTGAACCTCGAATGCCAGGCCTCTTGCAGTAGTCCCCCTTTGAATCAGAATTGCATCCGGGAGGGGCTTGCCGTCACCATCGACCCAGTGAGTCTCGTCCTGGACTGGGTATGCGACGATTCTGGATAGTTGGCCAAACACCACCTCCGACAGAAGACCGACCAAACCCCCTCCATCCCACGAAGACAAGGTGGTGGAAATCGAAGAGAGTGCTGCCCTCTGCTGCTCGGAGAGGTTCTCTTCGCCGTCTTCAGTCAGCTCAAATTCTGAATCGCCGAGCTGATAGGAAATCAGTCCGGAGGAAGAAGCTCGGCGGAGGGCGAGCTCGGCCTCGGCACTGGTGAAGACCATCACTCCCCCGTTCGACTCTACTTCGTCCTCTAACTCGGTTCCATAATCCTGAGCGTTGTCTGCCTTGTTTGCGGCTACTGAGATTGGGAACATTGACTTCCTAATCGCAGAAGACAATGCTCTGAGCTCTTCGTGACCCCAAGACGCAGGGTCAGCAGAAGACGGTAGTTGCCTCTCTACGGATGAAAATCCCACAGAGACGTGGTGTTCAGTGGCTCCGATTCCTGTCAGTCTCTCGAGTATGTGTTCGCGGATCGCCCTGGTCCCTTCGGCTTGCGCCTTTCTGGAGACTCGGTCCCATCCGTTCTCCACTATCCCCAGAATCCATGAGTCTAGCTCACCAATGAGGAAACGGTGCTCTTCGATTGGTTCGGAGCCTCCTGAACCGACCGGGTTTCCCTCCAGATCGGTTGAACCGGACACATCGACCACCTGGATTAGGGCATCACATCTAGAGAGATCTGAGAGGAACTGATTCCCCCTCCCTCTGCCCTCATGGGCACCGGGGACCAAGCCTGCAACGTCGACTAGAGTTACTGGAACCATGCGCCTGAATCCCGAGCATGAGCCTGAATTGGGGTTGCATATGCTCCCCCTCCTCGAATCCTCGTCTGAAGTGGCTTGGAGTCTGCCTGAGGACTCCCTCCGCTCCCTTAGAATGTAGCAAGCGCATCTCTCGGGCAATGGAATCCATGTCACCCCCACATTGGGGTCGATTGTGGTGAATGGGTAGTTTGCAATGTCAACGGGCATTTGCGTAAGTGCGGAGAACGCAGTTGACTTGCCGACGTTCGGCTTTCCAACGATGCCTATCCTCATGCTATCCCAGAGGTGGCAGGGCCTATGGACACATTGACTATGTGGTCGATTCACAGCTCAGTAGGGCTTCCTGGCTTTTCCGTACTCGACTCGGGGACGACGACGGTGTCTAGCTTTCCTTCCCTCTGTGCTAGTATCTTCCTAACTGTCGTCTCCTTGGTCAGTTTGTATGGGCTTGAAATTGAAGTTGAGGATGGTGTTGGCCCTTCAGTGGCCAGTGCCCCCCTGAATGACCCGCTGATCATGTTCAGAGAGTGATAAATAGAGCCTAGAACGGTCCCATAGAAGAGAACTGACCCCAGGACCCTGATGCGGTTGGACGTGGAGTTCTCCTCCTCGACGGCGGCCTCGAGGAGGGCCATGTCGGAGAAGTCTGACATCATCGTGAAGATCAGTCCCGAGAATGCCCCTCCTGCCATCAGCCAGAAGGCCCACCTAGAGCGGTTGACTGAGAGGACGTTTCGTCCGGAGACCTCGGGGAAGATGGATAATGCTGCTCCAAGCGATGCGGGGACGAATACCACCCAAAGACCCAACAAAACTAGTGATGTGTGTATTCCTGTGAGCTCATTGGTGCCGGTGAGGTGGTCTGTGAGCACGAAAAGACCCCCGATGGAGATGGGTACAGCCATGAAGGCTGCCATATTTATCTCTGGCATTCCGGGGGAGTCGGGGTTCTCCATGAATACGTCATCCCCTCTCATTGTCGCCAATACATTGGCTGAAAGGGCGATAATTGGTATCAGGGAGAGTGCCAGAAGGAATGAGCCGGCAACTATGTCGTTCCTCGAGGGCTCGAACGTTGCTGCATCTATTCCGAGGAAGTCAGAGGCCAATTCTCCTTCGATTAGTCCTAGTGGATTGATTGTGAAAATTGCCCCCATCATGGTAACTGCTGCAAGTGACCTAGACCAAAGCGGATTGCCGCTGCCTCTGGAAGCACCGTATAGAATCGCACCTGACATCATCAGGAACAGCGATGTTGGCCCGTGAAGACGAGTGATTAGCCACTGTCCTGTACCTGAATCCAGCGTCCCGGTGATTGCTAGCACGACTACGGAGACTAGGGATGAAATCAGGCCAATTATCATCATCCATCCAGGGAGCGGAATCTTCTTTGTCCTAGAAGCTGCTGTTAGGAGTATGTTGACAATT
>CEOQ01084526.1_pt1 | contig 12091 bp, 6 predicted proteins | sample 361351 | NCBI WGS metagenome assembly CEOQ01 (sample SAMEA2619907, study PRJEB7988) | marine metagenome | biome: marine biome (ENVO:00000447); feature: deep chlorophyll maximum layer (ENVO:xxxxxxxx); material: "saline water (ENVO:00002010), including plankton (ENVO:xxxxxxxx)" | depth 60 m | reverse complement strand
TTCCTTTTATTAGTTTCATTCATTTAGCCAATTAGATAATAGTTTTATTCAAAGGTTAAAAAAATTAATAATAATAGATTGAAATATCGACGAAATATTTTTTATCAAAAACTATTTTACTAACTTCTATAATGCCATATTCATATGGAAACTTTAAAGCAAGTCAAAGTCAAGATGAAGCTATCAAAAGACCCCCTTCACCTTTGATGCTTATTGCTGGAGCTGGAACAGGGAAAACATCCACTCTTCTTCATCGTATCCGCCATCTAATTAATTCTAAAACGATAGAACCAGATAATACTTTACTACTTACTTTTACTGATAAAGCTACTGCTGAAGCACATGATACTTTAAAATCTATTTTAGGAGATCAAACAGATTCGGTTTTTGTAGGGACGTTTCATAGTTTTTGCCATTTCATTATGCGAAGATACGGATCAGAAAATAATAGTGATGATATTCTTTGGGATAAAAGCGATGGGCTTTATCAACTTACAAATAATTTTGATAAAATGACCTTTATCAAATCTAGCGCATTCCTTGAGAACCCATTAAGAACAATACAAGAATCTTTCATGCCATTTTTTGGACATCTGAGCGATGAATTGCTATCCTACAACGAACTCAAAAAGAAATTGAATAGTATCGAACTTTCTAAAGAATGGATCAATACTAATTTCCCAGGAATCAACCTCAAAGATACAAACATAGATGAGATAAATTACCAATTACAAGATTTAGTGAATGCTTATGCATTCTATAAACAATTAAAGTCTGATAACAATGCATTAGATTTTGGAGATATGATTATTGGTTGTTATAAACTACTTAATAATGATCTAAAAGCTTTAAAAGAGGTACGAAAACAGTTTAAACATATTTTTATCGATGAATATCAAGATAATAATTACGCTCTTAATAAGATTATTGATCTAATTATGGATAAAAGACCAAGTATCACTGTTGTAGGAGATGAAGATCAATGTATATATTCATTTCGCGGTGCGAATTATCATAATATTTCAGATTTCAGACATCGATACAAATCTCAATCAAATTATGCAGAAATTACTCTGATTGAAAATCGACGCTCAACACAACAAATTTTAAACTTAGCCAACTCTACAATTATTAATAATCCTAATAGGACACCTAAGGTTTTAAAGAGTCTTGATGAAAAAATAAAAACTGGCCCCAACCCATCATGGATTCAGGCAAATAAAAAAGAAACTTTGGAGCAGCTCCCTAATCTAATACATTCTCTAATTAATAATGGAGAAGCACTATATGGTGACATTGCCGTTATTTGTCGTGGGTGGGGAAATGTTACAGCTATATCTGATGCAATGCAAAAGTCTGCAATCCCTGTTGATATCCATATTGAAAAATTTTTTGATGTCCCAATTGTGAAAGATGTTTTGTCTTGGTCTCATCTAATCTTAAAAAATAAAAAATCCGATGTTGCGCTTTACCGAATATTAAAACAATACCTTGGCCAAGAATGGACAACAAGTTTTTTTCAATCTGTCGAACGTACATCAATTGATAAAAAATTAATTCAACTTGAAAAAATTAAAAAAGATTCAAATCATATTTTATTTGTGATTGAATCAATATCAAATCTTCAAATAGCTTATCAAAAAACACTCAAAGCTGATGAAATGGTATGGGAAATTCTCAAAACTTTAAAGCATTCACCTTTAGTGAAAAACTTACGTAGTCATTATAGACATTCTCATAGGCTAAACTTAGCCAATGCTGGAAAAATTTTAGATATTGCAGAAAAATTTGTAAATAAAAATCCAAATGGTAATTTAAATAATTGGATAAGATATATGGATATTATGGCTTTAGATAAAAACCAAAATGCAGCCCAGCCTGATATTAATAATAAGAATCTAGCAGTTCAGGTTATGTCAATCCATCAAAGTAAAGGTCTTCAATTCCCAATAGTAATGATGCCATTCCTTTACAGCGGTAGTTTCCCAAGTAATTTGAAACGTCCTCGAATTATAAATCGTCCTCCAAAGTCATGGACGGCCTGGGGAAAAAATACAGATGAAGATATTAAAGAATTACATCTGCAGGAAGAAAGAAGAGTCTTTTATGTGGGAATTACAAGGGCAGAAAAACAGCTATTTTTATTTGGGCCAACTACAAAACAATCTCTTTTTATAAAAGAATTAGAAAGTTTAAATCCACAACCTATGGAGATAAAAGAAATGGATAATCATCCAAAAAAACAGTTTTCATTGAATGAAAAACAACAACAATTATTGGCTAATCTGAATCGAGAGATCGCTGCAAATCAAATAAATAATGCACGAGAGATTCTATCTGAGATAGAAAAAAATACAATTACAAATGATACATCAGTCAATAATTATAAATTTGCATCTAGTTCAAAACTTAAGCTATCATCAAGCAAAATTAGCACATACAATACTTGTTCCTATAAGTATAGATTAAAATATATTGATAAGGTACCTGAGCAAAGAACTCGAGCTAGTTCTGAGTTTGGCTCGATTATGCATTCTATATTAGAAGAGTATCATTCTCTTCCTAAAGAAGAACAATTAAAGGATAAACTTTTGGAATTATTAGATAAGCATTGGCGTGAAAATTCCTTTGAGTATCGCTTACGCGCAGATGAATTCAAAAAACAGGGTATAGAATTATTATCTAATTATTATGAATATATAAATAAAAATCAACCTAATGTAGTTGGAGTAGAGAAACATTTCTCTTACGATATAGATGATATAAATGTAAGTATTTCAGGGAAAATTGATCGAATTGATGAGAATGATGGCTTTTTAAATATAATTGATTATAAAACTAGCCGTAAAAAAGAAAAAGCATCTAAAAATATGCAAATGGCACTTTACACTGAAGCAATAATTAGTAATGCTTTTCCAGATATTAAAGGTAATGCTGGCCAAGCAATCCTTCATTATTTACGATTTGATGATGATCCAATTTCTTCACATAAGTTTACAAGTGATGAATTAGAAGAAAATAAACAGAAAATTCGAAAAATTGCCCAAGGAATAAGAAATGGTGAATTTGAGACAAATAAAAACGACTTTATATGCAAAAACTGCGATTATAAAGATTTTCTATGTCCAGCATGGGAAGAATAAATTATTTTTTTTTAAGAATATTTTCCATTTGATCTTTTGATATAACACATCGGAAGCCAGTATTCTCTAAACTTGTATCAGGGCTAGATTTCATTCTAGCAGTAGTTCTATAGCCAGCACAGTACTGATCATTACATAAAAAAGACCCTCCTCGGGTAACTCTTTTGGGAACTGTAGGCTCCATTGGGTCAAAGCTCGATTTAGGTCCAATTGGATTCTTAGATCGACCTTCCATTGAATATGTATTTGGGTGATACCAATCTCGCACCCATTCCCAAACATTACCTGCCATATCATATAATCCAATACTATTTGGTTTATAATATTTAACGGGGTTTGTTTTTAAATGACCATCATCTAGATTATTATTAATTGGGAAAATTCCTCGCCAAATATTCATTTCTCGAGTATTTGTTACTTTTCCTAACTTTGCAGCATATTCCCACTGTGCTTCTGTTGGCAATTCCATTCCTGACCATAATGAAAATTCTATCGCATCATACCACGATACATGTACAACAGGATGATCTCCTATCCCATCTAATGTCGGATTTTCTGAACGAGGATTTTTCCAACTTGTTTTAGGAGACCATTTCCACCAATTAATTGATGAGTATGGATTAGCAGCTTCACGACCACCAATGAAAATCAAAGAACCTGGGACTAAATACTCATCTGGTATAGGAGGAGTATCTTTTGGTAATTGTGACATCATTTCCTTAAGAGATGGAGCTTTTTCAGCTGTTGTTACATAATTTGTTGAATTAACAAAAGCGGCGAATTGGTTGTTTGTTATTGGAGTTTCAGTCATCCAAAATCCATCAATATGAATTCTATGAGAAGGCTTTTCATCATTGTTAGCAATTAATTCTGAACTCCCCATTATAAATGAACCTCCATCAACCCAAACCAGACTGATTTCTTCATCTCCAATTAGAATAGTAATTTTATCTGAACTTGGGCTTGAATTGCATCCGAAAATGAAGAGGCCCATTAAAATAAATAAATATTTTTTTATCATTATTTTCAATTTAATCCAATAACAATGATTTTCTAGGTCAATTTAATACATAACTTTTTTCCTGTTTCATTTATTCCTACACAATTAAATTGACATCCATACAGTGCACAAAGAGGAGGTAATTGTGAAAAAAATTTTTCTATCAATATTGACAATCAGTTTTATCATGGGTGGGCCTATAGATGAAAAAACAAAATCGATGGAAAAAATGACTGGTTTTTTCAATATGTATTGGGATAGTAAAGCGGGAAAACTTTGGATAGAAATAACAAAATTTGATCAAGAATTTTTGTATGTTAATTCATTGACTGCAGGTGTCGGCTCTAATGATATTGGACTAGATCGTGGCCAATTAGGTAATGAACGAATAGTATATTTTCATCGAGTTGGACCTAAAATCCTATTGATACAACCAAATTATTCTTATCGAGCAATTACTAATGATCCTAATGAAAAGAAATCTGTAACTGATGGGTTTGCAAAATCAACTCTTTGGGGTTTTAAGGTTGGAATTGAAGAAAAAAGCCGAGTTCTAATTGATGCAACTGACTTTTTTTTACATGATGCGCATCAAGTAATCCAAAGACTAAAAGGCAGAAGAATGGGTAATTTCAAAGTTGATAAAAGTAGATCTGCTATTTATTTGCCTGCCACAATGAATTTTCCTGAGAATACTGAAGTTGAAGCACTAATGACCTTTACCGGATCAAATCCTGGCAGTTATCTTCGTCAAGTTACTCCAAGTGCTAATTCAATAACTGTTCGAATGCATCATTCGTTTGTTAAGCTTCCTGATAATCAATATACTCCAAGAAAACATGATCCTAGAGCTGGATACTATGCAATGTCATTCCAAGATTATGCAGTACCTCTTGATGAATCAATTTATATTCGATATATAACCAGGCATAGACTCCAAAAAAAGAATCCACGAGCTCGTATTAGTGAGGCAATTGAGCCAATCATTTATTATGTGGACCCTGGAGTTCCTGAGCCTGTCAGAACAGCTATGCTAGAAAGTGGAAGATGGTGGAATCAAGCCTTTAATGCTGCAGGTTATAAAAATGCATTTCAAGTAAAAATGTTACCAAAAGGTGCCCATCCAATGGATGTTAGATATAACATGATCCATTGGGTTCACCGTGCGACAAGAGGTTGGTCTTATGGAAGTAGTGTAACTGATCCAAGAACAGGTGAAATAATAAAAGGAAATGTATCTCTTGGCTCATTGAGATTAAGGCAAGATTATTTAATTGCTACTGGGTTATTAGCTCCTTATAAACATGGTGGAAAGATACCAGGCTACATGAAAGAATTAGCATTAGCTCGAGTAAAGCAATTAGTTGCTCATGAAATTGGTCATACAATTGGTTTACAGCATAATTTTATTTCAAGTGCAGATGATCGTGCATCAGTAATGGATTATCCACACCCTACAGTCTCATTAAATAGAAATGGTGACGTTGAATGGAGGAATGCATATGATGTTGGCATAGGTGAATGGGACAAAATTACAATAGCATATGGATATCAGGACTTTCCTGATGACATTGATGAAGATTCAGCGTTGGAAGATATTATACAGGATGGAATAGAAAGAAATTTGATTTTCATTACTGATAAAGATGCTAGGCCTTTAGGGTCAGCGCACCCTAAGGCACACCTTTGGGATAATGGAAAGGATCCTGTGACTGAATTATCTAATCTGATGGAAGTAAGAAAAGTAGCTTTAAACAATTTTGGTGAAAATAATATCCGCGTTGGACAGCCTTATAGTGATATTGAGGATGTCTTAGTTCCAATTTATTTTTTACATAGGTATCAAATAGAAGCCGCTTCTAAGGTTGTTGCTGGATTAAACTTTACATATGCATTAAGAGGTGATGGACAATTAGTAACTGAATTCATTGATCCAAATTTTCAAATAGAAGCTTTAGATGGATTGATAAATACTTTGCAACCAAGTTCGCTAGTTTTAAGAGAAGAATTATTAAAGTTGATACCCCCTAGAGCATCAGGCCACGAAAGAACTAGAGAATCTTTTAATTCCCGAACAGGTGTAACATTTGATGGTGTGAGTTTGGCAGAAACTGCAGCTGGCTTAACATGTAGAGTTCTTTTACATCCAGAAAGAGCTACTCGATTAGTTGAGTATCATGCTAGAGATTCCAAACAGCCTGGATTAGAAAAAGTAATCGATCGTATTATTGATGGAACAATATTACGTTCTGCGCCCAGTGGGTTAAGTGGGGAAATAAAACGAAATATCGATTTTGTAGTTTTAGATCATTTACTATCACTTATAAAGAATAAAAATACATCTCCAGCAGCACAAACAATTGTAATGGCTAATGTAGAATCATTGAACTACCAGTTTAAGTTGTTGGGTGGAATACCAACAAACTATAAAGAGAGCTCTCAAGTAGATGAATTGAAAAGTGCTAAAAGACAAGTAGATGAATTGTTGAAATTTTCAAAGTCAAAGCGAGACCGCGATCATTATAAAATGCTATATAAAAGGGCTCAATCTTTCATCGATAATCCAGAAGATTTTGAAATGATTAAAATACCTAATGCCCCACCGGGGTCCCCTATTGGATCTGAATTTGGGTGTACATTTGGAAACTATTAAAACTCTTTTAACTCGTTGAGGAAAAAATGAAACAAAAACTTCTATTTTCATTAATAACAATATCATCAATTTTATTTGCTGATGGATTAGATATGGAAAAATTAAAGGCTATGAAAGCTCGCTCAATTGGACCGGGAGGAATGAGTGGGAGAGTTACAGCAATTGATGTTGTTCTTTCAAATACAGATATAATATATGTTGGAACTGCATCGGGAGGCCTATGGAAATCAGAAAGTGGTGGCGTCAAATGGGAACCAATTTTTGATAATCAAAAAGCTGCATCTATTGGTGATGTTGCAGTTGATCCAACAAATCCAGATGTAATTTGGGTTGGAACTGGCGAAGGAAATCCTCGAAATAGTCAGTCTGCTGGATTTGGCGTATATAAAAGTTTAGATGGTGGAAAAACATGGGAATATAAAGGCCTTGGCGAAACTAGGAATATTCATCGAGTTCTTATTAACCCGCATAATTCAGATATAGTATATATTGGTGCACAAGGTTCAGCCTGGGGTGACAGCAAAGATCGTGGAGTTTATAAAACAACTGATGGTGGCGAAACATGGGAAAAAATTCTATATGTTGATGAATCAACTGGGATTGGTGAAATGATCATGGATCCTTATAATCCAAATAAATTAATTGCCAATATGTGGCAATTCAGGCGTTGGCCTTGGTTTTTTGAATCTGGTGGACCAAGCTCTGGTTTATATATCACATTTGATGGAGGTAAAAAATGGAAAAAACTATCTGAAAAAGATGGGCTCCCTAAAGGAGATCTTGGAAGGATGGGACTTGCAATAGCAAGAAGTAATCCTAAAGTCATATATGCTTTAATTGAATCAAAAAAGAATGCTTTATATAAATCAGAAGATGGTGGATTCAAATGGAAAAAAGTTTCTGAAAAAAATATTGGAGGTCGCCCTTTTTATTATGCTGAAATTTATGTTGACCCTGTAAATGAAAATCGAATATATAATCTTCATACCTATGTAACAGTTTCGAATGATGGCGGGAAAACTTTTGAATCTCTAATGACAGCCTATGGAGCAAATGGAGTACATCCTGACCACCATGCTTTTTGGGGACACCCAACTAATCCTCAATTCATAATTGAAGGTAATGATGGCGGATTAAACATATCTCTAGATCGTGGGAAAACATGGCGTTTCGTTGAAAATCTTCCAGTCGCACAATTTTATCATATTAACTATGATATGGACTGGCCATATAATGTTTATGGTGGAATGCAAGATAACGGTTCATGGAGAGGTCCAGCATATGTTTGGAGGGCAGGTGGAATAAGAAACTCATATTGGGAAGAACTATTTTTTGGTGATGGCTTTGATGTGGTTCCCCATCCAGCTAATTCACGTTATGGATATGCAATGAGCCAACAGGGTAATGTTGGTAGATATGATTTAATTACTGGTCATACACAATTGATAAAACCTGTTCATCCAAAAGGAGAATATTTAAGATTTAATTGGAATGCAGCAATTGCTCAAGATCCATTTGATGAAGATGCTATCTTTTATGGAAGTCAATTTGTTCATTATAGCAAGGATAGAGGAAATAATTGGGAAATTATCTCACCAGACCTAACAACAAATGATATTAGTAAACAAGAGCAGCATAAAAGTGGTGGATTGACCTTTGATGCAACTGGAGCAGAGAATCATACAACAATTCTTGCCATTGAACCTAGTCCTCTTGATAAAAATATAATTTGGGTAGGAACAGATGATGGAAATCTACAGGTTACTAAAGATCGAGGGAAAACATGGAATAATGTATCAAAAAAGATCTATGGCGCTCCAAAAGGAAGTTGGATACCACAAATCGTTGCATCTACCTATAATTCTGGGGAAGCAGTTGTAATAGTAAATAATTACCGAAGAAATGATTGGAAACCTTATGTATTCAAAACTGAAAACTTTGGAAACTCTTGGAAAGCAATAGCTTCGGAAGAAAATATTTGGGGCTACGCATTAAGTTATGCTCAAGACCCAGTTGAACCCAAACTCCAATTTTTAGGGACAGAATTTGGGTTGTATGTGACAACTGATGGATCTAAAACTTGGACAAAATGGACAAATGGATATCCGACTGTTTCGACAATGGACATCAAAATTCATCCAAGAGAGCATGATCTAGTGATTGGGACTTTTGGAAGAGCAGCATATATTTTAGATGATATTAGACCTTTACGAGAAATAGCTAGCTCATCTGAAAATCTACTAGAAAAACAACTTCACTTTTTCGAACCACCGACTGCTGTTTTAGCAATAAATCGTCAAGCTGCTGGGACTCGTTTTGAGGCAAATGCAATTTTTTCGGGAGAAAATCGGAGAAATGGAGCAATGTTAACGTTTGTATTTAACTCTAATTCAACAGATAAGAAAAACGCTAAAAACAGTCGAAGAGATATAAAAGAAGACGCCTCTTCAAAAAAAGAAAAAGTCAAGATGGAAATCTTAGATACAGACAATAATATCATAAGAACAATTAACTACAATGTAGAGCCAGGAATAAACCGGATATATTGGAGCCTAAGGAGAAAAGGCATTCGAAATCCCAACTCACCTAAACCAACAAGGCCTGATGCTCGCGAACCAAGTGGACCTCCTGTTTTACCAGGTGAATATACAGTTCGATTATCACATGGGAAAAAATCAGTTACTAAAGTTGTAAATGTTATTAGTGATCCTCGAGTAGCTATCGATAAGCGAGCTTTAGAGCGACTTGAGCCAATTTATGAAAAACAAATGAAAATTACTTTATCAGTTACAACGGCAATGGATCAGATAAGAGAGGCAAAATCAATTATAAAATCCGTGAATAAAATGCTAGACACAAAATCTAATGATTCTCATAAAATACTTCAAAAAAGTGGAAAGGCTATGTCTGATAGTCTAAAAACATTAGAAGAATTAATTGTAAATAAAAAAGGGCTTCAAGGCATAGTTCGTAGTCCAGATATTTTAAGTGCAAAAATCAGAGCAATTGGTAGATACTTATATAGCAATTTGACAGGACCAAATAACAGCCACCAATATCTATTAGACTATTCAGAAGATGAAACTGAAAAAGTTTTAAAAAAGGTTAACGAATTCTTTAATGATGATTGGCAAGAATATCAATCCAAAGTTGAAGATTCAAATTTAAGTTTTTTCAAATCTTATAAACCTATAAAGATTGAATAAAAATTAAATGATATAAATTATTTAGCGGTAATACTCAAATCAATGATGCCGCTAAAGTTTTTTACTATAACAATTGCCTTTTTTGGTTTTTTTGAGGATGTTGTATTTAGTTCGGTAAAGTCTCTAGTGATTTCATATTTATAGATCTCTTCACCATTATCATCTTCAATCTTAATCATAGTTGTATCATTAATTTTGCTTTCAGTAACTATTATGCTAGAAGCAACAAATTGGTTTGCTTGTAAAGTTAATAAAAGTTCAATGTTTTTTTCGTCCGAATAGTTTTCTGCTCTCAAAATATAAGAAAAAGCAGAAGGTGAATTAATAATAGCTGGTAAATTCTTTACTAAGCCGTGATCTGCTTCAGGAGCACCAACACACGAAAAATTAATCAAAGCCATTAAAGAAATAAAAAATTTCATTATTCTATTTCTTTTTTATCAGTTTTCTGACCTAACTGCAATTTATTTATATCATCCATTGGTTTTTTCAAAGCAGTTGCGCGAGTTGTGGAAAGATTTTTATAATGAGTATTTACAGTGCCTAAAGATTTCCCTAGAGCATTCATTGTTTCAAAAAACTTGTTCCATTGTGCTTTAAATGATTGAACCAAATCTTGAACCTCGATAGCTTTAGATTCAAGATGAAAACTCTGCACAGATTGACGAACCATCGCTAATATAGCAAATAATGTTATTGGTGAACATAATAGAACTTTATTTTCCATTGCAAATTCAACCAGATTATCTTCACCTGTTTTTGGTTTATTTAAAAAAGCATATATCCCTTCATTTGGAATAAACATTAAAACAAAATCTAAAGTACCATCGGCAGGATCAATATAATCTCTCTTTGATAAAGTTTTTACATGTCCTTTCACATCTTTTAAAAATGACTTCCTTTCTATTCCATTATCATCTTCATCATCAGTTGAAAAAAGTTTAGCATAATGATCCCATGGAAACTTTACATCCATATTTAGCCTTTTACCCTCAGGGAGTAAAAAAGTAAAGTCAGGCTTACCAGCTTTACTTCCAGACTGTGTTTCAAAGTTGATACCCTTTTTTAATCCTAGGTGATCTAAAATATCTTTAACCATTCTCTCCCCCCACTGACCTCGAGCCTGTGAACTATCCAATATTCTACTTAGCTTTGATGTTTTATCTGAGAGTTGATCAATCCCTTTCTTTGATTCTTCCATCTGACCTTTAAGTTCAAATGTTGATTTACTTAAACCTTCTAAGTTTTTACTCATTCCTTCCAGACTAGCATCGATAAGTTTTTTCTTCTCATCCATAGTAGATTCTGACGATTTAAGAATATCACCAAATTTTTGAGTGGCCACTTTATAAAAAGTTTCCATATTCTGTTCAAGTGCTTGCCTAGAAAGGTCACCAAATTCGGCTTTCAACTGATCTTTACTTGATTGGGCTAGATCAATTTCTTTCTGACGTATAAACCAAATAATCAATCCTCCAATTATAAAGCCGCCTAAAAATAAAATTATTCCCATTAATGAAGTCATGATGATAAGAGCTCACCTTTCAAGCCTAACTCCTCTGCTTTCTCAGAAAGTGCATCAATAACAAACTGAATATGTTCAGTTAAGTCTAGATTTAATTCCTCAACACTTTGGAAAATATCTTCCCTTATAACTGAAGCAGCAAATGATTTTTGTTTTAGTTTTTTCTTAACCGATCGTGGTTTAACCTCAAAAATGGATTTTGATGGGCGAACATATGTAACAGCAAAAATAAAACCTGTTAATTCATCAACAGCAAATAAAGATTTTGCCATATCAGTTTCTCTTTCAATCCCTGTATATGTAGCATGACCCATTATAGCTTGAGTAATTGAATCAGGATATCCTTTTGATTTTAATATCTTATTACCTTTATATGGGTGTTCATCTACTGTTGGATACATTTCATAATCAAAATCATGCATGAGTCCAGTTATACCCCATTCATCAGGGTCTCCATGATATTTTTCAGCCATTTTTCTCATAGCTTGCTCTACGCCTAATGCATGTCGACGAAGACTGTCGGTTTTTGTATACTCATGCAACAAATTAATTGCATCTTCTCTA
>CEOQ01078919.1_pt1 | contig 12099 bp, 19 predicted proteins | sample 361351 | NCBI WGS metagenome assembly CEOQ01 (sample SAMEA2619907, study PRJEB7988) | marine metagenome | biome: marine biome (ENVO:00000447); feature: deep chlorophyll maximum layer (ENVO:xxxxxxxx); material: "saline water (ENVO:00002010), including plankton (ENVO:xxxxxxxx)" | depth 60 m | reverse complement strand
TAATGTTCGTGGTCCTGTCTGGGTTGACTCTCATAGGATGTAACTACGAATTTGTCAAGAAACCAGAGCCAGTCGTTCCAAAACCACCTAAATATGCAGGAGACTATGATGTTCTCCAACTTAGGTCCATATGGGCAATTTGCTCTCAAACTCACGCTTTTAAAGCTCCGCAGATACCACCTAATATGGTAGCCGCTATATGCGATTGTTATGTGGATGAGATGCGATCCAAGTATAAACAATCCGAGTTGGGAACTTTGACTAAACCTCAGGCTGAAGCAATGGGACATCAGTTAATGACCGCTTGTAACGCTAAAATAATGGAAAAATTGGGTAGAGGAGAGGCTCTAAAGCAGAATTCTACCTACAATCAGAAGACAATCCCGAAACTCTTATAAGTATGTCGTTGTATGAGTAATAGTAAATATTATGGTCATAAGGACCACCACGAGGAAACTGCTAAAGAAAAGATTCTTGATGCACTATTTGAAGGTGAAAAGATGGAGATTACGGAGCAGGATTTGCAACGGAGATTGCATTTCGCCGCTAGGGTCGTAGTAACCCTATCCCAGTTTTGTTTATTAATATTAATGTTATTCTTGCTATTCTACCAGGTGGTCCCTGACAGTTCAAGGGATCTAGTATCAGCAATAACAGGTATGTTGGTTATTAGTCAGAAGGATGCTGTTCAATATTGGTTTGGACATCATCGGATCGAGGGTTCTCAGCATTAGTCCCCACCCTCTCCCGGGCGCATTGCCCTCGCACAGATTAGTAGTTTAATCAGTCCATCCTTCACCACGAACAAAGTGGTGAAGACGGTGGGTGAGTACAGTCCACATTAATTTCAAGAGGGAATCTTCAGCGTAAGTTCCATTATCAACTAATAATACATATTTGGGTTCCACTTTTTTCTCCTTTTGTTGTTTATCAGGATGAGCATAATAATCTAAATCCCCTGCTTTCATTCCAAGTCCTCCATACATTGTTTTAAAAACCCTTTCTTCGGTAAATATTTTCAGGATTCCCTATAGTTGGTTCCTGTCGCATTAGTGTATTAATTTCTTGGTGTCTCTGTACTTTTTGTATCATCTCCAAATTACTCAATCTTGTGTGTAGCTGATATCCTATCACTATCCAGATAAGGGTAAGTGCTAGAATAAGGGCTGTATTAAACCAAGGTTTCATTCATTAATTAGGATGGTTAGGGTTACGTTTAGTTGATTTTCTTGCATCCTGATGGAGTTTTTTCAGTCGATTCATATGTCCCTTAGAATCGAAAGGATCTTCGTCGGCATCATCATATATGTCCGATTCGTTCCAGCTATCTTCAGCTTTTTTATCAGTAGGAACTGGCTTTAGCAGGTTCTCTATGATTTGCAAAATTTTCTTTATCATATGTGGTCGTCGGGTGCAGGGAGTAATCCGTTACATTCTTGGATCAAAGTTACTGTTAATTCCTTCTCATCTAAGCCTTCACCTTGTCTAGCCGCTTGTTCCGGGGTATAATCTCTTCGTATAATGTCCGTATAACAGTCGCATACTAACCAGCGTAGTTGCTGAGGGAGTCCTGGATGTTTACCCTGGAATGTCATACTGCATACTTGCCACAGTTCTCTGACCTGAAGTGTGGGATAATTCCCATTAAATTTTTGTGTTTCGTTATCGTGGGCTAGTACCGGCAAAGCCCACAATCCTATTAATAGTGCTAGAAAAATTCTCATTTTTACCTCATTCTCATTACCTGAATCCGCTCCAATTCCAATCTTCAGAATCAAACATCTCCATTTGTTTTAGTTCTTTAGCACGTTCTCTGGAAGCATCGGCTACCGCTTCGTCTATAACGTGTTGAGGAACCTTTTTCTCTTCTTTCTGGTATTTAGTTGTATCTTCCTGTTTCTTCATTTTTCACCTGTACGAATCGTTGTTCAATTTTTCCACAAACAAAAACTTCCTCACCTAAATGCTGAAGTTCAGATATAATATCGTTGATCCCATTGGGATCCACAATCAGTACCATACCGATACCGTCATTAAAAACCTTTCTCATTTCTTGATCTGATATTCTACCCATCTCTTGAATCCGATCAAATTCAGGTGGTTTGATCCAATCATTAGTCCAGGTTGGTCTTAGATTTAGATTTTCTCCAAGGAGACGAAGGACATTGTCTCTTCCGAAACCAGCTATATGTGAAATACCGTGAATCAGACCTGTAAATTTGTCAGTAATATCAAGGATTGTGTTTACATACGACTTTGTGGGTCTCAGGAGATCCACTAATAGTTGCTGTTTTCCGTCATCTCCCTTAGTAATATCCCAGGTATACTCATTAAAGACTTTTCTAATAAGCGTGTATCCGTTGCAATGGAATCCATTAGATGCTAAACCTAACATCATATCCCCTTCCTTGATAGCACTTCCGTCTATGTATTTTGTTTTGGGACAAGCACCTATTCCGAAACCAGCTATATCGAAAGGATTTGCATCGGGTTGTAAAGCAGTTTCACCTCCTAGGAGAGGGACAGGACATTGTATTTCCTTCAATCCTTCATTGATCCCGTCTATCAGTTCTAGATATAGATCATCCATTTTAGGTACCATTAGATAATCATTCATAAACAGAGGTTTTGCACCACAGGTAACAATGTCATTGAATACGTTTGAGACAAGGTCTTTACCGAGGTTTTTAATGGATACCCCTTTCTTGTCTTTATTTTCATCATATAACTTAATCTTTGAACCTATTCCGTCTGTACTGCATACAACAAAATCAGCACCCACATCGAATGATCCGACGTGACCACCAAGCCAATTCATCTTATTGTACAGTTTAAAATGGAATAGATTTTGCTCTTGGAGACTTACGCCTGCAGATTCATAATCCATTTACCACCTTCCGTCTGGACATTTACTAGATTTTAATCGGGTTTTAACTTTGAGCATACAACCACAGATATTACAATAGTTGATCCATCCGCGGTTATACAAGTCTTTAGAGTGAGGACATTTTTCGCAAATTGCTAGTCTTTTGTCTGAAAGAATTTTTGATTCGCTTTTCAAATAACCTCCTACTGATTTAACGGTATCCCAAGCACCTGATTCCTCTTTACAATCAGGACACTCTTCTTCGCCTTCTCTGATAATATATTTCTTCCCTGTCCAGGGATTTCTTCCTGTTTTAAGTTTCTTCCCCATCGCTATTATAGATATTGTATCGTGGATGATCTTCCCCTTTAATTACGATATAGGGAAAGGGTTTAGGACCTCTGGTCTGCTTATCCTTCTTGTTCCATTTTTCCCAAATGTCTTTAGACAAGTCGTTTCGCTTATCTTTAGCATCCATTTTATTGTCAAAACCAACTGCTACCACTTTTTTGGTGGGCTTATGTTTAACACTATACACGTTTTTCCCAGGGAAACTCGGTACGTTGTCTACTAATACAGGCATTGTCTGTCCTCAGGTTAAATAATTAAAATTAATTACAGTTCTAGTCTTTTTATCTGTACAGGAGGTACCACGGTGATTCGTTACTTCTGGAAAGGTAATGAATCTATTTGCTACACTCTCTACCCTATGTCCATTTTCAAATTCAGTATATCCATCATTTGTATTCATATACAAAATTGAAGTGGTATACTCATCTTGTGGACTTTTAAGATTAGATGGAATATCAGTATGAAATATACCTATCTCTTTTCTAGGTGTTCTTGTGATTAAATTTGCTTTTATTCTATAGAGTTTTTTAGCGTTTACCTTATCGAAAATGAAACTGAATAAATCATAATATTTAGATGTTATTCCACGTTCGTGGTCATAAAAACAATGAACGAATTGAAACTTATCTACATCATCCAGGGAATCTATATTCTCCATATAGTACCAAGGAAGTTCTTCCCCAAACATTATCGTTTGCAGATGTTGGAAATGATCTGGTTCTAGAAAATTCTCTTGAGTAGAAAGCCATTTCATAAGTTATCCGCTACAGTCTTATCTAATCTCAATTCCTGGAATATAGGTAAAAATAACGACCAATAATCGCTATTTTTATCCTTGATCTTTTCATTATATTTAACGGAAACTATCTTTCCTATATATTCGTCTGGATCCTTCTTTCGTTGTTCATCACTCAGGCCTGATCCAACATTAACTCTAAGATTTCCGTCTTTTGTCGTACATACAAGAGATCCTACTTGTCCAGCGTATTTTCCTGTACCCTCTACGACTCCTTCTACAAGTAAATCAGCCTCGAGTTCGGCTTTCATCTTCACTTGATATTTAGAACGCTTATCTTCCCAAGGGGAATCTCCATTCTTTACGATAACTCCTTCTTCACCTGCTTCCAATGCTTCATTGAAAATCTCTTCACACCCAGCATAATCTCCGACTGTTTCGGTCTGCAAGATACTAATGAGGTGATTTTCCTGAGCATTATATACCCCATCCATTCTTTCTCGGAGTACATCTAGTCGGTCAAAATAAGGTATTTTACATAATCCTTCCTTGAAGTCTTCTAAAGGAATCATATCCCAACATACGAATCTAACCCGTTTAGTCTCTTCTGGAGTTATAGTTTCTTTTACTGCTTTATTTAGAATCCCATTACCCGTTTTTCTGTCAAGGATATAGAGGTCATTCTCATCTAATACAAGCAATTCACCATCCAGTACTGCACCGTGAAATGTATCTAAATTTGCTAGGGTAGGTGATTTGTAGAATACATTTTTTACAAATTCATCGAAATGACCAGATAATGCGATTTGTTTACCATTTCTGGACCGTACATCTACCACACCTTCTGAATCAATGATAATATTTGCTCTCATACCATCCATTTTTGTCTGTACCAGAGCAGGATATTTAATAGCTTCAAAAGCCTTTTGATTGAATGCGGATGCAAGCATACAAGGATATGTCTTGATAAAATCTTTACCAAATATCTTGTTTACTGTAGCAATAGATACTCCGCACTTCAAATCCTTCGTTACCACTCGTTTAATAACTTCAGCATTTTCTTCAGTCACTAAGCTGAGAATCTTTTGAAGGTGATCAATGGCGGCGTTTCCAGTATATTCCCTACTGGTCAATTGCTTTAGTCCTGATAATGCCCAGTTCAAACTCTTAATGGGTTGATCTTCTTTTCGACTATATTTAGGAATTTTTCTCTGATAATATTGAGTATAGGGATCAAGAGCGGCTTTCAGGACACGCTTTAGAGTCTCGTTATCCAGGTTCTTTCGGAGGATTTCCTCCTTGAATAAACGTGAATTGTCGCTTTCAAGTTCCGTTAGAATATCTGGAACCCAATCATCCATAATTTTACGTACATTTTCTTGGTCATTCATATCAGAAATCCGTAATCACATCGGTTAATTTAGACAACCTATTCATAACAAAATAATTATATAGTTTATTTCGACTACCTGGAGGTACTCTATTATAAGCGTTTTCTATATCACTAACGAGGGTTTCGGGAATTTTATCTAGATTCACGAGTTGTTCATTTCTTCTCCAACGTTCAGACATTTCATCATTTACACAAACCTCCTCTGGTTTCTTAGTCAACCAGACATCAAGTTTTTTCTTCGCAATTGGGGTTTGTCGAATTCCTTCTACAAGACAATCATCCGCAGAAAGGAAATTTGGTATACCGTCACCCCTATCTCCTCGTATAATATGCTCTTTGAGATATGCTTGTGGAGAAGGATGTCGAACAAACTTCTTTTGCATAGGAGAATATTGCTGGACTCCTTTGTATTTGTGTAGTTGAATAAAGTCTTTATCGGAGGAAAGAATTAGGATTTTTTCTTCGGCGTGATGATATTTACATATTACTCCTATAACATCATCCGCTTCAGCACCTAACACTTCTATGAATTTATAGGGAAAATGCTCTTTCAAATCTTCCCGTAGCTGGTCAAAGATTTTAAAGATGATTTCCCAGTCAAATGGGGATTTTTCTCGACCTTCACTCCGGCCCGCTTTATACAGAGGAAATACATCCTTTCTCCAGTAGTGTCGGCTGTCATTACATATGATTATCTCTCCGTACTGTTTATTGAATTGCTTCCTATACATCCGAAGCGTATTCAAAATCATATGTCGTAGTAGGTCCTCAGATACATCAGCCTGAGTTTTTGCATTCATCATCAAATTTCCAATCATTACCTGATTGAAATCAATCAATATCATAATTAATTCTCGGTTGGTGGAACTCCCAAAAAGTCTTCTGCCCATTTGGGAACATTTTCTGGATCAGCATATATACACCGTCCTAATACCTTTTCGCCATTCGTTATATGAGTTGTGTATAACGATTTCACAAATGGATATGGAGTAATTCCTACGAAATTATGAATATAATTAATGTGAAGTTGCATTTTAGCACAATGTTCATATTCCATCACAAATTCCATTCGTCTTTGTGAGAATTCTCCAGTAAGTCCGTCAAATGCTTCAAATCCTGGGTTGGGTGTTAGTATATAAACTAGTAGAATCCATTTCACAATATCGCACCGCTTTCCGATGGCGGAGCATTTATTTCCCTTATCGCCTCTTTAAGTTCTCGAATTTCCACAATCAGCTCCTTAATAGCTTGAACAAGTTCTGGTCTTTCGGCTTCTTCTGGTATTTCATCTACAAAATCCATTATAGGCTCTTCAGTTCTTTAATAAATTCTTTAGTCGTATCGATTACTTTCCAGTCTTGAATCTGTTTATGCAGATCCTCTCCCTCTTTGACCAGTTTATCTTTTTCATCTTGACAAAGAGAGTAAATAGGCATTTTTATAAGTGTGTCTATTATACGCTCCTCAAAGTGAATTGTCAAGTCTTTTTTGATTGCTTGACGGTTTTTGTTTTTGAAGTCTAATCTCCCATCAATAATCATTTGAATGAATTTAATCTTATCCTGAATGACCCTAAGATTTTCGGATCCTTCTGATATTAAATACTTATATCGTTCATTATACTTGAGAATCCTATAATCACAAAAGTCCTTAATGATACCTATAGGAGAATCGTAGACTTTCAGTTTCCCTTCGTGAGTAATAACGGTTATATTCTCGTTAATCTTTCTTCGTAATTTAAATAGGGAGACAATCTGGTGATGTTTCAAATGCTTACCACGCTTTAATGTTACTTCAAACTTGAATCCCGACTTATCACATTTGTCTGTATAGGAGACAATCTTACCAGTGTCCTCTAATTTATCAAGGACTTGAACATATGTTTCTCTGGTATATCCAATAGGAACTTCAGTTATCTCCAGTTTGGTGTGTCCTGTTAGATTGAATGCTCCTTCACACCACACTTCACCATTTTCCTCACATACAACTCCAGAGAATTCAGGATATTCCGGAAGTAGGAGTTCATTGTCTATATTTTTACCATTAAGATATGCTTGACATAATCTTGCAATTTCTTTTGGACATCGTGGTTGTATCTCTGTAGCAAATCCGACTGCAATTCCTTTGACTCCATTTACTAGAACCCACGGAATAATGGGTAAATAGAATGCTGGTTCTGGATCTTCGGGATCAATGCTTTTATCGGCTACCATTGTATCAGCAAAATAAGCATCAAAATTTTTGCTCATTTTGACATACGTGTATCGTGGTGCGGCGGCATCAGGTACTAATCTCGATCCGAAACTCCCTTCACCCTCAAGTAATGGAATATTATTTGAGTGTACTTGAACCATCTTTGTAATTGCTTCATTTAAGGAAGCATCACCGTGATGATAATTCGCTTGTGAGATGGTATTCCCACTCAATGAGGCGGTTTTGATACGACTATTTTTAGCAGTTTTTAGTGCCGTATAAAGTATCTTTCGCTGAGATGGTTTGAGACCATCAATCATATGAGGAATAGCCCGTGAATACAGGACGTATTTTGAGTAATCTTTATATTGTCCGTTTATTAGTTCAGTTATGTTCATTGCATTAACCATTGTTTTCTCGGAAGAGGATTCTTTCCGAATGCAGTTTCCAGTGAAATATCTCCTTCACCGTCATAATTAATAACTTCCGTCATTGGATCATTAATCATTAAATCGTACTCTTCTACTGATAAACTTCCTAACCCCTTATTATACTCAATTGACCAGCTATTGTCAAGCGATTCCTTTGCATAGTCTTCCAGATCATAGAATCTTTTGACTTCCTTACCCTTCTTAGCAATGACAATTGGAGATTTAATCAACAATATTCGCCCATCCTCAAACAGTTCTTTCCAGTTAGAGAAGAAATTGATTAAAAGGGCGGCTATAGAGAATCCATCGAAATCAGCATCCGCTAGAATTCCAATGGTCCCATAATTCAAATCTTCTGCTGGTTCACCGAGTTCTAGTCCTATGATGGACATCAGTTCAGATAATTCTTTGTTTTTCATAATCTCGGTGGGTTTCAATTCTCTTACATTACGTACTTTCCCTCGCAATGGAAATCCACCTTGGGTTTCTGTATCTCTTACATTAATTAGATTGGAAATTGCGGATTGACCCTCTGTTATAAACAGTATCTTATCTTCAGGATATTTGGAAGATGCTGATATGTGGGAAGCAACTTTCTTTTTCTTCATTCCCTTATTGGCTTTTTTCAATGCTCTTGCATCAGCCAATTGCTTTTTAAGCAGAAGAGTTTCAATAATGGGTTGGATTAACTCATCATTCCTCAGAATTCTATTGATAAATTTTTCATCAAGAATACCGTCGAATATGGGTTTGATATCATTTGCATTGTTAGTCAGGCGTTCTTTTGTCTGAGAATCAAATTTTGGATCACCCACAGAATTCGTAATAGTAACGAAACATAGATGATTTTTTATATCCGAAGCCCTTACTGCGATCCGATGCTTCTTTTTGATTGCTTCTTTCAGAGTCCAGCTAATATCATTGGAAACTATATCATTATGTACTCCACCACCGAAGGTATCAATACCGTTAATAAACGATATGTGTTCGTATGTTTCGGCTGGAAGAACAGCCACTTTAAACTTACTTGTTTCTAGTTCAACAAAGTGGTCACCAATTTTTTTAAGATATTGCTTGAATGTGCTTGCTTGAACGACCCGACCATTAAATTTAAATCGTATCTTTGGAAAACATACTGCTAAATCATAAACCCGCTTCTCAATCAGGTTTTTGTGATCATTATCAATTGCTTTCATACCGAGTTTCTCAAAGTCTGGGAAAAATGAAACATTAGTCCCAACAACACCTTTGGTCTTTGTTATCTCTGTATCAATTTCGGACAGATTGTGTCCGCAATGTAGTCGGAAATGCTTCTTTCCGTCATCGGTATGGGCTATGAATTTTTTTGATAAAATATTGACTAAAGTAGAACCGAGTCCGTGTGTTCCAATTGAAACGTGACCGTCATCTTCAAAATTAGCTCCAGCACGTAAATTAGTGAATGCTAATTCGGCTTGAGTTTTACCCAAATCTGGAATATCTACAACGGGAATACCACGACCATTATCAATGACCGTTATTTTCCCATTATCTTCTACGTAAATTTTAATCTCGTTTGCAAATTTGAAATCTGTCCTGAATCCCTCATCAATACTATTTGACACAATTTCATCAAATAGCTTGAGAAAAGCTGGTACAATTTTCACTTTTTCCTTCACGATTGAACCATCCTTCATCACCCATTTGTCGTGGGACCCCAAAGTGGTGTCCCCGACATACATTCCTGGGCGGAGAAGGACGTGTTCGACCTCGGAAAGAACTTTAATATCGTTCTTTCTCATTGTCATAGACGATCCTTATTATAATTGTGGATTACCAAACTCCGTTGGATAAACTATTCCGTCGTCGGTGTAAATACTGGTAGGAAACCCTATACTCTTGATAGAGTCTAGTCTAAATGATCTCCAGCCGTCTGCTGGTATATCATATACTGCAATAGTATGTGGATTCGGTTCTCTTTTGCTTGGCTGTGGTACATTATCTACAACCGGTACGATTTCTATTTCATCAGGATTCGCAATCGGCTTAAACCACTCTTTGAAATCTTTTGTATATTGTTCTTTTACTTCTTCTGGATCATCCTTTTTAGCTATTGTTGGTGCTCGTTCATCTAAAACTTTCTGGAGTAATGTACATTCCATCACTCTTTCAGTCCCATCTTTTTTGGTAAATGTAACGGTTGCTACATCATTGTAGAGCATTTCAACTATATCCTCACGGGTTAGCTCCTTCTCTGCATTGTCCTCCGTGATCAAAATCTTATATGTCTCTGCCATATTTCTCCTTAAAGAATTGATTGATTTTTCACTTCATATAGACATTATACGTTAATTGCTGGTCATTGTCAAGTTCTAAATTCTCTTAATTCAGGATGCTGGAGTCTCCTGTATTTTTGAGTAGGATGTTTCGGAGGCATAATGTAATTTATATTGATATTAAATCTCGCAGGAACATCCGTTGTAGTGGTTGAACAATGATCTTCGCTTGAATCAAAAATTAGTAATCGATTTGCGATGCTTGAAATTTTTGTACCATCCTTTAATTTAGTATATCCATCACAAGTATTCAAATATAATAGGGCTGCCGTATTTGGATATTCAAAATCTTGGTGCATTGCGTGTTCGTGCAATCTTTCTGTATTTGGATAAAGATTGGCTTTTATTCGTATTAAACTGTCTGTTCCTAATTTCTCTACTAACGGAATTAGTTTTTCATAGAAAGGACTAACAGGAGAGTTTTTGGCGTAGAACATATGAGACATCAAAAATATATTATCTCCAATATCGTTCTGTGTAGCAACAGTTTTCTGGAAATACCAAGGTACTTGTTCTGTAAGAGATGCTATTTTGTGAAAACAATCATCATCTAAAAACTTATCAATCACTTTATACATTATATTTTTGGCGGTCTCTGTTTCTTGTCAAGTGCTTCTTTTTTCTTAATGAGATTCTTTAAATGGTCACTCTGAACATAGGGAATCGCATAAGGATTAACATATTGTTTTACAGATCCAGTTATATCTTCGGGTTTAGGAGGTTCTGGTGGGCATTCTTCTCCTACGGGACAGCATACTCCATCTCCCATTTTTTTCGTTTTTTCCATAATTAATACCAGTAATTTAAAAGTAGGTGCATATAGATATATGCGTAAAAAAGTCCAATCAACATAGTTTTTGATGTTGGTAATGTAAGTATTATACAGACATAAAATAGATTTGTCAAGACATTTATCATCAGTCAGTATAATAAGCATAAACAGAGGTTGCCGCCCATTTCCCCTCTACTGTTTGTCCATCTCCCTCGACAAGCGGATCTGCATCTCCAGGCATCACATAAGGGGCTACATATCTCCATTCATCCCCTGCATTGCTATTCCAATTACCACTTGGAATCTTCATTCTAATATCAAAAGTGCCTGGTCCTCCGGTATTTTCCATATAAGCAAGCATAGGATATACATCACCTTCTGTAAGATAGATTTGTCCGAGATTAATTCTATCACCGTGCTGGGCAGGAGCGCCACATAGATAGTTCATCTCATCTCTCGTGATGGTTAGCATCAAAAGATCCTCACCACTGTTACCCATCCACATAAAAGAAGCATCATCAGATTTGATTTCAAATGTGTATGTTCCAGTTACAGGTGCTTTGAAATATCCTGATGCTCTATAAGTTCTATATTGTCCAATGTTACCAACTTTAATAGCATTTTCGTATCCTGACCAGGATGCACCATTAGTATTCAACGTATTCTCAACCACATCTAAACTAACATTGTTATAATTACCACTCCAGGTTCCAGGGATCCACCAATAACCAGAATTATTCCAGGTATTCATAGTCCAAGTTTCTTGAAGCCAAGTGTAGGTCGGATACCAGTTATACGTTGAACTCCAACTATTATTGGAATTCCATACGAATCCTAAATTTTCACAAGTAGTTTTATCTGGAGAAACTCCGTCACTACACCACCCCGGAGCCAAACACATTTCTGGTCCTTGATTATTATATTGAGAATCGGAACAATATCCCCATTGTAGACATAGGGTTTCATTATTGTTATAGCCAGAATTTGAGCAAGTTCCCCAAGCAAGACATCCTGCTTTATTATTGTGATAATTAGAGTTTCC
>CEOQ01041439.1_pt1 | contig 12113 bp, 13 predicted proteins | sample 361351 | NCBI WGS metagenome assembly CEOQ01 (sample SAMEA2619907, study PRJEB7988) | marine metagenome | biome: marine biome (ENVO:00000447); feature: deep chlorophyll maximum layer (ENVO:xxxxxxxx); material: "saline water (ENVO:00002010), including plankton (ENVO:xxxxxxxx)" | depth 60 m | reverse complement strand
CTGCCACCGAGGTCATTAATTGCAGTCACGAGTCGGGTATTAACTATTCCACAGAGAACGGCTATTACGACGTCTATCGCCTCCTTCGGGGTAGAGCGGAGCCCCTCTATAAATTCGGTTTCTATTTCTAATCGAGAAAGCATCTCCGTAATCAGCGCTCCACCGCCATGGACGATTACGAATTTCCTTTGCGTATCAGATAGTTCAAGAATGTCCGTGAGGGTCGTGTCATTTGCGCCGAGGGTGGACCCCCCGATTTTCACTACGGTCAGGATTTCAGTAATTTTGGACATTTTGCCTCCTTACGTTGTGTAATCAGCATTAATATGAACGTACTCGTCAGTTAAATTGCAACCCCATGCGGTTGCTTCGAAAATCCCATTACCAACCACTACATCAATAACCACTTCATCGGTATCCATGGAACGTGACAATTTGTTGAGATCGATATCACATGGTGCCCCGTTCTCAAAAACAGTCGTCCCAGAAATATTGACTGAAATCGTATTAGTATCGATTTCAGATTCGGCTCGCCCAATTGCCATCAATACTCTACCCCAGTTGGGATCATTGCCTGTGACCATGGTTTTAATAAGCGGTGATGAAACGATTGTTCGAGCAATGTTCCGTGCCGACTGCAACGAGGACGTACCTTTAACTTGAGCTTGGATGAGGCTCGTTGCCCCCTCACCATCCGCGGCGAGGTCTCGAACTAATTTCTCTGAGAGCAAGTAGAGAGCATTTTTAAACGATTCCGCAGCGGGATGCTCATCATCTATTGGGCTGCCGATTTTTTGGGATGCAAGCATTAGTACTGTATCGCTGGTGGACGTATCCATATCGATATCGAGCATGTTGAACGTCTGGTCTACCGTGACTTTTAGGATATCTTGCATCCAAGAAGGATCGACATTGGCGTCGGTTGTAATGAATCCAAACATCGTTGCCATATTTGGGTGAATCATCCCAGAACCTTTGGCACATCCTCCAATTACGTATTCTCGATTTTCTACTGAAAAACGAACCGCACACTCTTTTACCTTCGTGTCAGTAGTCATGATCGATCGCGCGAAGTTATGTCCTCCGGAGGCGCTGGGTTGGAGTGATTGAATTCCTGTCGAAATAGTTGCCATCGGGAGACGACGTCCTATCACGCCGGTTGACGCATTGAGGATTTTCGAAGGGAGCGTGTTTGAGAGCGCAGCGGCCTGTATGCACATATCTTCGCCGTCAATCTTCCCCTGAGGGCCAGTCATAGTATTAGCGTTGCCAGAGTTAACGATCAGCCCTTTGAAGTTGGTATTTTTTGCTAGCAACTCACGAGATCGCTGAACCGGCCATCCTGTTACTGAATTTTGAGTGAATACTCCGGCGACAGTACACTCATCCTCGCTGAGTAATATACCGAGATCGAATTTAGGCTCTTCCCCGTAAGTTTTAACGCCCGAAAAAATGGCGTCGGCCGAAAAACCCGAGGGAGAGGTTATATTCCCGTGTTCAATCCACGTGAGATCTGATGGAGGACTTTGCATGCTTCGCCTTCTCTTTATCAAGCTATACTCCGCACAATTAGCAGAGATTCCGTATTATACCCTCTATGACCACAGAGATTAGGCTGGCAAACAAAGAAGACATGCCAAATATTAATGCGATTTATAATCGCGAGATCCGTGAAGGAACCGCTACCTGGCACCTGACGGAATGGGACGAGCCCGAACGTCTCGAATGGTTTGCTGAGCACACGGCTGAAAATGGTGAGCCAATCCTTGTCTATTCGGAGCAGGGGGTTATCGCGGGCTTCGCCTATCTCACAAAATATCGAGGAGCTCGAGGAGGGTACCGCTATACTCGTGAGAGTACTGTTTATGTGGACGAGAAATTTCAAGGGCAAGGTATCGGGACTTGCCTTCTTGACGCACTAATTCAAGCCGCAAGAGACTACGGACTACATGTTCTCGTAGCTTGGATAGATTCCGAGAATGTAGCATCAATTAATCTGCATAAAAAAATGGGCTTTAGTACAGTAGGGATTGAGCCAGAGACAGGTCATAAGTTTGGTAGCTGGCGATCAAATCAAGAAATGGCTTTCGTTCTAGGGCAAGAAGGAGATAATGAGTAGTAAAGATTGTGAGATGGGCACACGATCAAATGAGGGTATTGACGGCACCAAATCTGGTTTAGCTAGCATATCTATGCGGGAATTAATCCGTCTCGATAGGACGGTACTGTTCTCAATTCTTCCTATTCCTTTTATCTCCTATGCAGTGGATCGGGATGAACGTCTCGGGATTATCGTGGCTGTTATTTCTGGTATTTATGTGCTGTTTCTTACTCGAAATAGAGTTCGACTACGTTGGTTATTGTTTCTGTTTGGCGCCCTATTTTTTGGTGGCGCCATCCTCGGACTTATCACGGGTAGTGCGAAACTGTTTTTTGCCACGGATCCGGCTGAGGATTTCCTCACAGCAACAGCGATGTTTGTTTCCATTTATATCAATCGTCCGCTTGCTGGGCTGCTCATGCATGAGATGTTCCCAGCTGTTCGAGGAAAAATTGAATCCGAAACCCGCTATCTTAAGCAAGTCACGGCTGTGGTTGGTTGTGTCAATCTCACAACTGGATTGTTTCGCACATTCCTCCTACTGAGTTCGGTTCCTGTGGAATACTTTGTTTTGATATCCAGACCGATTGCTTTTACCGGTTCCGGACTTACAGTGCTGATTTCTCTGTGGTTATTGAAGCGACGCTCTCAGCAACTCCGCAGAAATGGAAGTTAGTTCATAACCCAACCCTAGGGCACTTGTCCGCAAGCGGGCATGCTTTGCATGCTGGATTGCGCGCGTGGCATGTCCGTCTTCCATGTTGGATAAGGTCCATATGGTAGGCGTATATGTCTTTCGGAGGAACGCTCTCTTCGAGCTCAATATGTGCTTTTTCTGCCGTCATATTCGCTGGAATCAAGCCAAGTCGCTTAGATACTCTCTCTACGTGAGTGTCTACCGGCAGTACGGGTCTACCAAGCGCGAAGAGTAAAACGCAGGCAGCAGTCTTCGGGCCAACTCCTGGAAGTGACATGAGCCAGTCACGTGCCTCAGTGAGGGGGATGAATTCAAGAAATGATAAGTCGAAACTATCGTTCCGATCGGCTATTTCTCTAAGGATATAAGTTATGCGTTTAGATTTTGTTGGAGCAAGCCCACCGGGTCTAATTGCTTCCTCTAGTTCGGCTACATCTGAGGACAATATTAACTCCCATGAGGGGAATTTCTCGAGTAGTCTATGCATCGCTTCTCCTGAGTTATGGTCGGAGGTATGCTGCGAGAGCACAGTAAGAATTAGCTCGAACATCGGATCTCTAGACACTTGCTGAGGCGGGCGAGCATAAGCTTCATCTAGAATTTCAATTATTTCATTGGGTTTCCACTTTTTTTTTGGTTTCACTTAAGCTTTCGCCTTTACACTAGACCCATGTGGTACAAATCTTAGCGGATGAGTAATTATGGGAATCCTTTAGGTGACAAAAAGAGATCAAATACGTTTGACGGAACTTGCAGAATGCGGAGGCTGAGGAGCGAAACTCGGTCTCGAACCGCTGCTGCAGGTGCTGCAGCCCATTCACGATATGTTTCAGGACTCAGATGATGAGAATATGCTCGTTGGCCTGCGAGAATCTGATGATGCGGCCGTTTATGAAGTGGCTGATGGTATGTCAGTCATTCAGACTGTCGACTTTTTCCCTCCGATAGTTGACGATCCGTGGACATATGGAGCTATATCCGCTGCGAATGCAATGTCAGATGTGTATGCGATGGGTGGAGACGTCAAGTTCGGCCTCAATATAGTTGGTTGGCCTGAGGACCTAGATACTACTTATCTTCAGGAGGTACTTCGTGGTGGGGCTGAGAAGTTGCTCGAGGCAGGGGCGTTGGTGGCCGGCGGACACACGGTTAAGTCCCAGGAGCCTTTGTTTGGGCTCTCTGTTTCAGGGCTTGTCCAATCTGAAAAATTGGTTCGGACGAGTGGTGCCCAACTAAATGATCTCCTTGTTATCACTAAGCCGATTGGTACCGGCGTGGCTTTGACAGCATGCAAAGGAAATGCAGAGCTAGCATCCTCACTACTTCCAGCAGTAATTCAGTCGATGCTGGTTCTAAATCAGAAAGGATCAGAGACAGGGCTGCGGTGCAATGTGAGTGCAATGACCGATGTCACGGGATTTGGTCTTGTAGGCCACGCTGCGGAAATGGCCGATCAATCTAACGTGACACTTGTCATCCGTAGTGGGTCAGTTCCATTATTTGCTGATGTTATTGACCTTGTTGATAATTCAGGGTTGTCAGGCGGATTGGGCTCGAATAAAGCTGGTCTTCTGAAGAAGATAGGTAACCCTGATACTTTGTCATCGAACTTGCTGGATTTGTTTTTCGATCCCCAAACCTCGGGGCCTCTACTCCTATCGCTTGCGCCTCCAGATGCAACAGAATTTTGTAATGAGATGGAATCATTGGGACAACAATGCTGGATAATCGGTGAAGTAACCGAATTTTCGGGCAGCTCGATTCTGTTTGACTAGGTCGGATGGTGACTAATTTTTAGCAAGGGGACTTGCGCTGTGGCTCACTTGTGGGTAAATTTAGCACTCACCGTCTTAGAGTGCTAAGTAGGTGAATGTTTCGGCGGGGCGTAATTTTCTGATAGATCACCCTGCCGTTTGAGTGTGCATATTTTGAAATGTATTAGGAATTGTAGTTAAGGAGCAGGGCACAGATGGCTAAGCAACTTCTTTTTGATGAGAATGCAAGACAGGCATTACGCGACGGAATTGACGCGTTGGCCGATGCAGTTAAGATGACACTTGGTCCAAGGGGCCGAAATGTTGTTTTGGATAAGCGCTTCGGTAATCCAACTATCACGAATGATGGTGTAACCATAGCAAAAGATATTGAACTTTCAGATAAGTTCGAGAATATCGGTGCACAATTAGCAAAAGAAATTGCTTCTAAGACGAATGATATCGCCGGTGATGGGACTACTACGGCTACTGTGCTTGGTCAGGCCATTGTTCACGAAGGTATGAAGAACGTGGCTGCAGGTGCAGCACCTATGGCTCTGAAGCGAGGTCTGGAAGCTGCTGCGAGAACTATTCGGGAAGAAATTACCGATGGTGCAACCCAAGTGACTACCAGAGAGCAAATGTCTCAGGTAGCCGCAATCTCGGCAGCTTCCGCCGAGATTGGAGATCTCATAGGTGAGGTTATGGAACAAGCAGGCAAAGACGGCGTGATCACAATTGAAGAGGGCCGTGGGGTTGAAACGGAAATTGAATATGTAGAAGGTATGTCCTTCGACCGTGGATATATTTCTCCATATTTTGTTACTAATCCAGAACGGATGGAATCAGTAATTGAAGATCCGTACATTTTGGTTACAGATCAGAAACTTTCATCAGTCAATGACATTTTGCCGTGGTTGGAAAAACAGCTGCAGGTATCGAAAGATCTCTTGGTTATCGCGGAAGATGTCGATGGTGAGGCCTTGGCTACTCTTGCAGTGAATAAACTGCGAGGCGCGATCAATGTGGTGGCTGTTAAGGCTCCTGGATTCGGTGATAGACGTAAGGAAAATCTTGGTGATATCGCTGCCTTCACAGGAGCAACGTTGATCTCGGGTGAACTTAACCGGAATTTGGATGACACGGTTTCGGTTGAAGATTTCGGTAGGGCACGGCGAGTTGTCGTAACCAAAGAAGACTGTGCACTCATAGAAGGTGGTGGGACGGAAGAGTCCGTCGAAGAACGAACCATGATGATACGTGGACAATTGAATAATGCCACTTCAGACTGGGATAAAGAGAAGTTAGAAGAAAGAATCGGACGATTGTCAGGTTCTGTGGCGATTATTAAAGTTGGGGCGGCTACCGAAGTTGAGCTGACCGAAAAGAAGCACCGGGTGGAAGATGCTTTATCCGCCACACGAGCTGCAGTTGATGAAGGTATCGTGCCTGGTGGTGGGGTAGCATTCCTCAATTCCGTTGAAAAATTGGACACCTTAAAATTCGATGATGAAGACGAGGCTACCGGAGTGAGAATTCTGCGCAGAGCATTGGAAGAGCCGCTTCGAAGAATCGCGACTAACGCTGGACAAGATGGCTCGGTCATCGTACAAAAAGTTGTAGGATTGGATTCGGGTCAGGGCTACGATGCAGCTGGGGACAATTATGGGAGCATGATTGATCTTGGTATCATCGACCCGGCTAAGGTGACCAAAGCGGCTCTGGAAAACGCGGTTTCGATAGCAGGGATGGTGCTTACTACGAACGTATTGGTGACTGACGAACCAGAAAACGGGGTAGCGGCTATGCCAGCCGGCGGTGAAATGTACTAGGCTAAAGCCAAGATAAAATAGAAAGAGCGGCCAACTGGCCGCTCTTTCTATTTTGTCTCGACGTGTATCGATTCCCGAGTTACTATCAAGATAATGGATATAAAGAAACCACACTCGAGCGAGCTTTTTTTACCTTTTGGGCAGTCTGTTTCGCATGGAACACAGGACATCAGGATTCGAAACGGCGTGATGAATTTTGCTGAGCCCAGTGATTCTGCGGGAGCCTTACCCCGTTTGGGAGGAATTCCGATTGCGGATGAACTTACCGTGGATCAGGCCGCGATTGAGGAAGAAGTTCGTAAAAATGTACTTGTTACCACAACGGAAAACATACTGAATTGGTCGAAAGCTCATTCACTATGGCCAGCAATGTTTGGTCTTGCGTGTTGTGCTATTGAGATGATCGCCTCAGCGACGAGCCGGTATGACATTGCGCGATTTGGTTCTGAGGTATTTCGAGCCTCTCCACGCCAGGCTGATCTCATGATTGTGGCAGGAACGGTTACGTGGAAGATGGCACCAGTCGTCAGACGCATTTATCTCCAGATGGCTGATCCGAAGTGGGTAATCTCGATGGGTGGTTGTGCCACGATGGGTGGCCCATTTTCGTACGCGTACAGTGTGGTGCCTGGAGTTAACTTGCTCACTCCGGTGGATGTCTACGTGCCAGGATGCCCCCCCAGACCGGAGAGCCTATTGCAGGCCCTGATGATGCTGCAAGAACGGATCAAGAACTTCGAGGTGGCGGGTCAGCGGGAACGTCCAGAACCGGATGGCGATTTTTCTAGTTTTCTTCCGGCCGGTGATCCTATTCGCAAAGAGCTGGAGTCTCTATTTCCACCGTACGAAGGGCTTGATGATCCGTATAGAAGAAGTGGTGGAGTACCACTTGCTAAAGTTTAGCGATATTCGTGTATTTGTTGAAAATAAACGTTAATCTCAAAAGCCAGGTCCTTCGAATCAAATCTATTTTTCCAGGTTGGTTGGTCGTGCTTGGTGCTTCTATAGCGCTAGTGGCTTCCCAGGGTGCAAGCGGCGCGCCCTTAGGTGTTCTACAACGTCCCATGCTTGATGAGCTTGGATGGAGTTCTACTCAATATTCATTGAGTGCCACGCTCTCATCGTTACTGGGTGGGGTTGCGGGCATCATAATCGGGCCTTTTTTGGATAAGTTTGGTGCTCGGAGACTGGTGTTTTTTGGCGCAGTAGTGATTGCACTTTCCTTTTTTGGTCTCTCGCAAATGAATTCATTCATTGTGTTTCTCATCTTGGCTGCTCTTGCAGGAGCTTTAGGAACAACTCTTGCCGGACCATTTGTGGTTAATGTAACGGTGGCAAAATGGTTCGTTGTCAATCGTGGCTGGGCTTTGGCTCTTGGTTCTACCGGGGTCTCTATTGGTAACATGCTGTGGCCGATTGTGATGACGAATTTGGTGGACATGTGGGGCTGGCGTGACGGTTACTTTTGGCTTGCAAGCATAGTATTGGGACTCTTGGTTGTAAGTGGTCTGCTGCTGAGAAGTAAACCGGAAGACTATGGCTTACTGCCAGACGGTGTTGGTGTGGAAACAGCTGATAGCCAGCGAAAATCGGACTACCTTCGCGTTGTAGATGATTCCGAAAATTCTCTTACCCGTGGACAAGCGTTACGGACAAGATCTCTGTGGTTGATTAGCGGTGCCTACGGTATACACATGGCCGCGCTGGTCGCAGTATTAATGCATGGGATCCCATTTATGACTGATTCTGGATTTTCCCGAAATATTGCAGCCTCAGCAATGGCGATAAATGGTTTTGCTAATCTATGTTCGAAAGCTCCGTGGGCATGGGGATTAGGTAGATTTCCGGTGCGCTATTTAGCTGCATTGACATTTGCTTCGTCTGGCACGGGAGTTGGGCTAATGCTGATAGCTACCTCATTTCAGTCGCTTCCCTTGCTGGTCTTGGGATTCTTCTTCTGGGGATTTGGTTTTGGCGGTACGATCCCCGTTGGGGAGTCGATTTGGGCTGATTACTATGGGCGGAAATATTTGGGGGCGGTGCGAGGTGTAGGTAAGCCTTTGACCATTATTCTTGCGTCATTAGGGCCATTGTTAGTAGGCTGGAGTTTCGATATCTACGAGTCTTATAGAGGAGCATTTTTTTTTCTCGTTGTGGGATATTGTTTTGGAGCAGTGATGATTTTGAATTCTCCCAGGCCGCGTCCAACTCATGTTTGAGGACTGGTTCGATATAGTTGATCCCGTGGTAACCTCGAGGGGTTGCAAACATTCAATAGTATTGTTATCTGGAGGACGATTGAAATGAATTTTACTAGCAAAATTGTCAGTCTAATTAAACCTAGAGTTGACGCGCACGCTCACTGCGATGTTCCATGTGGGATTTATGACCCTAAAGATGCTCAGTTAGCAGCAGAAACCGTCGAAAAGATGATGACCCTTATGGACGGTGTCGACGCAGGTTCGAAAGAGACACGTAACTCATTTATTCGGTATGTGGCTGCGAAAGAAGTACACGCTGAGAAAGTTAAGCATGAAGTGAGAATAATCTGGGGCGATTACTTCAAGCCTGAACACCTCGACAAATTCCCCGACCTGCACACCAAAGTATGGCAAATTATGAAGACAGCAAGTGCTTGTCGACAGGGTGCTGACGTAGCGGATGCTGCGAACTTGCGTCAGCAAGTGGACGAATTTGCTGACATGTTTTGGGCGACCAAGTCTTAATTTGAAGTGATGTGATGTTCTTGGGTGGAGGCTTAACTCCGGTCAGGTGTCTAGGCGAGAGTATGCGACCTGCTCTTGAGCCAGGTGATTTTTTGCTGATGACATCTGGAGCTCCTCCTGCAGAAAATGCTCGTGGAGCAATAGTCTGCTTTAGAGACCCACGCAGTGCTTCTGGAAGATTTCTTCTCAAGCGCGTAATTGGCTTGCCTGGAGAATCTATAAGGGCCTCCAATGCAGTGTTTATTAACGGTCGACTGCAGGAAGAGCCTTATGTTGCAACCACAAATCTTTCTAGCCACGTCCAAGCACGTGGAGTGAATCAGATTTCTGCGGGGACATATTTTGTTATGGGTGATAACCGCTTGGAAAGCACAGATAGCAGGATGTTCGGTGCAATAGCGGCATCCGAGATTATTGGGACCATCAAATTTCGTTACTGGCCTTTCTCGCGGATCGGCAGACTCTGAATCATATCTATGGACTAGGAGTCTAGCCACGGGGCCCATTCTGCAGGTGGTATCTGTTCCTTTGGAGACAAAGCCCTTAAACGTTGGACAATGTCAGGTAGGCTAGCTAACAGACTTCCGATAGCTTCTTTCGTCGTCTCTCGACCTAAGCTGATTCTGAGCGATCCGCGAGCTAGATCGAAGGGGACACCCATAGCGGTGAGGACATGACTTGGCTCGATTGACCCTGTTGTACATGCGGATCCTGAAGATGCTGCTATCCCCATGAGATCGAGAGCAAGTAGGATGGACTCTCCCTCTACAAAACCGATCACGCAGGAAACGTGGCCAGGTAAACGGCTGTTCAGATCTTTCGTGCCCGTTATTCCCATGCGGGGAATTCGTCTGGGTAGTTCAGTCATCAAAATTTGCTGAAGTTCGCGATCTTGTTGGATATCATTAGTCATACGTTTCGATGCGAGTTCTATCGCGGAGGCAAATCCGACTATTGCCGGAGTATTTTCTGTGCCAGCTCGTAACCCTTCTTCTTGACCTCCACCAAGAATCTGCCCGTGTAGAGGAGTGCCAGATCGAATATAAAGTGCACCAGCACCACGTGGCCCGTATAACTTGTGGGCGGTGAAAGAGACCAGATCGGCATGCAAATTCGATAGATCCACAGGGATGTGAGCCACCGACTGTACCGCGTCTGTATGTAGAGAGATGCGCTCGTAAGTAGTCTTGAGTTTCTTAAAAATATGGGGGATATCGTTGATAGTGCCGATCTCATTATTAGCGTGCATCAGTGAAATAAGAATCGTATCACTTTGTATATGAGCTTCTATATCCTCGAAACGTATGCTTCCGTCGGTCCTTAATGGAACGATAGTTAAACTTATTTCGTTCCGTCTTGCGAGATCTTCTAGTGGATCGAGGACAGCATGATGCTCACCCGCTGAGGTTATTACGTGCTTTCTTCTATTTGTGTTTACCTCCACCACGCCCTTTATTGCTAGGTTATCTGACTCTGAGCCACCGGAAGTGAATAGAAGCTCATTGACGGAGCAGTTCATCGTCGACGCGATTAGGTGACGCGCCTGATCGATTGCACGGCGTGTGTTTTGAGCTTCGATGTAGATGGATGAGGGATTATGCCAACTTGAAGTCAGGTATGGCATCATCTGTTCTAGAACCAGAGGGTCAAGTGGAGTGGTTGCGGCGTGATCAAGATAAATTCTGTCACTGTGGTTTTTATTCTGGTCCGTCATCGTCTTTCGAGCATACAGTAACAATGGTAGGCTTGAAAGATGTTTGGCACTGTTGATAGAGAAATGCCCGTCCATCAAGGTCGCAGGGCTCGCGGTACTAAGGGACAAATAGTGTCCCTGCTGCGATATAGCCCCATGAGTGTAGTTGAGTTGGCAGAGCATACTGGTATTGCAGGGTCCACGGTCCGCCGCCACTTAGATGTTCTTATGAGGGATGGCATAGTTGTCCAGCAGCCAGTGAAAGCCTCAGTAGGAAGACCAAAGTTTCTTTTTTCACTCACGGACCAGGGTTCTGAACATTTCCCACGGAATTATGCTGGCTTAGTAACCAGGCTAGTGTCTGAAGTACTTTTACTTACTCCTGATCAAACAAGCAAAATGGCTGGGAATGATCTCGTAGAAACTCTTTATGACAATGTTTTGGAAAGATTGATTGACGATTACAAACCTCGAATCACAGGTAAAAATTTACTTGAACAGGCTGAGCAGGTGTCGAGCTATATGTATCTTGAGGGTATCGATTTCCAGGTGCGATACTCGGCGGACATTAGTTCCGATACCGAGGAGGTAGAAATGTACGGACTAGGTATGACGGCAAGATACGAGGATGGGGTAATTGAGAGAACTAAATTTCTACTCAGTGAACTTTTGGATGCAAAAGTTTCAATAGTAGAAACCGACCATCTCCCAACGGTTAATATCCTTACATACTTGATCACTAAATAGGCTAAACTGTTTGATGAATGAATCAGGGAGAACTAATTTATGACTTCATTACTTCCAGGGATGGGTCCCACTATTTCAAAGTCGGAAGAAATATCCGCGTTAACTAGCGATGACGTCACGGTGACTGTGACGGAAAGAGCATCCAGTAAAGCTAAGGAACTTTTAGCTTCAAAAGGATTCCCAGAGGCATACCTCCGAGTTTTTGTAGTAGGGGGTGGGTGTTCTGGTTTCCAGTATGGAATGTCCATCGCTGAATCAGCCGATGATACCGACAAGATTATCGAACTTGAGCACGTGCGTGTTGTCGTTGATAAAGATTCAGTACCGATGATATCTGGTGCAGAAATAGATTATGTCGAAGATTTAATGAAGAGTGGATTCACCATTCATAATCCGAATGCTACGTCCTCATGTGCTTGCGGATCTTCCTTTCAGACAGCTGACGGTTCGGGTGTGGCTAGGCCTTGTTCATAAAGATATAACCTTGGCCTTGAAGAATTGAAGTCTTTCTCATCAATAGGCAGGCAGTATTCTCAGAGGACGGGCAGTATCGGTATGTACTT
>CEOQ01121980.1_pt1 | contig 12114 bp, 10 predicted proteins | sample 361351 | NCBI WGS metagenome assembly CEOQ01 (sample SAMEA2619907, study PRJEB7988) | marine metagenome | biome: marine biome (ENVO:00000447); feature: deep chlorophyll maximum layer (ENVO:xxxxxxxx); material: "saline water (ENVO:00002010), including plankton (ENVO:xxxxxxxx)" | depth 60 m | reverse complement strand
CGCTCACGTATCTTACTTGGCCATCTGCAAAGATTGGTTCGCAGCGCTTTTAGGAAAACAAGTAACAAAAACACATTTACACCACGCGCGATTAAAATAAACAGGGTGATGATTTAGCAAAGTATTTTAGCGACATGACAACCTTTGCGAAATTTTTGTTTCGAATCAACCCCGAACTCAAAATATCTTTCTTTAATTATGCACTTTATTTTCAACGCAGCGCGAATGATGGGCACACACAAAAAATTAAGATGACGGGCAGAACTGTTTGGTATCTTATTTCTAGTATTGAAAATCATATACGGGGAAAATTATGGAATTAAAAAATTACTTCAGAACTATTTCTGTTCTGATAGGCGCTGCCGTCATCGTAGGGGGAGTAGCCGATACTGCAGATGCAGCTAAGAAGCGCGTTAAATGGAAAATGCAAAGCGCTTTTGGCGGAAAGATTAAGCATTTGGGTCCCAGCGGAACTAGGTTTACTGACAAAGTTAAAAGCATGTCCGATGGCAAGTTTATAATAAAATTCCATGAGCCGGGAGCCCTCGTTCCTGCTCTTGAGACTTTCGACGCTGTTTCAAAGGGTGCGATCGAATCAGCTTGGACTAGTCCGGGATACCACGCAGGCCGGTATGGAGGTCTAGCTTTTATGACTGCGGTTCCGTTTGGTCCTGGTTTTGGTGAATACATGGCATGGAAATGGTTTGGCGGAGGGAATGCAATCAGAGATCGTATTTACGCAAAACATGATCTCTTAGGCTTTGATTCATTCGCCATAGGCCCCGAAACCTCTGGTTGGTTTAAGTTTGAAGTAAAAAGTTTAGAGCAAATGAAAGGGCTGAAAATGCGCTTCTTTGGTCTTGGAGGAAGGGTGCTTTCAAAGATTGGTGTCTCAACACAATTGCTTGCTGGGGGAGATATATATCCCGCGCTGGAACGTGGAGTGATTGAGGCGGCTGAATTTTCAATGCCAACTATCGATATAGGTTATGGGTTCTATCAGATTGCTAAAAACAATTATTTCCCTGGGTGGCATCAGCAGATTTCTATTGGCGAGTTTCTTGTAAATAAGACTAAATTCGAGAGCCTCCCCAAAAGCTGGCAAGACATGGTTGATGCTTCGTTAGGTTGGCAATTAGCTTACACTTATGCGGAAACAGAGGCGCAAAATCCGCCAGCTATGATAGAGATGGCAGAAAAATATGGTGTTAAAACACATCGTTGGAAAGATGAACAACTCGCTGTCTTTGAGCAAGCTTGGAGAGATGTACTTAAGGAAGAGTCGGCGAAAGATGCGCTTTTTAAAGAATTTGCTGATAGTTATCTTGACTTTAGAGCAAAATATAAAAAATGGGGGGATGCTCAATATCTGAAAGGTACCTATTTGAAATAATACTCTAAAAACAAAATTGCTTATACCACTCTCCTCCTGCAACACCGGTCTCCAATTGAGACCGGTGTTTTTTATTTATTATAATTTTTAACTAAACCGCTAACAGCAATAAGGAAGACACGATATGAAAGTAGGGATGATAGGTTTGGGCGGCATGGGGAAACCTATAGCGGAATGTCTAGTTAGAGAAAATGTAGATCTAATAGTCTTCGATTTACGGCAAGAGCAAGTTGATGCACTAGTTTCGCAGGGAGCGAGACCGGCTGCGTCACCAGCAGACGTTGCTAGAAATTCTCACGTCATTATTTCATCACTGCCAAGTAACGAGGCGAGTGAAAAAGTAGCACTCGATGAGGATGGCGTCTTAGCAGGCGCGAAGCAAGGTGATATTTACATAGAGACGAGTACAATAAGCCCGGACGTTATGCGGAAAATAAATGACGCAGCGATGACCAAAGGCATTCGAACACTGGATGCTCCTGTCAGCGGTGCAGGCGCCCAGCGTAAAGATGGAACCTTGACTGTCATGGTGGGCGGTGATGCGGCTACCTTTGAAGAGGCAAGACCTATCTTAGAGATATTTGGTAAAAATATTTTCCATGTCGGTCCCATAGGTTCGGGCGCAACAGTGAAAATTATCAACAATCTAGTAATGGCTGCAAATTGTGCCGCATCTATAGAAGGGCTGCTTCTCGGAATAAAGGCTGGACTGAAGCCCGATATAATTTATGAGGTAATATCTTGCAGCAGTGGGGCGAGTAATATTTTTGAAAATGTTTTTAAGCGTCTTCAGGATACCCCTACGAAACCCCCTACAGGAATTGGTGCATCTCAGCGGCTCCACACAGTAAGTAAGGATGTACGTTTAGCGACCCATCTGGCTCAAAGTTTAAATTTCCCAATGATAATGGGCGCTGCTGCCACCCAGGCTTGGCTCAGTGCCGACGCAAAGGGTCTTCGTGATCATGAAATGTGGGCGCTTATAAATGTTTTTGAGGAATTGTGCGGTGTGACTATGGAGAGAGCATAATCATAGAGTCGCTCAGTTTCTATTCGTCTTGCATTCTGTTTTCTAATACTGTGGTTGCTTGCCCGGCCTAAGAATAGACTAACTCAAATGCCATGTGTTTGCTTGTGACGCTGCAAGCAAGCACCTTTTCTTTTTGTCTCTTCTAGTGGCTATTTTCCGCTAATTCTTCTTCAGCCTGTTCAATCGCGCGGTTAAGTGCACCTCGAAGGGCCTTTGCTGAGGCGAGGGTCAATTCAACGGCCGCGCGCTTTCCAACCCCCTCTCCGCTATTCATAAAGTCGATAGTGATTGCTTCATCTAGAAGAGCATGGTGCGGATGGTCATAGCATACGACTGCCTGGTTTAATTTAAACCAGGCATTGCCATCCTTACCCTTACCTTCAGCATTAACGATTTCAACAATTGAGGTACACATAACGACTACGCCAAAAGATGTTTTTTAAAAAAATCAAATGTCTTTTGCCAGCTATCCATCGCCTGCTCAACCCTATAAAGCGGCGTGTAATAATACCAAATGCCATGGCCTGCATCATCATATCGATGAAACTCGTAATCCTTTTTATGCTTCTTCAACTGTTCTTCATGCTGGTTGACTTGTTCAACGTTTGGTGCGCGATCGTCATTCCCAAAGATGCCCAGTAAAGGGCAAGAGAGATCAGACGTCATATCGATGGGCTGGACGGGCTGTTTTTCGGGACGATCATCTTCGGCCTGCACGACGCGCCCTCCCCACAAATCCACGACGCAATCGATATCGCCTCTTTTACAAGCATAAAGAAAAGCCTGCCGCCCGCCTGAGCAGCTTCCGATCAAACCAACCTTATCATTACTCCAGGGCTGTTTACGCAGCCACTGTACTGCTCCTGCAGTGTCGCCAACCATCTGGTCATCGGAGACACCGCCTTCCGCACGCGCCTTAGCAGCGACATCGTCCGAGGGACCATAACCTATCCTATCATAAAGATTGTGACTAATCGCCGCGTAACCATGATGGGCGAACCTTCGAGTGAATTCACGATAGGTTTCGTCCCAGCCTGGCAAATGATGGATTAACACAACGCCCGGGAACGGCCCTGGACCCATCGGGCGAGCTGTATAAGCATTTATACTTTCACCTTTATGTCCTGTGATTTTAATCGTTTCAGCGATCATACTTTCGTAAGTCATTATCAGCCCCCTTAATTATTAAACACTGGGCACGACCTTTTAGAGCCCGCGCGCGTCTATCTCTCGAGTTTAGACACAGGCCCCTAGTAATTCCAAGAAAAATGAAAACGGCATGGAAAACAAAAAAGCAAATTCCAGGTTTCTGTCATAGTAAAATAGCCCATACCTATTTCGAAGCTAATCTGGCTTTAATCATAACAGCTAGTCAAGTCGAATGACTTTACCCTCCGCATGAGACTGTTCCATGGCTCCTATAAGTCTATGTCGGTTTACGGCCCAACCAAAATCGGGTGTATCCGCCTCACCAGATTGTATAGCATTAGAAAAACGAGCGTAAGCTTGACCGACGTTTATGCCAGGTCCCGCATGCATACCTTCAGGAACAAGATGGTATTTTTTCGGGGCGACTACTTCTGCTAAACTTTCGTTTCCTTTCGCCAAAAACAGTTTACTGGGTCCGATGTTGACAGACTGAGAAGTTAAAAACAAAGTTCCTTTCCGACCATATATCTCTAATCTGGTTCCGCTTGCATTAAATGGTACACTCGCTACCTGATAGACCACTTCTACGCCATTTTTTAATATTCCCGACGCACTAACGGTATCCGGGGCGTCTACAGGGAAATCTTCTCCGGTTACAGAATGGTGCCACATTGGTATTCGCGTGGTGACCCGCGCACTCACTTCCGCGAACTCCCCTAAGAGATAACACAAAGCATCTATGGCGTGTCCTCCTGGAATGGTCATAGGATTTGCTCCATTTTTTCGGATACCTTGCCATATTCTGCCGTCTCCACGCTTAGTGATTGCATTTACCATAACGCTCAGATTAACCGTTACAATATCTCCTATTTCATCATTAGAAATTAAATCACGTGCAAACATAACCGTCGGATCACTTTGTGCCTGTAGTCCAACCAAAGTGGGTAAATTATTTCTAGCCGCTTTATCTTCCATTTCTTCTGCTTCAGCTAGGTCGGCGCCCAACGGCCACTCGCAACAAACAGGCTTACCCGCACTAATGGCCATTTCCACAAGCTCCTTATGCCACGGGACGCGAACTACCACGGCAACTAGATCAACGTCCGGGCTTGCCACCATATCCTCCATATTCCAAAAAGCTAGATCGGCACCAAATTTAGCCGAAGAAGCCCTAGCGGTTTCTTCATGAGATGTACAAACTGCCTTGAGTTTGTAATTAGGAAGTTCGTTTAATGCAGGAACGTGAGCGTTAGCCCCCCAACCACTTCCTCCTTCGGTAACAGTCGCTCCAACGATGCCCACTCGAATAATGTTTCCCATTACTTATCCATCCTATAATTTTTGTTTAAAGAATTCCGACTATATTTACCGGTAAATTTTCACGTCACTATATAACGAAATAAGGAAAAATCCGCCGGTGCCTTATCTTGGAAACACGAGTTTTCAAATTATATCTTTGATCCGCTAGACACGTTCCCTTTAGACCTTCCTTTTCATCTCACCAGCTATAATTGCTGCCACATCCTCTGGTTTTTCTTCAATTTTAATACCAGCTCGCTCTTGTTGGAGTAATAAAAATGATCTGCTGTCCCTGTGTCCCCAATCCCGGTTGAGCGCCTCCCGCATCTCTTGCTGAGCCAAATTAACCAGGCGCATGGGCACCTCGGTTTCTCTTCCCAGCTCGCAGGCAAGGGATATATCCTTATGAGCAAGTTTTAGAGCGAAATCGGGCGGGTCATAATGGTTTGTAAGAAAGTGATCCGCCAAACTGTCGAATGTCCTCACTCGTCCCCTTGCACCCTGTCTTATAGCATCCCAAAGCGCTAATGGTTCTACCCCCGCCTTTACGCCCACCGTAAACACTTCTGCAATTGCGCACTGGATGGCATAACCAGCACTATTATGGACAAGTTTAGAGATAGCGCCGGCGCCAATAGGCCCAATATACCTAACTTGGTCTCCCATCGCATCTAAGCAAAAACGGTTCTTTAAAAAAACTTTTTCATCCCCCCCAACCCAAATAGCCAGTTTGCCGGACTTTGCACCTTTTGGACCGCCACTTACCGGGGCATCTAAAACATGCACTCCTTTTTTTCCAAATTCATCGTGAATATGGCGTATTAAACTTGGCGAATTAGTAGAAAGATCAAAGCAGACCTGATCTTTTTTAAGCCCCTCTATCAGTCCTGTTCCTGCCTTTAAATAAACCTCTTCAATCTCGGGCGGTCCCGGCAAGGAGGTCAATATCACATCACTTTGAAGGGCCAACTGCTTTGGTGTATCGGCCCATGAAGCCCCGGCCTTCAAATGCTGTCCCGCTGTCTCCTCGTTTACATCATGAACTATAAGATGCAAACCAGATTTCTGAAGATTGCTGGCAAGACTTGCTCCCATAGTTCCCAGACCAATAAATCCTATCTTCATATTTTAGGCCTCCTTTAATTAACTCGAACAAAATATGCGAATGCCGAACTAATAGGGTACTATTGAAGTGCTGGCATAACCTCTTTTGCGAATAACTCCATCGATCGCAATACTTGTTTATGCTCCAGATCGCCAAACCAAAAGTTGGCATTAAAATGATCGAGCCCCATTACGTCTCTAATCTCGCTCAATTTTTCAATGCAAGTCGCCGGCGTTCCCATAACAAAATAACGGTCTATGAGCTCTTCATCTGAGGGTTCGTTATCAAAAGGTATAGCCTGCGCATGTCCTTTTTCCACCCTCTCTAGTCCCTGTCTTAAGCTCAATGTAACACGCATATTCCAACGCGCCTGCTCTATTATTTCTGGAAGTTCTGATTCATCGTTCGTGACATATACTGCTCTTTGCGTACTGACCCTGATATTTTCTTTTTGTTCTGCACCCACTAATAGATCATCAAAACTTTTCCTAAATTCCTTAAGCCGTTCAAGAGAAACGCCAAACCCTCCGGAAACGAGATTAAATCCGCGTTTAGCCGTGGCAACAATAGATTCCTCGCTTTGGCCAACAACCCAGATGGGGGGACGCGGTTTCTGAATGGGGGTTGGGAAAATACTTGTTTCGCCAAATTTAAAATGTTTTCCATTAAAACTGAATGGCTCACCTTTAAAGGCTAATAGTAATATATCAACTGCTTCCTCAAACCTCTCTCGGCTTTCTTCGAGTTTCATGCCCAGGCGTTCAAATTCATAGACTTGATAACCTCGGCCAAGCCCTATATCCAATCTACCGTTACTAAGTAAATCTGCCGTTGCTATTTCCTCAGCTACGATAAGAGGATGATGAAGGGGCAGCACAACCACGGCTGAACCGACTCTAATTTTTTCAGTTTGAGTGGCCAAATGACTTGCAAACATAAGTGGCCGCGATAAATACCCGTAGGTGGAGAAATGATGTTCTGCGCACCAAACACTCTCAAATCCCAATTTATCTGCCGTCTTAGCCAAGTCGGTTCCGCGAGAAAAGATTTCTTGATGGCTTTTAGCGGTTGGCGATTGAAGCAACAAAAAAATACCAAAATCCACTTATAATATCTCCTATAAATCTTCTTTAAAAAACGGTTGTTTGATTAAATTTTTCAAAAACCGATCAGAATAAATTATGTCAAAACATATCGACAATAACCATTAATAATACGACGCATTGTCGATAAATTAATATGAAGATAATATCTCTTATTCTATACAATTATTGGAAAGCTATCTCGCTTAGAGTGGAGCGACAATATCGTGAATGCTTTTTTTGCATGCTCGTGCTATGCGGAACAGGTGATTAAATGGAATGCTCTTGCTATCCGATCACGGGAAAACCGGGGAACAGGCTCTGCCAGTGTTATCGAGAATTTTATGGCAGTCCCGGCAGGAATCGAAAATGCAACTCGCTATTTAGAAGGTAGATCCTCTATCCAACGGGGGCTTAGTAGAATCAAGGAATTACCAATTTTTTCCTCTTTTTGGAGACACAACAATAACAGTCGTTAACACAAGTTTCCAAAAAATCAGATTGTGAGGTTCACTCGCTGGACAATAAGCAGGTCGGTTATTGAACGGAATTCAAAAAAGGGTAAAGTAAAATATTAGCGTGAAATGATGTTTTATGCGGCGGCTTAAGATAAAGAAATCAACTTAAGAGATTTTGCCTCTAAAACCAGCTAACAAGTAAAAGGGTTGATGACATAGTGACAAAATTTGATTTGATGTCTGCAGATTCATTATTATCAACGACACGAGCTGTGCGAAAAAGATTAGATTTTGGCAGGTCTGTGGAAAATTCTCTAATTATTAAGTGTTTAGAGATCTCTCAACAGGCACCGACAGGTTCTAATCGCCAAGGCTGGCGCTGGATTATAATTACCGAAAAGGAAAAACGGAAAATTATAGCCAACTATTACCGTAAGGGAGCAGGTACCTATCTTGAAGAGGCAAAAAATACTGCAATAAGCCAAGGCGCTGATCAGGATTTGAAAGTCTTTGAGTCGGCCCAGTACTTAGCAGATAACATGGAAAATGTTCCTGTATTGGTTATCCCTTGCATAAATACAAGTCACATGCCTCTGAATGCCCCCGGTCGCAAATGGTTGTCACTTGGCGGATCTATATTTCCAGCGATTTGGAGTTTTCAACTGGCGTTAAGAGCCCGTGGCCTTGGTTCCTGTATTACAACGCTTCACTTAGCCTACGAAACAGAGATATCGGAGATTATTGGGATCCCCAAAGATTTTTCACAAGTTGCGCTATTACCCGTGGCCTACACTAAGGGAACTGATTTTAAACCTGCCAAGCGTCCTCCAGTTACTGACATATTACATTGGAACAAATGGGAATGAGGACACTTACTTTTGTAAATGGGTACTAAAAATAATAAATGGAGTGGGATGTGGCTGCGATACAGACTAAACATGGATTTCTGGAGTATGAAGTTATGGATGCTTCTTCCCGTTGGAGGCAACCAAGCGAGACAGTCCTGTTTCATCATGGCGTTGGCATTGATATGGACATTTGGATTGATTGGCTGCCGTATCTCTCAACCAAGTTTAGATGTGTCCGTTTTGATATGAGAGGATGCGGCAGGTCAAGCATTCCCCCAGAAAGTGACACGTGGAGTATGGAGGAAATGATGTCCGATGTACTTACAGTAGCTGATGCTGTTGACGCTGATCAGTTTCATCTTATTGGTGAATCTATAGGGGGCACAATATCGCTTTACACAGCTCTCAATGCTCCTGATAGGGTAACAACTGTCACCGCACTCTCAACGGGCCATCGAGGCAATTATATCAATCAGGTTGGAAGCTGGAGAAATACTGTCGAACAGGAAGGTTTTGCTGCCTGGACTACAAAAATGATGGAGCATCGGTTTTACCCAGGTGCAGTCGCAGATGAAGTCTATAACTGGTTCTCTATGACTCAGGCTAAATCAAGTCCGCACGCAACATTGGCGCTTGGAGAATTACTAATGGCTCAAGATCTTTCCAAAGATTTAGATAAATTGGCGAATCCAGTTTTGCTCATACATCCAGACTCCAGTCCCTTTCTTCCTGTGAGTATGTCTGCTGAAATACATTCGCTGCTGCCAAACTCGGAACTGATGGTTATTCCCCATGCAAAGCATGCAATCGCATGCAGTCACGCAAAAGAGGCATCAGCAGCATTTTTAAATTTTATCAATAGATGCCATTAAGGCCTAATGAATAGGCCTTCACGCATTTAAAGGGCATTGTTGAAAATGGGCGATTTTTCGAAATTCTTTCAACCCAAATCAATAGCATTTGTTGGCGCTACGGCAGATGAAAGTAAGCTGGGAGGAAGACGGTTTCGTTCCTTGGTAGAGGGAAATTTTAAGGGAGAGATATTTCCCGTAAACCCCGGTGCCAAATCAATTCGGGGAATTCCGGCTTTTCGTAACTTGCGAGAAATTCCAAGCGCAGTAGATCTGGCTGTTATCGTCGTTCCGACAGATGCTGTTCTTCCAACAATAGATGATTGCACTACAATGAAAATTCCAGCAGTCATGCTTATTTCTGCTGGGTTTGGAGAAGTAAATCAGAAAGGCCAAGAAATAGAATTCTCAATCGTTGAGAAAATTCGCTCTGTTGGAGGCCGGATGTTAGGGCCGAATTGTGCCGGTTTATTTTCTGGTAGCGCCGAAATAAATCTCGGCGGTGCGACCGTTCCTCATGGAGAGATAGCCCTAATTTCGCAAAGCGGAAATCTTTTACTTGATTTCAACCTTCGTGCCCTAGAAGCAGGCCTGGGCTTTAGTCGGCAAGTTGCTATTGGCAATGCGGCCGACGTTGACGGAGTTGCCTTGATTGCTGATTGTCTAGACGACCCAGATACTTCGGTTGTGTTGGCATATATGGAAGGTTGGAAAGAGGGGCGCGGGCGGGCACTATTCGAGCTAGTGCGGGATCATCCTGAAAAGAAGCCAATAGTTATGCTTAAACCGGGCCGTTCAAAAGAAGGTAAACTTGCCGCTATAACTCACACCGGCAGCTTGGCCGGGGAGGATAGAGTTATAGACAGTGCTTTGCGTCAAGCAGGAATATTAAGAGCTTCAAGTATAGCCGAAGCGTGGTCGATGACAGAAGCTCTATGTCGATACCGTCCGTTATTAGGCAACAAAATGACAATAGTTTCCGATGGGGGCGGCCATGCAACAGTTTTGGCTGATTTACTCGGCTTGAGAGGTTTTAAAATACCGCAGCTTACCGATGAATTAAAAGAAGCTCTTTCCAATTTTCTTCCGTCGCGCGCTGCCGTAATAAATCCCATTGACTTTGCTGGTGTCGTCGAGAGCGATCCAGAAGTTTTGCCAAAAACGTTAGATAAGTGTCTGAAAATGGGATCGTCAGACGCGGTTTTAATTGCTGGCCACTTTGGCGGATACCATATAATAGGCGGCAGTGAGCTGGAAGAGCGCGAGATAAAGGCAGCTCAGTCTATTGCCAATATAACTAAACAACACGATTGTCCTGTTTTGGTCCAGTCGATACATGCAAGCAATTCAACAGAAACACTAGAAATACTTCGAAAAGGAGGAATCTTAGTTTCACAAAACCCTGACGATATAGTGGCCGCTTTGACTTCCCTGGACTTTTTTTCAAACTGCCCTCATCCGAGTGAACCCCTATCAACAATCAAAGAACCAACATTTAAAAATAAAAACCGAATGCTGAAATTATTTTCATTGAAGGGCCAAAAAGGCGTTTTACTGGAACCAGAAGCACGCGAACTTCTTGAGCTGGCAAACTTTGATATCCCTGAATTTCTTTTGGCCAACAATCCAGCTGATGGAGCAGAGAAATATAAAAAAAGCGGATGGACCAGTGTTGCTGCAAAATTAATTGCGCCAGACATTATTCACCGGCGGCAAGTTAATGGCATTCAGCTAAATATCACCGGCGAGAGTGAAGTGCGGTCGTCGATAGATTTTTTGCTAAAACAGTGTCCCCAAAAGTCCTTATCAAAAGCTCAAATTTTGCTGACACCGATGATAGAACCCGGCTTTGAATTAATTTGCAGCGGCTTCAGGGACTCACAATTTGGCCCTGTAGTCATGCTTGGAATTGGTGGAACTTTGGTAGAACTTGTCGAAAATGTTGTCTTTCGACTAGCGCCTCTTTCTGCAGGAGAAGCACTATCAATGATTAAAGAACTTGGCCTTGCCTCAGTTTTGGATACTGCCAATGCGCAATCCTCTATCCACGTCACCGCCATTTCGGAAATACTTTTAAAAATTGGTGCTCTTTTAGTTGAATTTCCAACTTTGGAAACTCTTGAGCTAAATCCGGTTATAGTTTCGTCTGTTTGTCCGATGATTGCCGATGTCAGCGTGACATTTAAGGGCTAGCTATAATTATAAAATTTATTTTCCCGAGAAATTTGCGTCATCTCCAGTTGAAAAAGCGGCTACGCCCCTCTCGTTATCATCGGTTCTGTATGTTGTGATGAGGGCTTCCGTTTCAAACGCGAGTGCCGTTTCAAGTTCATTTAACGATACTCGGTTCAAAACCTTCTTGCTGAGTTCGATAGATACAGGCGCATTGTTAGCTATAATGGCCGCTAACTGCGCCGCACGATCATTCAATGTATCGAGCGATACTATTTCTTCTACAAGCCCAATCTCTAAAGCTTTGTCTGCTGTTATATGTTCTCCAGTAAAAATCATGCGTTTGGCCCAAGACATGCCGATTATTCTTGGAAGTAATAGGCTAGCGCCGCCCGATATAAAGCGTCCTATCTTTGCTTCAGGAAACCCAAATTTTGCGGTATCGCCCGCTATTCTAAGATCGGCCGCGAGAGCAATTTCAACCCCGCCGCCTAACGCATACCCATTTACCGCCGCGATAATAGGTATAGGACAGGCAATCATTTCCCGGGCCAATTGTTGATTGTTCCGTTCTATACGGCTTCGCGAATTTGAAAGTGTCTCACCGCGCCATGCTGCTTCATTCAAGTCAGCTCCTGAACAGAAGCCGCGACCGGATCCGCTAATAATTGCTACACGTGCATCAGAGTTTTGCGTCACGGAGCGAAATACATATGTCAGCTCTTCC
>CEOQ01195263.1_pt1 | contig 12132 bp, 11 predicted proteins | sample 361351 | NCBI WGS metagenome assembly CEOQ01 (sample SAMEA2619907, study PRJEB7988) | marine metagenome | biome: marine biome (ENVO:00000447); feature: deep chlorophyll maximum layer (ENVO:xxxxxxxx); material: "saline water (ENVO:00002010), including plankton (ENVO:xxxxxxxx)" | depth 60 m | reverse complement strand
CCCCTCAATCCTCGGCGAACAGGAATTCCAAGTCCTTCGCGTCGAGACTCTTGGAGAAGCCTTCCTCGCCGAGCACATCCTTGATGGTCTTGCTCTTGGCTTGTTGCAAGTTCCAAATTTTTTCTTCAACCGTGCCGGGCGCGATTAGCTTGTAGGCGTTCACCGTGCGCGTTTGGCCGATGCGGTGGGTGCGATCGATCGCCTGCGCCTCCACGGCGGGATTCCACCATGGGTCGTAAAGAACCACGTAGCTGGCATTGGTAAGATTCAGGCCTGTGCCGGCCGCCCGCAGACTGAGTAGAAACACGCAGGCATCTTCGGTCTCCTGAAATGCGTTCACCACCTCTTGCCTGTCCTTTGTCTCGCCGGTGAGCATGTGCGTGGGGATTTCGCGTGTGCCGCAGTCCTTTTCCAGAATCTTCAGCATTTGCACAAATTGGCTGAACACGAGCACCTTTTCGCCTTGCTGAATGAGCGGTTCAAGTAGGTCGAACAATGCCTCGGTCTTGCCAGAAACAGAATCGTTGCCGACTAGAGATGGGTGACAGCAAATCTGTCTTAGACGTGTGAGAGCGGCCAGCACCTGCATGCGACTTTTGGCGACACCTTGTTTGGCGATGGTCTTCATCACCTGATCGCGGCTGCGGCGCAGCTCGGCGAGATAAAGTTTGCGTTGATCCCCGTCGAGGTCGCAGTCATGCCGCTGCTCGATGCGCTCTGGCAAATCCTTGGCCACTTGGGATTTCAACCGCCGCAGCAGGAGTGGCCGCAGTCGGGCACCCAGTCGCCGGCGCGCGATGGCGCGGTTGGCGATCGCTTCGTCGCTTTCGCCCGGTGGGTCGTAAATCTCGTGGAATTTTTTCGCACTGCCTAGATAGTTGGGCTGCACAAAATCCACGATACTCCACAGGTCGAGCATTCGGTTTTCCAGCGGTGTGCCCGTAAGCGCCAGACGATATTCGCTATCCATCTGCTTCACGCTCTGGGTCACCTGTGCACCGGGATTCTTGATGAACTGCGCCTCATCTAGAATCACCGCGCGGAAATCAAATTTCTGCAGCTCCTCCAAGTCGCGGCGCAAAAGCGCGTAGTTGGTCACCACGATGTCATATTGCGGAATCTTTTTGCGTAGACCGTGCCGTGCCGTGCCGCTTTCCAGCACCAAAACTTTCATGTGGGGCGTGAATTTCGCTGCCTCACGACGCCAGTTGTGCATCACTGACGCCGGACAAATTACTAACGACGGCTTGATCTTGCGGCGTGCCGACTGCTTCAGGCCCGCCAGCCACGTGAGGGTCTGCAGCGTCTTACCCAGTCCCATGTCGTCGGCCAAGATGCCACCCAGTCCAAGCGTTTGCAGATGGCAGAGGAAATGGTAGCCTTCTTTCTGGTATGGTCGCAAATCTGCATCGATCTGGTTGGGAAGCTTGGTCCTCGGGATGCCAGAGAAATTCTTGATGCGTTCGCGAAGTTTCTTTGCCTTGGCTGACTTGCCAAAGCTCTCCAACGATTCCTCATCCAGATGCACCGCCTGCTCCAAGCTCACCCGCTGGTCATCTGACTGCAGGCCGTTAATGCCCAAGTCGGCCATTGTCTCCTGCGCCTTCTGCGTCGCTTTTACATCCAATTCCACCCAGCCGCCGTCCGGCAGCTTGTGGAACCGACTTGTCGCCTCCGCCAGTGACTGGATGTCAGCGTGCGTCAACTTCAGTCCTTCTTCCTCCCATTCCGCGGAAACGGAAAGCCAGTCGATCCCGCTGCCCTTGACCACCAGCTTCGGCTTCAAACGCTTGGGCTGTAGGAACAACCTCTGGAAACCTTGGTTGCCAAGGAATTCTGCTTCCTGCGGGCGATTCGGCCAGACCTCCGCCAGCACGTTCAGGAAATTCTCACTTGCGTCGCCGATCCAAAGCCCCGGTTCTGGAGTGAACCAATCCAATTGCCGCAGCCACTCGGTGGCAGGCTGAAGGCGCGCGTCATCAAGAATCTGCGGCTTGCCTTTCGCGCGGCCACCGCGGCCCTTGGTTTTCTGTGTCCACTCGTGACCAGTCCATTCCCATAAACTCCCATTCACCTCGCTTTTGCATTGCAGTCGCAGCTCCACCCGGTCGCCGTTCATCTCAAACACAAACCGCGGTCGCGCCTTATGCGAAACACAAAGCTGATCCCAGTCCACCTCGCCATTCGCGCTCGACTTGCGCAGTTGCGTGATGAACCGATGGCTGAGTTTGCGTACTGGCGCAACAGGCTTCTTCACCCAGCGCCCCAGCAATGAAGACGGGGGGCTGTTGCGCAGGAAGTAAAACGTGTCTGCCACCAACACTAATGTTGGCTTGCCCGCGAAGAATACTGCGTCCTGAAGCGAATGCAGCGAGCCGTCCGGCAGGCGCAGTCGGTGAGTGAAAGCCAAGTCACTTTTGCCATTCTGGAGATCCGGCGCCAGTTCTGCAATTTGCCCATTGAACTTGTATGGTGCCCGGTCCTCTGCGGATCGCATGCGGTCGCTGTCGCCCCAACGCACCAGCCATGTCAAAAGCTCCTGTCCTTCCAGCCGTAGGCTCGTCGTATTGCCCGGCTCTTCTGCATACTGCTCGTTCACCCACTCAATAAATTCCCAGTCGTCCGTCGGGAACAATTCCTGCTCGTGCGCCGCCCGCGTGATCAAGTCCGCGATGTTTTCCAACGACTTCTTCCGCTCGCCCGCGCGTGGTCGCTTGACGATGAAATGCAGCAGCAAGTTTTGCAGCCCAGATTCCTCCTTGTCTGCCTTGGGTTGACAGACTGCGCTGATGCTTGCGCGTGGCGAGTCCAGGTGGTTTGGCGCTGGTGGGAACATCCAGTGCTCCAGTTCGCTTAATACCTTGCGCTCCTTTTCCTGTTTCTCAATCTCCGCAAAGCGTCCGCGGTCTGAATACTCGTCCAGTTCCGCAGGGAGCGAGCGACCCGTGCGCAGGAAAACCACTGACAATTGCTCGAGTCGAGCTTTGCCCTTCAGCTTCTCCAATTCCGTCCACCATTCGTCCCCCGGGAAATCTTTTCGAGAGAGTTTTAGTTTGTTGAAGTAATCCTCGAGCAACAACCACGCCCGCTGTGGGTCTGGGCATTTGCCAAACATTTCCAGCACCTCACGCCGCTCGTCCACCTCCGACTTTGTTCCCGCCATCTCGCGCCGCAGACTTGCCAGCATGCCATACGCGTCATCCAGCGCGGCATTATGTGCGTCATACTTCTCCGCTGCACCTGACTTAGGTGCGGCACGTTTCTTTTTTCGAGACACTCTTGGCATCGTTGTAAACCCAGCGAATAGGAAAGAGTATCTCTACCAGTCACCGCAATCTCGTCAAACCGTTTTTTGAAAAAAATGTTGTCTGCGGGAAAATCCACAACGGATTCGTCAAGAGAAAATCTTCGGGGCGGTGTGAACTTAGTCCTTGCGGGTGCGCGGCGGTGGTGCATGGAGCTTCAGGTACAACCAGGTCTCCAGCGGGCGCAACGGCCGAAGCCAGTTGTAGAAAGGCGAGTGCACGAGACGTAGTCTTACCACCGAGAGGAACATTACCAGTGACGTTCGCCACAGGTTTGCCGTTACTTTGGAGCCCAGCTTGTCGGTCCACTCGATGGGCACTTCTTTTACCGAGTGCCCTGCGCGTTTCAGTGAGAAGAGCAGGTTGACGTCGAACGCCAGATCCGCGATGCGCAGCGTCTCGAGGATTTCTTCCAACGCCTCACGCCGCACTACTTTGGCAGGGCACTGCGTGTCCCGGATGCCCATCCAGAAGAGCGCTCCGACAATTATATGGAACCCGCGGCTAAACAGTCGGCGCAGTTTGGTCTGCGATTGGTGCAGCACGGCGCCCGGCAGCCAGCGGCTGCCAATGACGCAGTCTGCCTCGCCTGCCGCGCAGCGCTTCACCAGTTCGTGGAAAGCAGATGGCGGCGTGGCTCCATCCGCGTCCACGTACCCCGTCAACACCGCGCCCGCTTCCGCCGCTTTTTTAAACCCGTCGATCAACGCACCGCCTTTGCCGATGGGTTCCGGAAAATTCAGCGCTTCCACTTCCGCAAACTCCTTGCCCACTTCCTCCACCACCCCCAGCGTGTTGTCGCGGCAACCGTTCAGCACCACCACCACCCGGAACTCACCGTTGTACTCCGCACGAAAGTACTTCGCGTATTCCCGTAACACGGGCCCGATGCGTTCCTCCTCGTTGTAGGCTGGAATCAGGAGCAGCACGCTTGGGGACTTGTCTCCCATCACATTAAGTTCATCGGGTCGATGTCCACTGTTAGCGTCACTTCTTCAGGTAGCGACAGGCCCGCCGTCACTTCCGCCAGTCTGCGGCTTAGCGCCGACATCTGGCCGGTGCGCAGCATGATTTGATAACGGTAAAACGCTTCCGCTCGCAGCAACGGCGCCGGTGCCGGGCCCGCGAGCACCAAGTCCGAAATCGCGCGCGCCATCGGCTCGATGGCTTTCTTCAGATGGTCCGCGGAGAACGCAACTTTTTCCTCGTTGCGCCCGCGGAGCGTCAGCATTGCCGCGCGCGTGTACGGCGGATATTTCAGCTGCCCGCGAAACTCCATTTCCGCGTCGTAAAATCCCGCGAAGTCATGCCGCCGCGCGAACTGGATGGCCGGATGGAACGGCGTGAACGACTGCACGATCACTTCGCCTTCCACATCGCCGCGTCCCGCGCGTCCAGCCACTTGTGTTAAAAGCTGGAACGTCCGCTCGCCTGCGCGGAAGTCCGCCAAGTGCAACCCCGTGTCCGCATACACAATGCCCACGAGTGTCACGCGTGGAAAGTGCAGTCCCTTGGCGATCATCTGTGTGCCCACGAGGATGTCGATTTTTCCGCGCCGAAAGTCGCCGAGGATGCGCCGGTAATCTTCCTTGCGCTTCAGTGTGTCTGAGTCCATTCGCCGTATCGTCGCGTCGGGGAACAGCTTGCCCAGCACATCCTCCACTTTCTCCGTGCCCAGCCCGTGGAAACGAATCGCGCGGCTGCGGCATTCCGGGCACTGTCCCGGTGCGCGCGCTCCATGACCGCAGATGTGGCACCGCAACGCCTGCTCACGCCGGTGGTATGTCAAAGACAGGCTGCAGTTTGGGCACTCCGCCACGAACCCGCACTCCGGGCACTGCATCGATGTCGCGAACCCGCGGCGGTTTAAAAACAGGATCGTCTGCTCCCCGTTTTCCAGACGATTGCGGATCGCTTCCTTCAAGCGCGTCGAGAAAATCGGCACCCCCTTGTCCTTGCGGCATTCCGTGCGCATGTCCTGCACCCGCACTACCGGCATCCGTTTGTCGTCCGCCCGGTGCCGCAGTTCCAACACCGCGTACTTGCCACGTTCCACGTTGTAAAAACTCTCCAGCGAAGGTGTCGCCGACCCCAGCACAACCACCGCTCCCTCACGCTGTCCGCGCACCACCGCCACGTCGCGTGCATGATACCGTGGCGCCTCCTCCTGTTTGTACGAGTGTTCGTGCTCCTCGTCCACGACCACCAGTCCCAGCGGCTCTACCGGCGCGAAGATGGCCGACCGCGCACCGATCACAATCCGCGCGCGCCCTTGCCGGATCTTGTGCCACTCGTCGTGCCGCTCTCCTGCGGAAAGATGGCTGTGCAGCACCGCCACCAGAGTTTGCTGCGGGCCAGAGCTGAACCGCGCCTTGAACCGCTCCACCGTCTGCGGCGTCAGTGAAATCTCCGGCACCAGCACGATCGCTCCTTTTCCCAGCTCTAGCGCGTGTGCAATCGCCTGCAGGTACACCTCCGTTTTTCCGCTCCCCGTCACTCCATTCAACAGGAATGTTTTTTTCTCCTCCCCATCCATCGACGCCAAGATCTGCCGCAGCGCCTCCGCCTGTTCCGCATTCAAGTCCAGTGACTGCGTCGGGATGATCTGCGCGTTGGCGTACGGGTCGCGCTCTGAGATTTGCGGCGCCACCTCCACTAATCCCTTGTCCTCCAGTCGCCGCACCGTCTGCGCCGTCGTGCCCGTCAGTCGCAGCAACTCCTGCATCGCAATCGACCGGTGCTCCTCGATCACGTGGAACACCTCCGCCTGCCGCCGCGTCAGCTCCGGTTTCCCGTCGTTCACCGGCAGCAACCGCACGAACAATCGCTCGCGCCAACCCTCTTGCTCCTTGCGCACTGCATCCGGCAGCACGCTCTTCAGCGCCGTTTCGGGTGCACAGCAGTAATACTCCGCCATCCACCGCGCCAGCTCCAGCACCCGCGGCGTCACCAGCGACTGCGCCCCGATGACCTTCAGAATCGGCTTTAAAGAATCGTGCGTCGACTCCTCCGCTAGTCCCGTCACGCACCCCAGCACCTGTCGGCGGCCAAAGGGCACCTTCACGCGCGTGCCCACCTCCACGCGCCCGTCCAAGTCCGGCGGGATGAGGTAATCAAACTCCTTGCGCAAGGCAATTTCGAGCGTCACACGCGCGACCACACTGGCAGCGTCCGCCCGCGCGCGCGGGTGAGTCGAGTGTAAATAATTAACAACAACCCACACTCGCCGCCGGCGCTGTCCACGCCTAAAACCACGCCGTGAAACGCAGCTGGATCCTTCTGCTCGCGGCTCTGTTCTGCCTCGACGTGGCCGTATACTGGTGGTGGACCAACGACTCGCGCGAGTCCCGCTTCGATCGCGAAATTCGCGAAGTCGCCTCCGAGCACGACATGGATCCCGCCCTCATCAAGGCTGTTGTATGGCGCGAAAGCCGCTTCGACCCCAATGCCCGCGGCACCGCTGGCGAGATTGGCCTTATGCAATTGCGTGAACTGGCCGCCCGCGAATGGGCCGAGGCCAATGGCATTCGTGACTTTGAACCGACACACCTTTTAAACACCCGCACCAACCTCCTTGCTGGCACTTGGTACTTGAAGAAATGGCGTGATCGCTCTCCGCATCCCGAGGATCCGCTTCCTTTTGCCTTGGCCGCCTACAACGCCGGTCCCACCAAGGCCCGCGAATGGGCCCGCGACGCTAATGGCAGTACCGAGTTCATTGCAGTTATTGGCTATCCTGCCACGCAGCAATACGTGCAGACGGTCCGCCAGCGGCAGGAGGAATTCCGGAAGTCATTCGATTAATCCTGCATTCGCAGCTGCAGCTCGGCGATGGCCGCTTCATGATCCGCCTCGTTTAATTTTCGTTGGACGGTGAATGGCTCACCAAACTGGATGTCGCAGTGAGTAAACGGGATTGGGATTTGAAACCGGTCCCAGCTATTCAATTCACGTCTCCAGGCGATGTTCCCTTTGCAGGGAATGATGGGATGGCCAGTGAGTTGTGCTAGCGTGATAATGCCCGGCTGCACCTCGTGGCGTGGGCCGCGTGGGCCGTCGGGTGTGATTGCGATGTCGTGGCCAGCCTTGGCAAGGCGTTTCAACTCTACCATCGCCTGTCCGCCCCGCCGACTGGAGGAGCCTCGCACTGCGGTCGCGCCGAATTTCTCAAGTGCCCGCGAAAGAATCGCCCCGTCGCGACTGGCGCTGACCAGACAGGCGATCTTGCGCGCCGGATGGTCGCGCTGGACGAATTGTTGAAAGACCGTCATGGCAATGGCCAGCCGGTTATGCCAGAGGCAGAAAATGACTGGCCCTTCCGCGATTGCTTTTAAAGCTGCCTCGGAATCACTCAGTCGCAGTCGCCAGCTGAGGCTGCAGGCTCGCACAGTGCAGTGGATGGCGCAGGCGGCCAAGTGGTCGCGCCAACGCAGTGAGGTGGTGGGGTGCCCGGTCATTTGCGCAGGGCGGCGCGGACAATCTCGTCCACCGCAGCGTCCGGGCCGAGCATTGCCACCGCGGCACGGACAGCTTCCTGCGCCTCTTTGGGCTTGGAGCCGAGTGCAGACAAGGCGGCGGCGGCGTCGGCCAACTTTTGCTCTTCGGCTCCCAGCGGCTTTTCATTGCCAGTCGGCCATGCGGCGTCCTCGCCCATCTTGTCCTTTAGCTCAATTACCATCCGCTCGGCGGTTTTTTTCCCGACGCCATTGATGCGCGACAACGCCGCCACATCGCCCTCGGCAACGGCGGCGCGGAAGGCGGCGGCAGTGGTGCCGCTTAAAACGTTGAGCGCGATCTTCGGGCCGATTCCGCTGACGTGCCGAATGAGCAATCGAAACAGTTCTCGCTCACCCTCGGTCATGAAGCCATACAGCACGTGGGCGTCATCACGGATGGCGAGGTGCGTGAGCAGCCGTACGGCTTGGCCGGGTTGCGGAAGCTTGTCAAACGACGAAAGCGGGATGAGTGCCTCGTAGCCCACGCCATTGACATCAATGACCACCTGCGTGGGCAGGGCCTCAGTCAGCTTACCTTCCAGAAAAGAAATCATCCGCTCCGTTTATATTTTCTTTGGTGCCACAATGGCAAAGCGATTGTGCACGTGGGCATGGGCCAATGCGATGGCCAGCGCGTCGGCGGCGTCGGGCGCGGGCAGTTCCTTTAATGCCAGCAGTCGTTGGACCATTTTGGCGACTGCGATCTTGCTGGCGTTGCCGTGGCCGGTGATGGCTTGCTTGACCTTGCGCGGGGCGATCTCGAAAACCTCCAGTCCTGCCTCGCCCAACATTGCCAAGGCCGCGCCTCGCGCCTCGCCCATCGTCAATGCGGTCTTCACGTTCTGCGCATAAAACAATCCCTCAATGGCGCAGGCGGTGGGCTGGTGTTTCTCGATGACGGCGCGGATGGTACCTGCGATTTCCGCGAGGCAGCGAGTGTGCTCCCACTTGGCGGGACACTTGATTGTACCCTGTGCGAGTGTGCGGGGGGTGGTGCGACCCAGCCGAATGACACCATAGCCAGTGCCGCGGAGCGAGGGATCAATTCCGATCAGGACGGAATGTTCGGTGGTTTCGGCAGTCGTGGCGGCGCACTTTTTGCCGCGCATGCGATCCTGCAGTTCCCCAAATTGCTTTGCCGAAATCCCCATTTTCGGCCGGCGATTATTTTGCGGCCGCCGGTTCCGCTTCGGTTTCGTGGCAGCCGTCGGCCGACTGGATGGCCGCCTTGGCCTCGGCGAGGTGCCCCTTGCCGACAGTGCAGCCATTGAAGGCGTCCACTTCCAGCCCTGACTTGTCGACGGCGGGTCGGGCACCAAAGTTGTATTTAAAGTTCTTCCAGTTGTCGCCGCGTTCGTAGCAGGTGCCCAGCGCACCGCTGGGATCGTAGCCGCAGTGGACCATGCAGTTCTCGCAACGCGGATCGCGCGCCTCGCCATCGACTACGCCGTATGAGTCCCAGTCCACCTTATCGAGCATCTCTTGATAGGTTGGGTAATGACCGTCACTCTTGGCGTAATCGGTCATTAGATAACAGGGCGCCTTCCAGCCGGCAATGTTGCGGGTGGGGATGGCCCATGCGGTGCAGGTCAGCTCGCGATGGCCGGCGAGGAATTCCTGATACACCGGCGTGCCGAAGATCGTGAACCGTCGGCCCCAATCTTCAATGTTTGCAAACTTCTGCCGCGTCATCTCGCGCGTCAGGAAAAACTCATCGGGATCCTTCCCCAGTCGCTTTTGCATGTCCTTCTTGGCGGCATCGTAGTCGTAGCCGGGTGAGATGGTGTGGCCGTCCACCTCCAGTGCGGAGAAATACCGGAACATGTCCTCGATCTCCGTCATTTCGGTCTCCTTGTAGACCGTCGTGTTCGTTGCCACTTGGTAGCCGAGCATCTTGGCCATGCGGATTGCCAGTACGCATTCCTTGAACACGCCTTCGCGTTCCACAATCAGGTCATGCGTGTATTCCAGTCCGTCGATGTGCACGTTCCAGTACATCCACTGCGACGGTCGGATGACGGGCTGGTTGTCCTTTTTGCCTTGCCGAATTTTTTCAACGTCCTTTTCAGAAATTAAATCCGCGTTCAGCAGTTCGCGCAGCTTGGGCTCCAGCGTGGGAGAATAGACGGAGGCAAGATATGCCTTCATCTTCTTGCGCATGAACATGCCGTTGGTGCACACGTACACCACGCGGCCCTGCTCGAGGATGCCCTCGATCATTGCGTCGATTTCCGGGTGGATCAATGGCTCGCCACCGCAGATGCTGACCATCGGAGCGTCGCACTCGTTGGCCGACTCAAGGCAATCCTCCAGGCTCATCATGTCCTTAAGGCTGGTGGAATACTCGCGGATGCGACCGCAGCCGGTGCAGGTAAGGTTGCACGTGTGCAGTGGTTCCAATTGCAGGACCATTGCGAACTTGGGCGTTCGCCGCAGCTTGTGTTTGATGATGTGGCCGGCGATCTTTGCCGTGAGGGGGAGGGGGAATCTCATGGGCGGGTTTAGTCCGCCTGGGCCACCAGCGTTTTGCCGGTGGGAGGCGGGGCGTTCGGCGGCGGGGCATCGTTCTTCAAGAAGCCCGGCAGCAGGAACGTGGCCGGGGAAATCGAACCCGAGGCATTAATGCCCGAGCAGCCCGTCCAGCTCATGATTGCCATTACCGTCATTGCCAAAATGAGTTTTTTGCGTTTCATTACCACCCCTCCTGCACGGAGTATTGAAGCAAGCAGCCGATGAAGGCAATAATTTATTATTCAATGTCTATAACGGCGCTTGCAGTGACTTTTGCTGGATGCACGCCCGGACCTGCCCCCCAACCCAAGGCAGTCGTTAAGGTTGCCGACCAACAACTCCAAGAAGCCCGCAAAAAACTCCAGCAAGAGGACAACGCTACCAGCGAGATCGCTTGGAAACTGGGGCAGGCCTGTTTTCAGCGCGCCGAGTTTGCCAAGGATGACACCGAGCGCGCGCGCCTCGCACAGGAAGGCATCGACGCCTGTAGAAAACTTGTCGCCGCTGAGCCCGACAACGTGGGTGGACATTATTACCTCGCCATGAACCTTGGCCAAATGTGCCGCGTCAAGCAGCTTCAGGCCTTGGGAATGGTCAAGGACATGGAGCGCCACTTCAACCGGGCGCGCGATCTGGACGAGCGTTTTAGCCATGCCGGTCCCGACCGCAATCTGGGCCTGCTTTACTTCCGCGCGCCTCGCTTTATCAGCGTCGGTGACAAGAAAAAGGCCATGCGCCACTTGCGTCGTGCTGCTGAACTGGCTCCCGATTATCCTGCCAACCGGCTTAACCTATTGGAGGCACTTATCGACGCTGGCGATCAGCCGGGCATTGAACGTGAACGGGCCGTTTTGCAAAAAATGCTTCCCGCCGCTCGCGAAAAATTCCAAGGCGACGAGTGGGCCGCCGATTGGCTGGACTGGGACCAACGCTGGCCCCAGTTGCGCGGCGACCAATAGTCATTATTAATTCACCGCGCGTGAATAACTGGCAATTGACCCCCTGCCAGATTCCGCTACTTTCCCGCGCAAGGAGTGAGGGGGTTGAAACACAATTGGCTTTGGTTGATCCTTGTTTGTGCCGTGCTCCTGTCCGGATGCAAGATGTTCGGTGACGGCGAGGACAAGGCTGAAACCAAGAGCAACGGTGGTGGTGCCGTGGCGCAGAAGGATTGGCCTACGCCCAGCCCGCCATTACAGCCCGCCAAGCCCGACAACCCCAGCCAAGGCAAGGTGGCACTGGTTGATACCAAGCTCGGCTTCGTGGTGGTGGACTTTACCTATTCCGCGTTGCCCGCAGCCAATCTTCGATTCCATGTCTATCGCCAAGGTCGGCTGATTGGCGAGGTGACCACCACTGCGCAAAAGGACGATGCTTTTCTGGTGGCGGACATAAACAAAGGTGAAATCCAAAAGGGCGACGATGTCCGGCCCTAAATAGATTTTCAACAAGGGGGACATCCATGGGCGGTTTGCGCTGCCCAATGATTGGATGGGTGGTACAGGGCCCCGGGGGGTAACTCCCGGGGCCTTTGTTTTTTGACAACAAAAGTCGGAAAAAAACAATCTGCTTCGCAATTCGCAAGCTGATATTCGGTAATCGTCAATCTATTTGAAGATTATGACGATAGATTGGTGAAAGTTGGAACCTTAAGGCTGATGAACGACCTTTATTTCCAGCAAGGGCGAATTGCCTGGTCATCCTCCCGCTTCCACTGGTTTCGGCTTGCGGTAAGGGGAATGCAGATTGAAGTAGATGCCGCACAAAGGAATGTCCTCGTCATCCACCTGGCTGAGGATGATGGTCACTTGCCGATCCAG
>CEOQ01295992.1_pt1 | contig 12141 bp, 20 predicted proteins | sample 361351 | NCBI WGS metagenome assembly CEOQ01 (sample SAMEA2619907, study PRJEB7988) | marine metagenome | biome: marine biome (ENVO:00000447); feature: deep chlorophyll maximum layer (ENVO:xxxxxxxx); material: "saline water (ENVO:00002010), including plankton (ENVO:xxxxxxxx)" | depth 60 m | reverse complement strand
ATTTACGTTATCTGCAATAACTTTTACCTCTTTTTTAGATATTGGAACTTGTCCAAATGGTGTGTCAACTGTCTCTTTTATTTCTTTACTCTTCTTTCTCGCCATCTTCCCACCTCCTTGTTTGTTCAAACTCATTCTTTACTAATTCTCTTGCTTGTCTAACAGTCATTCCTGCTGATTTTCTTAATTCATCAACAGTTTTTGTCTTTGTCCATCCAAAGTCAACTGCTGTTTGTAAAGTATCTTTGACAACTGTGAAATTTGCTGGTGTTATTCCGTCAGGATAACTCTTTTTACTCATAGTTGTACCTGTTCCTGATGCTGGAAATCCCTGTGCAACTCCACCAGTATCTGATGGTCTAGAGTTTTCAGGCTCTCCTTGTGATTGTTGACGTTGTTCTTCTGCTTCACCTAGGGAATTACCTCTTCCTCTACCTTCAATCATCATAGGATTGTTAACTGGATCCTTACTAATCTTATATTCGCCCTGATGTGTTCTTGTAATCTCGAATCCCATACCTTGTAATGCTTGCATGTTATTAATTTCAACACCATCTTGTTGTAGTTCTCTAAGTTTATCATTCTCTTCACCTGTTTTTAATTTCAAATCCCAATCATCTACACCAAACATTTCTGATAATTTCTTGAAAAATGCTTTGTAAAGGATATCTTGACCCCATTTTACTGCTCTGTTTGTAATTGTAACTTGTAAACCTTCTTGTGACCAACCACCAACCATTTCACCGTAGTAAAGTGGTAATACTCCGTAAATTGCACCTATAATCTGTCTTAATTCTTGTCTAACTGCAATAAATTCGAGTTCTTTTAGTGAACCAGTAAAGTCTAACCATTGTGCCATGTTGTTTCCACCTTTTTCTTGTTCTACAAGTAATGGATGTATCATGTAAGGGTCTTCTGTTGCTTTTTGTTCTAATGCATCCCATGATTTCCTAAATGTTTCATAGTTACGAGAAGCAATAACCAACATACCTCTTGGTGGTCTCATCTTATCAAAGTATTTTCTAACATACTCATCCATATGAGATAATGACATTGCCTTACTCCATACAGAGTAAATTGGACTGTAACCGTAAACTAGTGATGGTTTATACTTACCAGCCTTCCAAATTAACTCACCTTCACCGTAAATAACACGTTTTGGTTGTGGAATACCAATAGAATAAACAGAATTAACTTCACATACTGCTTTTAATGCTTGAGCACCACACTGATCACATTTATCAGTTGAAAGTCTTGTATCTCGGTGTTCAAATCGTGGACATACATATACTTTGTTTCTTTTATCATCATAGCCAATTCTACCGTCACTATCTGCAATCATGGCGACTTGTGGTGGGTCTACACGTATAATTTCTTTAATTTCAGTTCTTCTTTGGTCTATTCTACCTGTTCTATCATCTATAAAGTAGTTTTTCAATAATAACATGTAAGCGTTGTCTGCTACCTCTAAATCTCTTTCTAATTGTCTACAAACATCCTCTAAGTTCTGCTCGTTACCATTAATTGTTTTTGTCATCAAGTCCTCAAGTTGTTTTCTGTGTTCTGGTACAGGTCTTCTCAAATTCTTAGATCCACACGTATCACAAACTATTGGTTCTATTTTACTTTCTGGTGTATCCTCAACTATACCTGCTGGAGTAGCCTCTGCTGTTGGTTTGTATTGGAATTCTTTACTACAATTATTACATTTATACTTAAATCTCTCTGTTATCTCAAATCCATTCTTAAACATCTCTCTATTGATGGTTTCAATAGGTATTCTAAGTGCATCAATGTTATCTGCTAACTCATATATCATAATGAGAGGAAATGGAAATATTGGTAATTTGGCACCTGTATCGGTGCTCATATATGGTTGTGAAATAGAAGGTCTTACTGTAGATTCGGTATATCCTTTGTTAGAAAGGCTAAAAGCACTCTTAAGTCGGTCTACAAAACCCATGTTTATTCATTAAACTTTACATATATAAACTTTGTCCAAAAATGTAAAAAAAACGTCTAACCACTATGTTCGGTTACAGAACAGTTGATATCTCTACCTTTGTTGCTTTTACAAGTACAACCGTGCTCATGTGGTACATCTCCACCCTCATGTGAGTGTGTAGTGCCGTCTGCATGTGTATGTTCTTTTCTATCTAATATACCCATAAAAAACTTATAAACAGTATATTAATAAGTATTTCGTACCATTGGTGTGAGCTTGCATACCTTACATACCTCGTCATGTTTATTCATGCGATTTGGTTATCTAGAGGTGTAAGGAGGACTGTTGTAGCGAGACAGGTGGTATAGAGTACTTTATATAGGCGGTATTTGAAAATAAAACATGGTTGAACTTAACACAAAAGAGTATAGTATAATTTTTAGATGGTTTGAACATGCATTTGGTAAAAACAAACCTGCTGACATTCCTATGGAAGATAAAAGAGTATTTTGGAAGTTAACATTCTTAGCAGAAGACAAGATAGCGGAAGAAAAGGAAATGAACTCAGATAAACATGAAGTGTGATTACTGCGGTGAAGATGTTGGTTCTGTTATAAGCCTACCACACCCTAACGGTGACATTAAAATTCTATGTTTTGAGTGCTTGGACAGCATGGATGAAGAACAAGTGCGAGCCGAAGGCGAGCATTCAGAAAATAGCAAGTCACCAATCTAAACGTTTATAAGACCAGAATGACATAGGTTCTGCATGGAAAAAACTTATGAATATATCCTTGGGGAACTGCAAGAAATTGCAATGGATCATATGCGTGTAGCAAACAGAATACACTCATTAAAAATTCACGTAAGTAGACTTATAGAAAACAAAAAGTTTGGTAATGATATATTAGAGTTTGATGATCCAGTATTGGAGGATGTACCTCATGGATAACAGACCCATAAGAACCGTAAAAGAAAAACAGAAATGGTATTTTGACTGGCATGTTTTGTTGGCTTTCTTTTTTATAGGAACTGGTATAGGAATACCATTGGGCGTTGCAATGTTATGCTGGAGGGCATGGGAAGAATACAAAGGACAGCATTGGAAACGTCATCAGCAACTTGGAGATCTTAATAATAATACAGCGGAGGCTATGAAATAATTGACACAGAGTCCTATTAGAGATTTATTAGACTTGTTACACGAGGACTGGCTACCTGAAGAACATAAAAAAACTCTCAAGGGTTTGATTATAGAACTTGTAGAAAATATGGGCGAAGATCAGAACAGTGACGGAGGCAGGTGGAATTGGTAGGCTATAACCAACTTGCAAAGGTAATATGCATCGCATGCAGCGAGCCGTTAGGCGAGCATTCGAAAAAGGGGTTGGTGCGTTGTTTGTTCCGAATTCAGGGAACATTGGTATCAGATGGCATTGAAAATACACAAAGTCAGTATAGTGATGAGGACATAGCAGATGCACGTAATGAGGGTCATATTGATGTGAGGGGGTTTGACAGAGGAGTTGGCTAAGATGGAAACCTTGAGAGACTTTGAGATGTATCAAATGTTCAAGAGTAAGAAAAAGAAAAAGGTGAAAAAGTAATGCCAAGAGAACATAAGATCAGTACAAAGAAAGTCATAAAGTTCTTAATGAAGAATGACTGGTCAGTATGGGATATGAGGGGTTCACATTATATATTACGTAAGGCTAATTCAGACTTGCAGTTACAAGTACCACTTCGTAAAGAACTAGGAAAAACCACTTTGGTCAGTACTATGGAACGTGCAGGCTTTACAGTAGAAGATTTATATAACGCATTGGGGTACAGATAAACATGAGAGGTCAAATGTAAATTGTATGATGATGAAAAGACTTGGAAACAACACTATGATGATTGGAAACATATCATGGAACGCTTAGGCGGAGATGATAGTGGTGTTGTCTTTCGTAGAAAGATTGTTCAAAGACTTATAGACGATTATGAGAGGTCTAATCATGGATAAAGTTCTATATATCTTTCTGGTGCTGATCAGTGCCGTAATGATATTCGGTATGCTTGCTTCCGCAAATGCGGAAGTCTACGAGTATCCACTTCCTTCGGAAGTTGTTGTTACGCAAGGTGATGAGTTTACTGTTATTAATTTGACTAATTCTACGGTTACTATTAGGCAGAATGATGGTTTATTCTCCTCGCAGATTGCTGTGAATGGAACATGGAATGCTGGTTTGCCATATGGTGTAGGTTATTATCCTTGGTCTGATTCTAATGGTAAGCAAGGTGTCATACGTATTGTTGAACCTATTGACAATAATGTACAAACCTCCACCGAAGATCCTATTATAAACGTTAATGATAACGTGGTTAGTGGTATTGCTACTCCTGATACACCTATTGCTGTTACTGTTATTAATCCTAATATGGATAGTTCTACAGTGATAGTAAAAACCGATTCAGAAGGAAACTTTGAGCAGAAACTAAACCCCACCGCTGAAGGTGATCATTCCATATATGTAACCGATAAGGATAAGACTACGAAGACCTCTTATAATGTAGAGGATAGTAATAAGAACCTAGACACTCGACTATCTGTATTAAAGGTGTTAGAGTCTATCTTGAGGATAATATATGGAGAGTAAGTACTGTAAAAAGTGTCATATAAGATACAAACACGTATTAGATAAATGTCCGTTTTGTCGTTCAGAATAGGATAAAGAACTTTAACCAGTTACACATATAGTCTGTTTCAGACTTGTAGTATATTAAGTTTCAGTTCCCAATCGGACTTGTATCTAACTTGTATTTATAAATGTTTCTAATTTTTGGTTTTTCTCCATATCGACCTGATCCGCCAATTTGCGGTTTCATACATTGTGGAAATAAAAAAAAATAAGGTTTTGGCGTACTCTGACCGCCTTGACTGCTTCCTTATTCTACTTTGAGAATTTCTGCAGGAAAGACCGAGCAGGTGCTAGCATAACCAGAATTAAGTTTAGATTCTTCCTGTATTGCTTTACAGTTTAGAATCTTCTCAATATCTGCCTTATCAAGTGAACCGCCTTTTTGAAAAACGGCTTTACCATCAGCAGATTTGAATGAATAGCCTGTGATTTCATACATAACAAGGTTGTTTTTCTTGCAATATGCTGTTAGCTGCTCATTCTGGTCGTCTATCTGTTCTTGTCTTTCTTCCTCAGTCATTTCACCACTGGATGGTGATGAAGTCTGAGTTTTTGACATAGTGGACAACATTTCCAAAATACGCTCTTGTCCAGCCTCTAAGGCTGCTAGGCGTGCTTCGGATGTGTCTTTTTTAGTTGTGCGTGTCATGTTATTGATTTCTGTGTCAATATATATGATATAAGGCTTTAGTCTGAAATGTTTGAAAATTGTGATACATACTATATGAGCCACGAGACCGCCCACGGTCGCCCACGTACATACATACCTATTTATCTGTACACGAATATATAATTAATTATGTACATATGTACACCATATATAAATATATATGTACATACATATTATATGTATATATATATGTAAGGGCTGGGTTATATATATGTATGTATTTATTTTTTAATATATATTTACTTAGTGCCTTCGGCACGCTGGCTGGCTGGGCTGGCTATATGTATAGTATTGGTATAGTATGATACTTGTATGCACAGATTGATTCCGAAAGGTATATATAGCGTATGGCACCGCTGCATATGGTATATTTGATAGGTTCGATAGGCGTAGCCTATATACAATTACTGGTTCTATTGTACTTATTGTGTATGGTATTGTTATTGTTAATGTTATTAGTATAGTATTAGTATAGTTCATGACCCATGCCTAACACCCTTTTCACCTGATTATTTGTTGGAAAAGATTTATAAATCTACTCTTCCTATTAAGGATAATGACTTGTTCACAAGTTCTCACGCCTTTTCGGCAAAGTCCACAACTAGGGTATACTATGCAATATGCATATGGGGAGATGTCTTATGATATCTAGGAAGAAGAGCGTTAGATATGTTAATCTATCGTTCGAGAAGCCTAATCCTAAGAATATGTCTCGTGACCTCAGTGATACAATACGTGACGTGCGTGCCAATCGTAGAGGTATCATATATAAGAGAGCACAGGCAGAAGCTCGTAAGCTTATGGGTATACCTGACCTTCATACCAAGAAGTTCGTACGTAAACATAGAAGACAGGTTAGAAGTATACTATCTATTGTTGATGGTGTCGCTGACTATATCTATGAGGCTGCGTATGATATCAATGGTTCATGGGCATATGGTAGAGAAGACAAGATGATAGAGGTAAACGATAAGATTAAGACCGCCAATCAATATCGTAACCAAAATCCTCTCTTGCTTATGCTTATCCCTGAACTAAACGAGATTGATATAGAACAACTCAAATCTATATCACAATTTATCTTGGTTGATAAGGACTGTAAGGTTAAGGCAGACAACGCTCACTCTGAACCTAGTATGGTATACAACAAGAAAGAGTTATCTAAACTATGGGTATCTCCTCACTTGGTCAATGGTGTACCACATATATTAGGTTGTAAGAAGTGTGGATTAGATATGGAGGGTCGTCTGGTATGACCCCCATACCTTCTCTTTTTATTATGCATGTCACCATAGTAGGTATGATAAACCTAATGGAAATGATGGAGCATAAGCTACGTCTACATGGTACAGAAGTACCACGCCTTATGGGCAGGAATGGTGATGTCATGCTGTAGGTAGACGTATAATATAATAGAAGAGGAATTAAAATGCCTCGATATAATAATAAGACACGTACAAGTAGTACTAAATCAACTGCTGAAGTTAACGAACATATTGTTAAAGCAAAAGAGATTGCTAATACTATTGATACTAGTACAACAGCAACCAATGATGATGTAACATATGCACACGTTGACTATGAGAATGCATTCATTCCATATAGAATTGGTGAGTACCAAGATGTTATGGGATTAAAGCTAGAGTTATACAATCATGTTATGACCAGCGACCAACCAATCATATTGATAGGTGATAAAGGTGCAGGTAAAACTATGACTGTTCATGATTTGGCTCGTGATTTATATGAAGACAAGATACTTGGTGGTATGATATCCATTCAAGGAAACTTTAACACAAGTGATAAACATATGATATCTTATAATAGATTGAAAGGTTTATCAGGTGAGACTGTTAAAGGATTCGGTGTCAATAGTATATGTCTAGCCAATCACTTTAGTGAGGGCATACATGCAGACACACCTAAGATGGTGATAGCATACATTGATGAGTTGCCTAACATGCCAACTGAAACTAGTATTATACTCGCATCATTATTAGATGGCAGACGTATGATACAGACACAAGATGGTCATACATGGAGACTCAATGATAATGCTAGACTAGTAATCATTGCAAGCGGAAACCCTAGTCATTATGCTGGTGTTAATACATTGCAAGAAGCATTGATGTCTAGATTCACTGGATATTATATTGGTTATCCAAGTGACGATAGTATCTGTAAGATGATTGACTTCAATAAGTATGGTGTGCCTGAAGATGTGGTTAACCCATTGCTTACATTGTGTAGTGACATACATAGTATGAAACAAAAGCAAGATGTAGATTATGTTATCAGTCCTCGTGACCTAGCATACTTTGCACAAGAGTATCACAATAGAATGAATAACTACATGCCTAAAGAGACAGCCGAGCAAGCATTGGCTGGTGCTTTAGAGAAATGTATACTCATTAACTATCAAGACTTGCAAGAGAGACAGTTAGTTAAGACATCTATTGAAGAGACCTTTGGCATATCTATGCAGACCAAGTACTCTTAGACATGGGAATTAAGTTATGGTTTTACAACCATTTCTTTTATCCTTTGTATAAGGATTACATTGACGAAGAATGCAGTGACTATCTTGCAGAGAATGCTAGAGAGTATGTGTGTGAATATGATGCAGACATGTGGAACGATATGGATTAGATAGCAATGCCTTTCAAAAAGAGTGCAGTTAAACGCACTAAATCCACAGACATATTGCCAGCTAATGAATACAATCGTAAGCGTGCTGATGTAGTTGAGGAACTAAAGGACAAACGTATCAATATAACATACAAGAATGGTAATAGGAATTGGGTTAGTGAAGATAACTATTCACCTAACGTAATGAATATCTTTATAGCATCACCAGCAGTCAAAGGTATACCACAACGCACTGCCTTATGGCATGAGTTATCACATGTGTTACACAATTCATTTGCTTCTGGTTTCTTTAACATGGCTGCAGACCTATCAAAGAAACAAGTGAATAGAATACTAGATAAGTATCCAGTACTTGGTACGGCTGAAGAAGCATTAGCTAATCATACTAACAGACCAATGTCTGGTAGTACAGGATACGGATGGATGAATGATTACTATGAGGGTCAACTCATGCAATTATATCGTATGAGTTTCAATGCTATTGAAGACCAACGTATTGAATCATTGACTGGCAGTGTATGGTTAGGCACTGGTAAGATGTTCAATAAGATGCGTGATGCATTAGGTGAGAGACTGTTAGATAACTTGAAGAAGAATGTTAATATCAGTGAACAGAATGGTATTGATAACCCAATCAATCATTTGTTATTGATAAGATTCAATCAATCAAGTGCAGTTAAAGCAGACCATAAATTACACAAGGCTATGGCTGATGTATCAGGTAAAGATGAGTTTGGTTCTATAGTAATATGGAAACGTTATGTCAAACCAGTCATAGACAAATGGTTTATGAATAGGATAGAGAAAGAACTGAAGGAACATGAAGAGTCTTTATCTAATAAGATTGAACAGACAAACCAGACTGAATCTAAAGTAGAAGAGTATGAAGATAAGAAACGAGAACATGATGAGTTACAACAATATAATTACGAACATGTTGAGCAACAGATGGCAAAGTATGATTCGATGTTAACTAACATTGGTAGTGAAGAAACAAAAGCTATACAAGATAAAGAGAGTTGGACTGATAAAGCAGAGAGAGTTTTTAATAAACTCAGTGCAACTAGATACAAGAAATCAGATGAACTCGAAAAAATGAAACATGATATCAATGCTAAAGCTGATTCATTAGAGGCTGAGTTACGTGACATGGGAAGAGAAGTATCTTATGATGGTAGCAATACAGAAGTATCACAAGAGACTGGCATGAATGCTAATCAATGTGATATTAGTGTTAGTGATGATCAAGATTCATTAGTTACTCGTTGTGAAGCAGAAGGTATAGACCTAGACTCTGAAGATATCAGTGAAGATGATATGGATACTATGTTAGTAGAGTCTGAAGAAGGTGGTGCATCACAAGTTAAAGAGATAAAGAATGGATTGTCTGGTATGGCTATGCCTAAAGAACCATCTAACATACACATTGTTACTAGAACTGAAGAAGATAACAATGTTGATACAACATTAGTTACTGGTCTAAGAAACATAGTTAGTAAGTTGAAGGAACGAAACGTACCAACCCTATCTGATACTGGTGATGAGTTTGATGAGGATGAATACATTAACCTTAAGCAACGTGGCTATGGTGATGTGTTTAAACAAAGCAAACTACAGAATGGTATAGATATACTTGTGAGTATTGATGGCTCTGGTAGTATGGAATCTAATGAGAACATAGATGAGGCACGTAAGTTAGTGTCTAGTTTGTTTAAGGTAGCACAAACTATACCAGAGTTAAGTGTTGAAGCAAATGTATGGTCATCTAATACTAGTGGTGATGTTGGTATGACAACAATCAAAACACTAGCAGACTGTAAGAACATAACAACACATGTAACTTCAAGTGGTAGATACTATGAGACACCAACACATGAAGCACTATCATATTCTGCACGCAGGTTAAAAGGAATGCAAGGCAGACATAAGATGCTGATACTTATCACTGATGGTTATCCACAGTTCAGTAAGGGTGGCAGTCATATGTCAAACAAAGCAATAGTAACTGCATGTAAGAAGAGTCTTCGTAAAGTTATGCAGGTGACAGACAATGTCATATGTATTAACGTTGAGCCTCGTGGTTATTCAACTGTTGAGATGCTTAAGGATATCTTTGGCAAAAGATATGTTGAGTACGAAGGTGTGAAGAAAGCAAATGAATTCGTATCTAAAACATTGAAGCGTAAGTTCATTGAGGTACTAAGAAGATGACTGATGAGTTTAAGCCTGACGTATCAGAGATAAAGAAAGGCATGAATAGAATGCTTAACAATGCTGAAGTTAAGATTGTTGCTGACCTATGGAAGATGTTAGATGTAAGAGGTGTACCAATAGATGATATACCTGAAGAACTTATCAACCTAAAAGCAGTGAAGGAACTTGAGCATAAGTTATGTCGGTTAGGAAAAGACCATAACCTCAATCGTCTTGAGATGGTACTCGCTGTTAGATGTGCATTGTTTGATGTCATATGGGATTACACATTAGTGACCAGTGAAGTAGACAAACAAAGATTCCAACACGAGAATAAATAGATATGAAACGAGAACCTGATTACTGTGTATGGTATTGCAAGTGCAAGAAGAGTACTGGCAAACCTATCGCAGTATACAAACCAATGGATAATAAGTTGACATGGCATGCATCATTGCCTAAGCGTATAACTAAAACATTAGTTAGTGTAGATATGTCATTCAACAATTCTATCCCCATAGCTAAGAGGTCTGGTGCTACAACCATACTTAACATATGGACAATGGATGGCAGTGAGTGTGACTAGGAGTTGTACACCACCATGAATGAAGTAACCAGAGAATCTCCATATGTATACAGTATGGTATCACGTAGTGATTCTACCACACGTCATATAATAATACATGAGCCAACTGATGACAGACTCATATGTGATTGCAAAGGCTTTACATATAAAAGCACTTGTTATCATGTGCGTGATGTACGAGAATTTATATCTGCAAATCCACAGGTAAAGACAATGATAAGAGATACAACAAAAGAACCAGAACATATCAAGCAGTTAAAAGCTAAGAGTGATGGTGAATATAGAGACAACCATGACCAGCCTGTATTAGTAGAGACAGACAAGATTGATGGTAAGACAAAGAGACTATATGCTATGAGTCTTGACCCAGCAGTAGAAGGGTTATGGATTCCACGTATCGAGTTATCATTGCAAGAACGCAAGCGTATAATAAAAGACGTACTTGATATGGAAAAGAATGTATGGATTATCAACCAGCAGAAGAAGGCTGTTGATATAGAATGGCTGTCTGACTCTGACCTGTTCAGATACTATAAGATGATGAACGAGTTAGTAGGCAATGACATCACGGCTTAATACATTGTTATTTCTTATAGCAATACCATTTGTTATGTATATGGCAAAGTCAATACTAGGGATGGTAAAGAAACAATGACTCGTAAAAATGATGCAACTGTACGTTGGATAGGAAATGGTAAAAGACACTTTTACACAGGCAATAATATTGAGAATGGTATTTATGAAATTCTAATATCGCCAAAATCTGTAAGAGAACTTGTAAAAGCAGGAATTATACGAAAAATCGGAAGGTTACTTTATGAACCAACCGATTTAGACCTATGGTTATTCTTTGAAGGCAATGCCAAAAGAATTGAAAAGATGGGTACATGGTCAGTAACACAATCTCAACAAAACACTATTCTCTATTTCCATGATGAATGGAATAAGATAAGACCACAACCAGAACCTACAACGATTGAAGAAATTAAAGAACACGTAAGAAAGGAATTTTTACAAGAAAACCTAGAATTTCTTATACGAGTAGGAAAGAAACTACAATGACCGCTATATGTCCTAGATGTCATAAAGAATACACAGAGTATCCAGCTCTCAGTAGACGAGACAACAAGACAAACATATGCAGTAGATGTGGACAGACAGAAGCACTCGAAGATTACTATCGGTGTAGGATTCATAAACAATGACCAAACAATCTGACCCAGCAACAGACCATATGTTATGTATGGCTGTTGGCTGTGAGTCAATCGCTGAGCATACCGTACTTGCAATAGTTGTTGTTGAAGGTAAGGAAGAGAGACATAAGATAAACTTCTGTCGTGACCATTATCTAAAACAAATGGCATATCAATACGCAAAGGAGGAATCGAAATGACTAAAGGTACTACTGTTTGTA
>CEOQ01102214.1_pt1 | contig 12151 bp, 7 predicted proteins | sample 361351 | NCBI WGS metagenome assembly CEOQ01 (sample SAMEA2619907, study PRJEB7988) | marine metagenome | biome: marine biome (ENVO:00000447); feature: deep chlorophyll maximum layer (ENVO:xxxxxxxx); material: "saline water (ENVO:00002010), including plankton (ENVO:xxxxxxxx)" | depth 60 m | reverse complement strand
TCTATGATTCAGAGTGATCCTATCTCTAGGAGTCTGGGCTCCGGCATTCCACTCATCGCCTCTTCAATGGCCTCGACTTCCATGTGAGCACCCGCCATAGTGGTCACGAACGGAATGTTGAGTTCGACTGCGAGTCTGCGCATCATGTTGCCATCGAGCACCGCTCCCCCAGTCGAGCGTGGTGTGTTGATAATGAGGTGAATCTTGCCCTGCCGCATCAAATCCAGCGCATCGGGGCTGCGGCGCTCGGCGATTCTGTAGCAAGTCTGCACATCGAGACCTCCTACGTCTCTCAGCACATGTGCTGTTCCTCGGGTTGCATACAGTGTGAAACCCATCTCTTGGAGTCTGCGAGCCTCATCGATAATGGCCAGTTTGTCACCATCCTTGACCGTGATGTAGACCCCTCCCTCGACTGGGACAGGGAGTTCGGTTGCTAGTCTGGCCTTCAGGTAAGCTGCAGATGCACGAACATGTGAGCCCATCACCTCTCCTGTCGATTTCATCTCAGGACCTGGTGCGGGATCTAGTCCTCGCAGTTTGATGAACGGGAATACGGGTGCCTTTACGCACACTGCATCGGTCTGAGGCATTGGGACATCTAAGTCTGCCAACTTGTCGCCTATCGCTAGTCTGGCTGCAATCCTTGCTAGGGGGACTCCGGTGGCCTTGGCAACGAACGGGAAGGTGCGCGAGCCTCGGGGGTTCACCTCGAGCACATACAGAACTTCGTCGCGGATTGCGTATTGGATGTTGAAGCAGCCTCTGATACCCAATTCGACGCCGATGCGCTTGGTCCAGTCCTCGACCTCAGCGAGAACATGCTCGGCGATGTTCTGGGGCGGGATGAAACAAGTCGAGTCCCCAGAGTGGATGCCCGCTTCCTCGAGGTGCTCCATTATCGCGCCGACCAGCACCTCGTCGCCGTCGCAAACCGCATCGACGTCTAGTTCGATGGCGTTCCCTAGGTACTCGTCAATCAACAGAGGACGGTCGGGGGCGAGGTAGGCTTCATCCATGTAAGCATCGAGCTGCTTGTCAGTAGACAGAATTTCCATGCCGCGACCGCCTAGCACATAGGAAGGTCGAATCAAGACCGGGTATCCGATTTCGTGTACCGCCCTCCTGACTTCATCGGGAGTGGTGGCTGTGGAGCCGCGTGGCATCCTCAGTCCATTTCTTGCAGCGAAGGCTTCGAACCTCTCTCTGTCACTGGCTTCGTCGACCGCATCGGGAGAAGTTCCCTCCATCACTAGGTGTAGTCCCATCGTGGATAGGTGCGGCATGTTGCCAGCGAGAGGCAGTGCGAGGTTGATGGCGGTCTGTCCGCCGAACTGCAGCAGGATTCCATGCGCCCTCTCTCTGAGTAGAACCTCAGAGACGGACTCTAGTGTGAGCGGGTCGAAGTAGAGCCTGTCACTGGTATCGAAGTCGGTGGAAACTGTCTCTGGGTTGTTGTTTATGATGATGGCTTCGTGACCCAAATCGCGGATCGCTCCGACAGCGTGAACACAGCCGTAGTCGAACTCTATTCCCTGGCCGATACGAATTGGACCTGAGCCGATTACAACAATCCGCTGCTTAAGTGAATCCTCCAATCCGGGGACGTAGTCCACTCCCACCGGCGCCGAGCCACCCTCATAGGTGGTGTAGTAGTAGGGAGTGACTGCCGCGAACTCGGCTGCACACGAGTCGACCATACGGAAAACCGGGTGGATGCCCAACTCGTGGCGTCTGTGAGTAACTGCGGCCTCGTTCGAGCCCTCTGGAAGCATCTTGTAGCCGGACTCGGGGAATCCTGCAAGAGCATCAGCGATGTGCAGGTCAGTGAAGCCGGCACCCTTCCATAGTCTCATCTCAGAATCAGGGATTTCAGAAGGTGAAAGGCCAATCTCTCCGGCTGCCCTAATCTCTGTCTCGATGGCTGCCATGTTCTCGAATCGGTGAAGGAACCACCTAGTCACACCGCCAGACATGTCCCTGACATCCTCAATCGGGTAGCCTCTTCGGAAGGCCTCGAACAGTGCAGCCATGCGCCTGTCTGAGGGAATTCTGAGCCAGTCTTCTAGCAGAGCCTCGGGTAGGGGCTCGAAGGCTCGCTCATCCATCGACTCACCTCCATGAGCATCCGCCATGGTAAGCGGTCTGGGATGAGGTTGGCCGTACTCCAGACTGGCCCACGCCTTGAGGAAGGCCTCCTCGAAGCCACGACCGATGGCCATCACTTCGCCTGTCGATTTCATCGATGTTCCTATGGTTCGGTCTGCAGTGCGGAACTTGTCGAAGGGCCAGCGCGGAATCTTGACCACGCAGTAGTCCAGTGTTGGCTCAAAGGCTGCAGTGGTGCCCTCTCCTGTGATTGGGTTGGGTAGTTCATCGAGAGTGTAACCGACTGCGATTAACGCGGCCATTCTTGCAATCGGATAGCCTGTCGCCTTGGAAGCTAGGGCAGATGAGCGCGAGACACGGGGATTGACCTCGATGACTCGGTACTCTCCGGTTGACTGTTCTACTGCGAATTGGACATTACACCCGCCCTTTATGTTGAGTCTCCTGATTAGTTTGAGGGCGGCATCCCTGAGCATCTGGTGATCGCGGTCGGACAGCGTCTGCTGGGGTGCGACAACGACTGATTCTCCCGTATGGACTCCCATCGGGTCGAGGTTTTCCATCGTGCACACGATGATTGAGTTGTCAGCACTGTCGCGCATGACCTCATATTCGTGCTCCTGCCAGCCCAGTATACTCTCTTCGATCAGAACCTGTCCGATTGCAGAGTGCAGGATTCCCTGACTCGCTATCTCGACCAATTCGCCCGTGTTGTGAGCCGTTCCCCCTCCAAGTCCACCTAGGGTGAATGCGGGCCTGATGAGTAGTGGGAATCCTCCCAGTTTGTCTACCGAGTCGAGGACCTGTTCTATCGAGTCGCAGGCAATCGCCTTACACACGGGAAGGTCGATTTCCTCGCAGACCTTCTTGAACAGGTCTCGGTCCTCTGCCTCGTCGATTGCCGCTAGATTGCAGCCAATCAACTCGACTCCTAACTCATCCAGAGAGCCATCGTGGGCTAGGGCGGCGGCGATGTTGAGCGCGGTCTGGCCGCCCATGCCTGCCAGCAGCGCATCGGGCTTCTCGACTTCCATGATACGCTTGACGACCTCAGGTAGCAGCGGCTCGATGTAGATACGGTCGGCCATCTCGGGGTCGTTCTGGATGGTTGCTGGATTGGAGTTGATGAGGACGACTTCGTAGCCGTCTGCTCGCAATGCCCTGCAGGCCTGCGAGCCGGAGAAGTCGAATTCTGCCGCCTGACCGATTCTGATTGGCCCACTGCCCAAAATCACGACCTTGTTGATGTCATCCCTCCTAGGCATAGCCATCACCCCCTCTAGCAACAGCCCTCGGACCATCTGCCAAATGCTCGGCTACCATCTGCGAGAAGCGGTCGAACAGAGGTGATGCGTCATGCGGGCCCGGACAGGCCTCGGGATGGAACTGGATGGTGAAAGCAGGCTTGCCCACTAGGTCCAAGCCCTCGACGGTGCGGTCGTTGGCGTTGATGTGTCGCACCGTGAAATCTGCTTCCAGAATATTTTCACCGGCCTCAGAACAGGCGCCGGTTGGGTGTGGAGCTAGCATGCCTTTGTCGGGATCCTCAACTGCGAAGCCGTGGTTCTGACTGGTTATGTGCACCCTGCCAGTTTGCAGGTCAACCACCGGCTGGTTGGCTCCTCTGTGCCCGTATCTCAGCTTGTATGTGCGCAATCCAGCTGCCAATCCCATCAACTGGTGACCCAGGCAAATGCCCATCACTGGCATGTCTGCGCGTACGGCTGCGGCAAGCGAATCGCGAGCAACTGTGGCGTCTCCGGCATGAGCGGGGTCTCCCGGACCGTTTGATGCGAACAAAGCGTCAGGCTCCCAGTCCGATATGATATGGTCGAAGGGCAAAGAGGCAGGACACCATACCACTTCGAAGCGCTGGCAGAGCTCTCGTAGAATGTTGTACTTGATGCCGCAATCCAAGGCTGCCAGCCTAGGTAGCGGATTGCCTTCATCGTCAGTCGCGCCGGGATTGAGCAGAACAGCGTCATTGCGCGACACTGAAGCCACTAGGTCGTCCTCATCGGGAGGGGTCATCTGAGAGAGAATCTCACGCATCTCGTCTGCCCTGTCCTCGGGGCCGAAGACGCACAGCACGGTGCCGTGTTCCCTGACCCTGCGAGTAAGTGCCCTAGTGTCGACTCCCTCGATTCCAGGCACTCCGTGGGCAGCGAGGAAGTCGTGCACACTGCCTACTGAGTCGCGGTGGTCGGGTGTTCGCATTAGTTGCCTGCACACCACCCCTCTGGGGTGGACTCCCGCTGACTCCGAGATGCCTGGAAGAATACCGTAGTTTCCAAGCAGTGGCCATGTGAAAGTTAGAACCTGGCCGGCGAATGAGGGGTCGGTCAGACTCTCCTGATATCCACACATCCCTGTGGTGAAGACCAGTTCTCCCTGTGCTATACGCTCTGAGCCGAACAGGCTACCTCGGTAACTAGTTCCGTCTGCCAGCAGCAGTAGACCGGGTGAGCCACTCGGCTGCTGGTGCTCGGTGGACTCCAACAGAAGGTCAGCCGCGTCGGTGAAGGATGGAGGCTTATTGACTCCTGGTACGCCAGCGCCGGGGACGAAGCCCCGAGGCGGTGTCGTACCCGACATCAGCAATCGTGCCTGAGTGCCCCTCTTAATCATTGAGAATGACTTCAGCGTTTCTGGCGCTCTGGCTCGTCATTCCTCTTCCCTGTTCACGACCCTCTTGCCACGCTCGCTAGGGACTACCTCAATCTGTCCGCCAGTGAACTTTGAGGACTCGTCGACCGGACCTAACCATTCCTCCATGAACACACCTAGGGCTGCTACCTCGGAATGTGGTTGATTACCTACTGAGACATTATGGTCCGCGAGAGAGAAGACCTCTGCTGGGACCTTGGTTCCTCCAACAACGATAACTGCAGGCTTGTCCTTGGGAATCTTACTGGATGCTTCTCTCCATGGCTCGCCGTACATCGTCAGATGAATCACCGTCCCCGAATCAGCGAAACGCCTCAGCCAGTTCATCGGCTTTGGCTCAAAGCGGCACTCGAGACTGCCTCCGAATCTCTGAGCAACTGAGTTCCATGTCTCCAAGGCAGATTCATCCTCCTCACCGGCCAGAATAACCTCGTCCGCTCCGAATGCCCTCGCCGTTAGTCCGAGGTGAGATGTGATTCGCTTGTCGCGCTCACGCCGGTGTCCGAGTCTGAGAACTGAGACTTTGAAATCCCCGGTCATCGCCCTCATACGAGGGGCGGGGCCTCATCAGCATGACCCTCGCTAGACGCCTCTTGCTCGGGAGTGACGTCGATGTCCATACTCATCATAGAGCCGCGGACCCATTCGAGCAGTATGGAATCCACCTGCATCTTGGTGGCCAGATGAATCAGGACTGCGAGAATGGCCAATCTTCCCGATGAGACCAATGCGTCTTCCATCCCTATGTCGCCCAATAGCAGAGCCCTTCCTACTGGCTCGAAGATGAAGAACGCGGCTAGTACGGCTAGGATTCCGCCGATGTTGGAAGGAACAGACTGTCCTTTCTCTCTGCCCATGGTCAGAAGTATGGTGGCAATCAAGGCCAGAGCCGGCACAACGATGCTCAGCCTGTAGAAGGTGAAGTCGCCGATCATCGAGTTCGGAAGGTCTGAGTCTCCCAGAGTATCAGCCCCGTTGTGAATTGCCAGCCACCAGAACAGAAGTGAGGCTACTCCGAGCGCTCCTGAGGTCCGAGCGCGTTCCGAAATCATGTCTCGAATCTGATGGCGGTCCTCGGGCTTGAGCCTCTGCACTATCGACTCCATCATCTCCACGTTGTAGGCCGAGGTGGCGTCGTCCGCCTCGGTTCCGGCAGCTGCGGTATCGGCAGCCTGAATGGCTTCGTCTAGAGAGTCATCTCCCATTACCATCGAGGGATTGCCTCTCCGTCACATCATAAAGCATGCGTCGAATGGGGTGACTGACATGGCCGACTGGCGACCTATGCTGATTCGCCGAAATGATGGTTTTCCGCGGATAATGGGGGTTCTGAACCTCACTCCGGACTCTTTCCATGAGGCCTCAAGGCTCGATTCTGCCGAATCTGCGGTGTTAAGGGCCACTTACATGGTCAATCAAGGAGCAGACTGGATAGATATCGGAGGTGAATCAACCCGTCCGGGAGCTGCTCCGGTAGCTGTAGAAGAGGAGATTGCAAGAGTGATTCCTGTAATCAGGGCGGTTAGGGAGTCTTTGCCCGAAATCTGTATCTCAATCGACACCCGCAGGGCTGTAGTCGCTCGCGAGGCACTGGACGCTGGTGCTGACATGGTGAACGATATCTCAGCCCTGTCTGACCCGGAGATGGCTAGACTGATTGCTCAGAGAGGTTGTCCGGTCTGCTTGATGCACATGCAGGGCACTCCTAGAGATATGCAGGACAACCCGAGTTACCAATACGTGGTTGATGATGTCAGGCAATCTCTTGGCAAGGCCGTCTCAGCGCTTGAGGAGTTAGGAGTTGACCCGAGTGTGGTTGTAGCCGACCCTGGAATAGGCTTTGGCAAGACGCTCGAACACAACCTTTCTCTGCTCTCGTCGGGAAGGGATGTGGTGCCCGATGAGAGGATGCCTCTGATGTGGGGAGTAAGTCGCAAGAGCATGTTTGCCCAATTACTGGGTCGCGAATCCACCGACGAGAGGTTAGCGGGCACTTTGGGAGTCGCCGCCATGGCCAAAGACAGGGGAGTCGATATCATCAGGGTGCATGATGTCGCAGAGCATGCGGACCTGTTCGCTGCGATGGGTGCGTTGAGGTGAGAGATGGCTGAGTCCGGCAAGAACGTGGTCGATATCGACGATAATCTGAGGCTGGTTGGAACAGCCCACATCAGTTCGGCCTCGGTCGAACTGGTACGCACCCAAATCGACGAGTGGTCTCCCGATCTGGTCGCTGTCGAGCTGTGCGAGTCCCGCAAGGCCTCGCTGCTTGAGCCCGATGCACTGGACAATGAAGACCTGCTTAAGATACTCAATGAGGGCAAGTCGCACATGATACTGCTGCAATCCGCTCTGGCAGCCGAGCAGCGCAGGATGGGGATTTCCACAGGAGAGAAGCCGGGGGCAGAACTGCTCGCAGCAATCGAGGCTGCTGATGAGGCGGGAATACCAGTCGAGTTGATCGACAGGGACGTTCTAATCACTCTGAGGAGGGCATGGTCCAAGATGGGTTTCATTGAGAAGTTCCGCGTCCTCGATGCCCTTCTATGGCAGGATGACGATGAGGAAGAGGCGACAGTTGAGGAGCTCCTAGAGGACTCCGACATGCTCAGCAAGCTGATGGAGGAGGCAAGAGAGGTCGCCCCGGCTGCCGGCTCGGTTCTGATAGATGAGCGGGACGCTTTCCTAACTGGTAGACTGCAGCAGATTAGAGGCAAGGGAAGAGTACTTGCAATCGTAGGAGCAGGTCACCTCAAAGGTGTCCAAGAGGGGCTTGCCGAGCCGGCTATGGAAACGGCTTCGCGAATCGCTGAACTCAGTGAGGAGCCGCGAAAATCGATATGGCCCAAGGCACTGATGATCGCCATACCCCTGTTTCTCATTGGCGCGGTGGCTTGGATGGGTTACAAAGGTGAGATCGAGTCAATTAAGCAGGCTGCGGTGGCATGGCTGGCCATCAATGCAGGCCTGACTGGACTGGGAGTAATGCTCGCCCGGGGCCATCCACTCTCAATTCTAGTCGGAGCGGCGGCTTCACCGATTACATCCCTCAACCCTTTCCTCGCAGCGGGCTGGTTCGCTGGCTATACGCAACTGAAAATCACTCCTCCGACAGGCGGTGATGCTCAGGCATTCCTACACTTGGATGATCTATCCTTGTTCTGGAAAAACCGAGTCGGAAAAGTGCTGATGGTGACCGCGGTGGGCAACTTAGGCTCTGTTGTGGGGACCTGGGTTGCTGCTGCAGGTATCGCTAGTCTGCTGTTCTGAGGCTGGCGAAGACTCATGTGCCAAGATGACCTGTCCGCCCTCAGAGAGGGCGGACCATGGTCAATTACGGCTTCGTGATAGACAACCGTAAGTGCATCGGATGCCATGCCTGCACAGTCGCCTGCAAATCGGAGCACGATGTGCCAATAGGGGTCAATCGCACTCATGTGAAGTACATCGAGAAGGGGACTTACCCTGACGTCACTCGCGAGTTCAGCGTCCACCGCTGCAATCACTGCGAGGACTCTCCGTGCACGACTATCTGTCCCACAACAGCGCTGTTCACCCGCTCGGATGGAATCGTCGACTTCGATGACGACCGCTGCATCGGATGCAAGTCTTGTATGCAGGCCTGTCCCTATGACGCTCTGTACATCGACCCCAACAAGGGGACGGCAGCGAAGTGCAACTACTGCGCTCATAGGATTGAGCACTCATACGAGCCGTCCTGTGTCATCGTCTGCCCGGTCGAGGCGATTATCTCGGGAGATCTCGATGACCCCAATTCCTCAATCTCGGGCTATCTCTCGGAGCACGAGACGACTGTTCGCAAGCCCGAGTCCGGCGCCAAGCCGAATGTATTCTATGTCGAGACCAGTGAAGAGAGTCTCGACCCTCATGCCACCGAGCGTTCCGGAGAATACCTGTGGACTGACCAAGCAGCCGGAGTAGGGCACTTCGCCAAGTACGCGGAGCGGCGGGCAGGTGCCGCCGACACTCAATCGATGATTATCCAGTTGGCGCTGGAGAAGAAAGCACGGGCAGCGGCTCCGAGGGACCGTGCCATAATCCGTGATGTGATGGAGAAGCTCGATGATGAGGAGAATGTCAAGCGCACCTACGATCAACCTTCGAAGGGAGTGCTGTGGGGCTGGGAGGTCTCTGCATACGTCTTCACCAAAGCGGTTGCATGCGGTGCCTATCTCGTCGCCATGCTAATGATGCTCGCAGGCTACCTTGAGATGACCGACGGGCTGTGGTGGAGGCTGCTTGCGCTGAGCATCTCCTTCCTCGGCATCACTGGTATTCTGTTGGTAATTGACCTAGACCGGCCAATGAGATTTCTGTATGTGATGCTGCGGCCGAATTGGGACTCTTGGCTCGTCAAAGGAGCCTACTTGCTAGGCGGATTTGGTGGTGTTCTTGGTTGCAGTTTCCTAGTTCTCCTGCTGGACTTAGATCGCGACTATCTCGAGTACCTCGCCTATGCTGGAATCCCACTCGCCCTGCTGACTGGCATTTACACCGCCTGGCTGTTACAGCAGGCTAAGGGCAGATCATGGTCGAGTGACCGCACCCTGACAGTCAAGATGACGGTAGAGGTGCTGATTGCCGGCGCAGCCTGCGTAGCCCTGCTCTCTCCGACCAACCTTCTGCTATCCGCTCTGGCCATCCCTTGTCTAATCCTAGTCGCTTGGCATGGCCACAGGACCGTGATTGACCCGCAACTGGAGACTCTGCACTGAGGTGGAATGATGGCGAGGACATTCATTGAGAAGATTGCTCAGAAGATGAGAATAATTCCTGACCTTGACCGTGAGTATTCCTCTGGCAGCTCCGAGGAGTTGCGGAAGTATCCGAGCCCGGAGAACTGGCACGACCATGTCGAATTGGATGCACAAGAGTGGCCGAAGATGGTAGAGAAGAGATACTCACTGGTTCCCACAACCTGTTTCAACTGCGAGTCGGCCTGTGGGATGCTGGCCTATGTCGACAAGGAAAGCGGGGAGGTGACGAAGTTCGAAGGAAACCCGCATCACCCGGGAAGCCGTGGCAGGAACTGCGCCAAAGGTCCTGCCACGATTAACCAGATTAACGACACTGAGCGAATCCTATACCCCCTCAAACGAGTCGGCAAGCGCGGCGAGGGCAAGTGGCAGAGAATCTACTGGGATCAGGCTCTAGAGGAGATCTCGAGCAAAATCAGAACCTCACTCAAGACAGGGGCAAAGGATAGGGTGGTGTATCATGTCGGCAGGCCGGGTAACGAAGGTTATGTCGAGAGGGTGCTGAAGGCTTGGGGAGTAGACGGCCATAACAGCCACACCAACATCTGTTCATCGGGAGCAAGAACGGGGTACAGTCTGTGGCACAAGCACGACCGTCCCTCGCCTGACCACTCCAATGCCAAGGTCATCCTCCTGACCTCTTCGCACTTGGAAACTGGACACTACTTCAATCCGCACGCTCAAAGAATCCTAGAGGGGATGATTGACGGTGCCAAGCTGATTGTCATCGACCCCAGATTATCCAATACCGCATCGATGGCTGACCACTGGCTCCCTACTTGGCCGGGCTCCGAGCCGGCTCTATTTCTCGCTTGGGCGAAGATGATACTCGAGCGGGGTCTGTACGACCGCGACTTCTTGGAGAATTGGGTAAACTGGCAGGATTGGCTCGCTGCCGACCACCCGGATGAACCTCGCACCTTCGAGCGGTTCATTGAGTTGTTATTGGAAGAGTACGCCGAATACACGCCAGAGTTCGCAGCCTCCGAGTGTCGCATCCCCGTAGAACAGGTCATTGAGGCTGGAGAGGCTGTGGCAAATTCCGGAAGTCGCTTGAGTACGCACGTCTGGCGCTCCGCTGCGATTGGGAATCTGGGAGGCTGGCAGGTCGCTCGTACCCTGCATCTGCTGAATGTACTGACAGGAAGTGTTGGGACAGAAGGAGGTACATCACCGAACTCTTGGTCAAAATTCAGCCCCGAGTTGTTCGATGAACCGGGTGGCCCCGACGGCTGGAATGAGTTGCACTTCCCTCCCGAGTACACGCTGGCCCACTACGAGATGAGTCATATCCTGCCGCATCTGATTAGGGACGGTAGGGGTGAGATCGACGTCTACTTCACACGGGTCTTCAATCCAGTCTGGACCTATCCGGACGGGTTCTCATGGATGCGGATGCTCGAGGACGAGGATAGCATCGGTTGTCACATCGCTCTGACTCCTACTTGGAATGAGACTGCCTTCTTCGCAGACTACGTCTTGCCAATGGGTCACGCATCGGAACGCCACGACATCAACTCGTACGCCACATCAGCAGGGAAGTGGGTGGCGTTCCGCCAACCTGTACTGCGAGAGTTCGCACGTAGAGAAGGAAAGGATGTCAAGTTCACGAGTGAGGTCAACCCCGGAGAGGTTTGGGAGGAGGATGAGTTCTGGAACGAGTTGTCATGGCGCATCGACGACGGCACTATGGGCATTCGCGAGCATTTCATGAGCCCGTACAGAGAAGGCGAGAAGATTACCATCGATGAGTACTACCAGTACACCTTCGAGCGTGTCCCGGGACTTCCGGAGGCAGCAGCGGAGGAAGGCCTCGATGCTTTGGGATACATGCGCAAGCACGGTGCCTTCCTGATTGAGGAATCGACTTACTCCAAGCATGAGCAGGAAGGCTGGCCTACTCCTAGTGGTAAGCAGGAGTTGTACTCGCACACCATGGTAGAGTTCGGTTATCCGGAACATGCGATTCCCCACTATCGCATCCACAGCCACGTCCACCCGGACAACCTTCAGGGAGAGGACGAGTACTGCCTGCTTCCCAACTTCCGCCTACCGCAGCACATCCACTCAAGGTCAGCCAATGCAAAGTGGCTGGTCGAGATAGGTCACCGTAATCCAATCTGGATTCACCCCAAGGATGCTGCCAAACTGGGAGTCTCGGAAGGAGACCTGCTCAAGATAGAGACTGAGATTGGCTGGTTTGTAGACAAGGTCTGGGTCACTGAGGGAATCAAGCCTGGAGTAGTCGGGTGCTCTCACCATATCGGGCGCTGGAGGCGTTCACAAGACCAAGGTAACAGATTCCTGAGCAATGAAGTTCAAATCGAAGACATCGGAGATGGCAAGCAGAGAATGAGAACCGTTTCTGGAGTCTCCCCCTGGGAGTCCGAGGATCCTGACACCAACAGGATTTGGTGGAGAGACGGAGGAGTGCATCAGAACATCACTCACGCTGTGCAGCCCGACCCTATCAGTGGGGCGCACTGTTGGCTGCAGAAGGTCACACTGAGTCGCCCTACAAAGGATGAGAAATACGGCGATGTGGAAGTCGATACTGAGAAGTCATTCGAGTACTACAAGCGCTGGAATGAGATGGC
>CEOQ01033941.1_pt1 | contig 12164 bp, 8 predicted proteins | sample 361351 | NCBI WGS metagenome assembly CEOQ01 (sample SAMEA2619907, study PRJEB7988) | marine metagenome | biome: marine biome (ENVO:00000447); feature: deep chlorophyll maximum layer (ENVO:xxxxxxxx); material: "saline water (ENVO:00002010), including plankton (ENVO:xxxxxxxx)" | depth 60 m | reverse complement strand
CCGCCGATGAGTTCAACGGCAGCGCTACAATATCGGTAAGTGTTACTGACGGTGAGTTATCAGACACAAAAACCTTTATTGCAACTGTTATCGACGGGACCGAGCCGTCTCCCCTATCCATCCTGGTGAATGATCAGGTCGTAGCATCTGGCTCGCGAATTGAAGTGGATTCTCTTTCAACCGTAGAGTTCGAGGTATCAGGAGGTAACGGACAATACAGCTTTGAGGTTTTCTATCAGGGTAACCGCCCTGACCTTCTTGAAGGGGAAGGTAATCGCCGTGAACTTAGACTGCCGACAGCCGGTGCCTTTGCTGGTGATTACCTCATTACTATCGACGACGGTCTGGCGAGCGTAGACGAGGCAACAGTTACCCTAAGCCGACCTTTACTGCTTACTCCTTCAGTTACTCCTGTGATGGCGGGATCAAGTCAGGCCAGACTGCTCGCAACAGGCGGCACTGTTGGCTCGGACGTGACCTTCTCCGTAGACAGTGGCGAACTACCTGAGGGCAGCACTGCCCCGGTATTCACTGACAATGAGGGCGGCACAGTCATTACTGCAACTGCGGCGGATAACTCTGAAGCTAACAACCCGGCTTCTGTTCATATCGATGCAACAAATGCCACCCCTGGGCTATACGCAGTAGAGGCTAGCGTCAGTTCTGCGCCAGCCGCGTCGTTTGACTTACAAGTCGTTGCGAGAAATCAGGTAATGTTCAATGTCGTAGATAGTTCAGGTATTGGATTAGAAGCCCTGGTTACGGTCGATGACGAGCGCACAAATGCATGGGGCATAGAGCAATCGGTAATGACAACAGACGATGGTTCGGCAGAGCTGGCTCTGCCAGATACCAGTCTCAATCTGACCGTGAGCAAAGAGGGATATAACTCCAAGATAATCGAGTATCAGGGCTCTTCTCAAGTGACAGTTACCCTCGAAGTGTCAGATGGATACTACCGATTGACTGGTCTGGTTACCGCAGAAGGATTTGATTTCCGCTTTATACGCCCTGAACTGAAGCTGACCATGTCGGATGAATCAGTACTATCGATCCGGCCGACAACAGTCGCGGATAATCAGGTACAGTTTGAATGGATCGGTGACGTTCAGGAGCTTTCTCCACAGACACTGACAGTTAGCCACCGAAGTGCAGATGCTGTGGAAGTGACTTTGCGACCTGACCTCGGAGAGGAGGAGGTTTCCATCTCTCTGATCGGTCCCGATGTGGCCCCGGCACCGGGCAACGATGACAATGAGTCCGGTCAAACAGATTCAGGCAATAGTGACTCCGGCGGCAGCTCTGGCGGCGGCAACGCAGCCTGGTTGCTTGTAACGGCAATGGTATTGATTGGTCGCCGTCGTCTGAAAACTTCCTGATAACGCCCGAAAACAGTGTCTCTGTAACACAGAGACACTAACAACACTTACATGGATTAACGGAAACGCACTGGTGTGCGTTTCCGTCCCAGCTACTCTGTGATGACAGTACTCTGCAGGTAGCTCCCGTGAATGTTTCCACCCGCCTTTTTGCGCTTCTGGCGATGACTCTTCCGTCTCTGGCCTCGGCAAGTGTCGTCATCGTCAATAACGACGGCGCCAACGAAGGGTTCAACGATCAGACGGTGGTCGCCGCCGTTGGTGGAAATACCGCAACCACTCTCGGGCAACAGCGCCTCAATGTCTTCCAGCGCGCGGCAGACATCCTCAATAACACGTTTGATATTGCTACCACGGTCAGAGTCGGTTCGTCATTCGACCCGCTTACCTGCAGCTCAAGTTTTGCGACCCTCGGGCAGGCCGGGCCTGCTGCTGTCGAGTTCGACTTTGCAACGCGCAGTATTACGCCCCATGCTCTGTACAACCAGCAGGTGGGCAGTGATGCTGATCCAGGTACGGTCGAGATCAATGCTCAGTTCAACTCATCGATCGATAACAACGACAATTGTCTGTTCAATACCAACTGGTATTACGGCTACGATGCCCCCAGCGGCAACGATAACTCCCTATTATCAGTCGTATTACACGAAATCATGCACGGAATGGGGTTCCTGACCTATCTACAGTCAGACGGATCAAGTGGCGCGGGCTGGAATACCGCCGGGGGATTTGTAGAAGGCTTCGACCCCTACACCTACAAGCTTAAAGACGCATCTACTGGCCAGATGCTGACCGATCAAGCTGCCGGCACCCGCTATAACGTCATGCGCAGTGGTACGAACCTTGTCTGGAGCGGAACTGAGGCCAATGCAGAGTCAGGCAACTACTCATCAGGGATCAATTCAGGTGAGGTACAGATGTACGCGCCAGGATCGTATGAGCCAGGCTCATCTGTTTCTCACTTCGATACCGCAATGACCCCCAATGAACTGATGGAACCTCAGTACACTGAGTTTCTGGATACGGCCGGTCTGGCTGAACAGCTGCTGGTCGACATCGGTTGGAGTTACAACGCTGCGAGTGCTCCCAATAGCCCACCGTCTCTCGGCGTTATTGGCAATCGCTCACTCAGTGAAGACGGCAGCCTGAACGTCGCCCTGTCAGCGACAGACGCAGATGGCGATTCACTGACCTATTCTCTGGGTGCTAACAGTGCGGCACTGGGTGCAAGCGTCAGTGGCACAACATTGAGTATTTCACCAACATCGAACTTCAATGGTTCAGGAACACTGACCATCAACGTCACTGACGGCGAAGACAGCGATTCAGAGACCATTACCGTCACGGTAACCCCTGTCAACGACACGCCAGTGCTTGCTGGAGTCGGCAATCAAACCGTCAACGAGGAGTCCAGCACATCTCTGACTCTGAGCGCTACAGACGTCGACGGAGATTCCCTGACCTACCAGCTTGATAGCGCCACAGCAGCGCTGGGCGTTTCTCTGAGCGGAACGTCTCTCAGTATCGATCCCGCCACAGACTTCACAGGGGCTGGCAGCGTCACGGTCAGCGTCTCGGATGGCAGCCTGAGTGACTCTGAAACCTTCACGGTGACAGTCAACAACATCAATGATGCGCCGGTGCTGTCGGCGGTTTTTGATCTGACAATTCCAGAAGACACTTCAACCACAGTCGCCCTGACGGCAACCGACATCGACGGGGACAGCCTGACGTACAGCATCACCAGCTCCTCAGCCGAACTGAATGCCACTGTTTCTGGCAATACCGTCAGTCTCGCACCTGATTCTGACTACAGTGGCACGGGCAATGTTTCTGTGCAGGTGAGCGACGGCGTACTGACCGACTCAGACACCTTTGCAGTCACCGTATCGGGAACTAACGATGCCCCTGTCCTGGCTTCCGTAGGCGCTCAGAGCCTCAACGAAGACGCGACTCTCAGCTTCAGCCTTTCTGCAACAGACGCTGATGGCGATTCCCTGACCTACTCAATCACCAGTGCCGATACCGAACTGGGAGCCAGCATCTCCGGAAACTCAGTCACGCTGACGCCTACGGCTAACTACTTCGGCAGTGGCAATCTGACGGTGAGCGTGTCCGACGGCAACCTGACAGATTCAGAAACCATTAGCGTTACCGTCAATAACCTCAATGATGCTCCAGCCATTAACAGCATCAGCGATAAAACCCTTGCGTGGGACAGCAGCCGGAATATCAGCCTCAGCGGCTCCGACGTGGATGGCGACAGCCTGACCTTCAGTGCCGTATCAGCTGATACTGGCGTCGCGACCGTCGCGATAAGTGGATCAACGCTGACAGTCACTGCAGCGACCGCCAACTCCGCGACCACAACGATTACGGTCACAGTGTCTGACGGCACCCTCAGCGCCGATACCAGCTTCTCAGTCGAGCTGACAGACCCATCGGCTGTTGCACCGATCACGCTCACACTCGGCGGTGTTTCTCTCAACGACAGTGAGACTTACGATGGCGGTCTGGGAGCAATTGCAGTCACCCCTGCCGGTGGCACAGGTAACTACACAACAGGTGTCTTCTTCGACGGCGTCGACCGCTCTGAACTGATCAGCAACGGCTCGCTCGTCATGCCAGATTCAGGGGCATTTGCGGGTGTCTATACGCTCGACGTCAGTGACGGCAGTGGCAACACAGCGACCTTCTACATTGAGCGCCCGCTTCGCCTGACCGCTTCCGTCGATCCTTTATTGCAAAGCACAGATTCTGCATTGCTTTACATCGAAGGTGCCAGTGCAGCAACCACGATCAGCCTTTCGGGCAGCGGTGGTGTCGACTTCTTAGATACGACCGGCTCACCACTTACCTCGATTAATGCACCGGACGAAAGCAGTGAATTCAACCGCGCAACGGTAGGTCTGTCACTCAGCGCCATCCTCAACGGAACCGTCACAGCGACGGCCAGCAATGTGCCGGATAGCGAACTCAACCTCAATATTGTTGCAAGCCGCACCGTCACCATTTCCGTAACTGACGACAGCGGCCGTCCGGTTGCTGGCGCAGACATCAGTATTGTCGACGACAGACTGGAGGGCTGGGGTCTGGATGCCAATGCAGAGACAGATACCAACGGCATTGCGACCATCGTTGTTCCCGCAACGGCGGTTGATATTGAAATCGACGGCGATGAATTCAGCGCTGAAGAGCTCCAGGTACCGGCCAATACCAACGCGGTTTCTGTGACTCTCGATCCGGCAGCAGTTTCATATACGCTCACCGGTCTGATTCAGGCTCAGGGCTTCAACTTTGACTCGGAACTGCCCGAAGTTCTTATAAACCTCAGTGATGGAAGTCAGGTATTGGCCGACCTGAACGAGCTGAGCAATACGCGTATAGAGTATGAGTGGACATCCACACTTGGCAGCGCCCTGCCCGAGAGCATGACAGTGGACCACAGCGCTCTGCCGCCCGTGACCGTGAATCTCAATCCAGCGGCGAGCGCCGAAACCGTCGACATCACACTGATTACAGAGTCAGATGAAGACTCGTCTACCGGTGCGGGTACTACAAGCGTATGGCTAACACTACTGTTGGCCCTGATCAGTATTCGCAGACGAACCCTCAGCCCCAGAGAAGCTTGATACCGACCAGCAATGTAATGACCTCATACAGTCGCTTAATCAGCAAGTTACCCGACTGTATCGAGGTATGCGCGCCCAGATAGCCGCCGACCAGCGAGCCGGCGATCAACGCAGGTATCCAGTCCCACTTCACTTAAGCAACCGCACCCATAGTGACCGCACCCGTGCCATTCCATCCAAGGCCGACAGCCACCAGCGTCTGAGCGACTGCGAGCTTATATTCCAGGCCAAACCAATAGACCAGCCATAAGGTGACAAATAAACCAGAACCCGCCGATAAAGCGCCATTAGCAAAACCGATAACAAACAACCCCAGCGCGCCGATTAGCAGCCCCACGAAATCACGGTGCTTGTTCTCTGTCGCCAAACCAAGCTCCGGCCGGAACCAGGAGTAAAGAGACAGCATCAGGGTCAGGATACCGAGCGCGATTTCTGCCTGACGACCATCAACATCAAGAATAAACAGTGCGCCCATAATCACACCGGGCGCACCCGCAAGAAAAATAACCAGCAGAATCAGCTTATCGAGATGCCCCTCCCGAAGGTGCCGCACCGTTGCTCCCAGCCCGAGGGCAACGGTCGCAATTTTGTGCGTTGCCAGCGCCAGAGAAAACGGCAGCCCCATAAAAATAAGAATGGGTAATTGAATCAGCCCCGCCCCACCGCCTGCCAGAGCCGAAAACCAGTTAGCGACAACAGCAATAAGAAACAAGACCAAATGTTCGGTATACTCAACCATAGAATTCTCAGTTAAAGGGATACCCCTGAATGACTTACGCCCTCTACTACCACGACTATTGCCCATTTTGTCAGCGTGTACTCATGGCACTGCCGAGCTTCAGTGTCGAAGTAGAAAAGCGCAACGTGATGCAAAACAGTCAGTACCGGAAACAACAGCAGGAAGCCACTGGCCGCACTACCGTCCCCTGCTTGCTGATAGAAGACGGTGACAAACAGGAGTGGATGTACGAGTCAGGCGATATTATCCGTTACCTGAAGTCGCTCTGATCGTCTCCAATAGAGACCCCAACGCATCTGCGGAACCCAACAGACGCTGAACGGTATCAACCACTGCCTGCGTCTGTGGATCAACTTCAACATTGATTTTATCGCCTACCGAGACCAGTCCAAACGTGGTTACATCACGCGTCTCTGGGATCAGGTGGACAGAGAAGCGATCGCGCTCCACCTCCGCGATCGTCAGGCTGCAGCCATTCAGAGCGACATAGCCTTTATCAAGAAGATAAGGAACAAGCGTCGCTGGACGCTCCATCCAGACCACAAGGTTATTCGCCGACTCAATAACCTCGACGACCTTGATCTGCTGCATAATGTGGCCAGACAGCAGATGCCCGCCAATCTCATCACCAAACTTTGCCGCCCGCTCAATGTTCACGATGATCCCCGAACTGAGATCACCAAGGTTAGTGACCTTTAAGGTCTGGCCTATGGCATCGAAGCTGACACGCGCATTTCCAGTGCCATCTTTGTCGATAGATCGGGCTGTCAGACAGGTTCCATTGATCGCCACCGAAGCACCGATTTCAAGACCAGTGGTCAACTCATCAGAGAATTCAAAGATAAAGGTCGCGAAGTCCTCCTTCTTGAGAACATCAGCAACAGCGAGTCGGGTCTGCACAATTCCAGTGAACATTTCGGGCCTCAGGTCATCACAGTGGCGACCATTATGCACTATACTCGTGGCTTATTCATAAAAGTCGAACGACCCTCTGGAAGGTGCTTTTGGAAGTAAAAAAATCAGGGCTGATTCTGTCTGGTGGCGGTGCCCGAGCTGCTTATCAGGTCGGTGTATTAAAAGCTATTCATAAAATTCTCCCGAAAGGCCACTACAATCCGTTCGATGTTATTTCAGGGACGTCCGCCGGCGCGATTAATGGTGTCGCCCTTGCCAGTTACGCGGAAAATTACCGCATAGGTATCAAGCATCTCGAACGTATCTGGATGCATTTCACCCCAGATCATATTTATCGCACTGATTTTCTCGGTGTTTCACACGGCATTCTCAGAATGGCGCGATCCATGGTTATGGGAAAGCGATTTAAAAATGACCCGGTATCGCTGCTGAATAATCAACCTTTACGAGAGCTTCTTGGCGAGGTAATTAAATTCGACCAGATTCAGGGAGCGATTGATAACGGCGCCTTACATGCTATCGCGGTTAACTGCTCGGGTCTCGAAACGGGAGAATCAGTCGCTTTTTTCCAGGGGCATTACAGCATTACCAACTGGAATCGCCACCGCCGGGTTGGCAAACGCACTCGAATCACGCTTGACCATTTGATGGCATCCTCTGCCATTCCCATGATATTCCCAGCGGTGAAACTGCACGGTGAGTATTTTGCTGATGGCGCAGTTCGCCAGCTGGCACCAATCAGCCCAGCCCTTCACCTTGGCGCCGAAAAAGTCATGGTGATTGGTGTGTCTGGTATTGCGCACAAGCGCAAAGATCACGTGAAACCTCCTGCGGCGTATCCGAGCCCGGCTAAAGTCATGGGACATATGTTAAACGCCGCCTTCCTCGACAGCATGGAAACCGACGTCGAACGCTTACGTCGTATTAACCGTACACTGACAAGCATCCCTGAAGACGTTCGCAAAGAAGCCGGCATGGAACTTAAACCGATTGAATTGCTGGAGATTAATCCCAGCCGTTCGATCGACCAGATTGCGGGAGAACACGCCGCCGAAATTCCCAAAGCGCTGAAAATGACATTAGGCGGCAGCGGAAACGCCGGACAGAACGGCTCTGGTATTCTCAGTTATCTGTTGTTTTCTAAGGGATTCTGTAAAGCACTGATTGATCTCGGTTACAGTGATGCAATGCAACGCGCCGACGAGATCCGTGGTTTTTTCTCAGACCATTTTGAGGAAGAAAAGTAATGACAACACCGAAACGTATCGTCGTACTGACTGGCGCAGGAATATCTGCTGAATCGGGCATCAATACGTTTCGGGATAACGGAGGCCTATGGGAAAACCACCGCCTGGAAGATGTAGCGACACCCGAAGCCTTCGCGCGAGACCCCAACCTGGTGCAACGTTTTTACAACGGCCGCCGTGCACAGCTTAATGACGTCAATCCTAACCCGGCTCATATTGCACTTGCCGAGTTTGAACGGAACTTTGCCGGTGATTTTTTACTGGTCACACAAAACGTCGACCATCTGCACCAACAAGCAGGCTCGAAGAATCTCATCCATATGCATGGTGAATTGAAAAAATCCCGCTGCCTGAACACCGGAAGAATTCATAATCAACAGACTGATATTAATGCGACCAGTCTTTGTGAATGCTGTAACACACCCAGCTTGCGACCGCATATTGTCTGGTTCGGCGAAATGCCGTTGGACATGGAAGAAATCTATCAAGCGTTAGAGCAATGCGACCTGTTCATTAGTATTGGTACTTCTGGCAACGTCTACCCTGCAGCCGGATTTGTCGAGGTAGCAAACAGCGTAAATGCCAGAACCGTAGAAATTAACCTGGAACCTTCGCGCGGAGCCGATGCGTTTCAGGAAGCCTTTCACGGCCCGGCGTCGGTCAAAGTCGCTGAGTTTCTGGCGACGATCATCTGATTTCTGCTTCACCGTTTACGTCTGTACAGGCATAAAAAAACCCGCCGAAACGGGTTTTATCAACAGTACGACGGATCAGTCGTTGCTGGTCGAGCCGATCTTGTGGATCGACAAGTCCGCACCATTGAATTCTTCTTCCTCGCTCAGACGGATACCCGATACAGCCTTCACCAGACCGTAGACGATGAAACCACCAATCAGAGCCACTGCGATACCAGCAACAGTACCGATCAGCTGAGACATCAGGCTTACGCCACCCAGACCGCCCATCGCTTCTGTACCAAAGATACCGCAGGCAATACCACCCCAGGCACCACACAGGCCGTGCAGTGGCCATACACCAAGCACATCATCGAACTTAGGAAACTTGTTCTGAGCCAGAGTGAAGACCCAAACAAACAGCGCACCAGCAACACCGCCAACCAGCAGTGCACCGATTGGATGCAATACGTCTGAACCAGCACACACGGCTACCAGGCCTGCCAGAGGGCCATTATGAATAAAGCCTGGGTCATTGCGACCAACAACCATGGCAACAACAACACCACCGACCATCGCCATCAGGCTGTTTACAGCCACCAGCCCCGAAATACCGTCCAGTGTTTGTGCAGACATCACGTTAAAACCGAACCAGCCAACGGTCAGAATCCACGCGCCCATAGCCAACCATGGGATATTTGAAGGAGCAAATGCGGTAACTTTACCGTCACGGTAGCGACCACGTCGCGCACCCAGCAGGAAGACAGCGGCAAAGGCAATCCAGCCACCGACACCGTGCACAACGACAGAACCGGCGAAATCGTGGAAGCCAGCGCCATAGGTTTCTTCTAACCATGCTTGCAGGCTGAAACCAAAGACGGCGTTGCCGTTCCAGATGATGCCCTCAAAGAATGGATATACGAATGCAACCGTCAGTGCTGAAGCAATCAGAATTGGGTAAAACTTCGCACGCTCAGCAATACCACCAGAAATAATGGCTGGAATTGCCGCCGCAAAGGTCAGCAGGAAGAAGAACTTCACCAGCTCATAGCCATTGTTTTCAGTCAGCTCCGCAGCACTGGCGAAGAAGTCCATGCCATAAGCAACCTGATAACCGATAAAGAAGTAGGCAATGGTTGAGATGCCAAAATCAGTAATGATTTTCACCAGGGCATTTACCTGGTTCTTGTGACGTACTGTACCGACCTCAAGAAACGCGAAGCCTGCGTGCATCGCCAGTACCATGATGGCACCCAGCAGAATAAACATTGTGTTCGCGCTGTACATAAGAGTTTCGACAGCGGAGTTGATACCTGTGATATCCACGAGTTGTCCTCTGATAGTTCGTTAAGTTTGTATTTGGCGCGGCGCACTCTAGCGGTGCCCTTTGCGCAACATCAGGGCAAAAGCCCATAAGAATCCTTCGATAGGGGAACGTTTAAGCAGGAGATGTGCCACTTTGTCCACTTTGCGACAATCGGACAATGAAAACGCACAAGGATAGAGCTGGCGTGCGCTAGCGTAATGCAGAAATTCTTATGCGTGAGGCATTATCAAACAGCATCACTCAGATATAGCACCAATATTTACCATAATGGACAGTATTGCACCCTACTAGTGCATTTAATCAGAAGACCACATCCCGTCCATCATCATGGGATAGGCCACAGGCTTAAAATCAGTAAACTCGATATCTCTGACCACCTGAAAATCACTCCAGAGCATCCGTGCTCCCTTCAACCACCGGGTCGAAGCAACGCGTTTATGAATCATCTGGAGCTCTTCAGTCGTAGCTGGCCGTGCCGGGCCAGCTTTGCCGTAGAGTCGAACACCGGGTTCCGCGGCAAAACGCCCGGTTATCAGCGACTTGAGCCAGAACCAACGCCCTACATTTACTGCCGACACGCAGACGTTCGGGTTCGAGTCTATGTTCTCACCCAGTGACACTGCGTAGTGGTCGAAAAAGAAGCCCGTCTGATCATCACGAAGAAATACCGTGCCGACAGGTGTAATATGCGGAGTACCGTCAGGGCAGACCGTCGCAATGGAGCAATGCACGGCTGAGGCCTGCGACTGCTCTAACGTCCGTTTGATTTGTGGCCAGTTCGATTTTAATGACAACCTTTACCTTCCCTGGTTAAGCCAAACTTAAAGTTTAATCGCGGTGCGAGATTTCAAAACACACATGAATATTCTGGCGACGTTCGAAATCCTTAGGAATCGACTTGCCCGTCACATCCCGGATACTGAACTCCGACAGCGCATCACGATCGAGGCTGAACTTACGCAGATTATTTGAGAATATCAGCGTGCCACCGGGCGCTAACCGGTCCATCGCCATGCGAATAAGATCCACATGGTCACGCTGGATATCCAGCACACCTTCCATACGCTTCGAGTTTGAAAAGGTTGGCGGGTCCATAAAGATAAGATCGTATTCGCCCGTGTCATCTTTCAGCCACTGCAGACAGTCGGCCTGAATAAAGCTGTGCTCGTCAGGATTCAGTTCATTAGCACGGAAGTTATCACGGCCCCAGTTCAGATAGGTGCGCGACATATCGACACTGGTGGTCTGTGCGCCGGCAGCCGCGGCATGCAGAGACGCCGTTGCGGTATAACAGAACAGGTTAAGGAAACGCTTACCCGCCGCCTGTTTTGCAATATGCAGGCGCGTCGGGCGGTGATCAAGGAACAGACCGGTATCGAGATAGTCGCGAAGGTTCACCAGCACATTCACCTGCCCTTCACGGACGGTCATGGTGTGCTTTTCATCGCTCTGCTTCTCGTACTGACGTTTACCACTCTGACGCTCACGGCGCTTGAGTACAATCTGCTCCGCAGGCACGCCAGTGACCTCAGGTAAGGCTGCAAGAACATCCAGCAGACGCTTTTCAGCGACCTGAGGGTCAATCGACTTCGGCGGTACGTATTCCTGCACGTGAAGCCAGTCTTCGTAACGATCAACGGCCACCGCGTATTCCGGAATATCGGCATCGTATATGCGATAACAATGAATATTCTCACGGTTTGCCCATTTACCGAGATTCTTCATGTTCTTTTTCAGACGATTCGCAAAGGCTTCTACCGGGCCGCGTATCGCACTCGGCTGCGGACGTGATGAGCGTTCGTCGGCCGCCCCGAAAACCAACAATTTGGTTTCGATTTTGCCGTTCATAAACTTATATTGTTTATCGAGAGGGCGACGAATAGCGCGGGCGAGGTCCGTATTGCCGGTGAAAATAGCAACACGCCACTCAGGTAATTTCATGGTGGCATCATGCAATTGCTGATACAGAGGCGCTAGCTGAGGTAATTCGCTCAGGCGCTCACCGTAAGGCGGGTTGGAGATCACCATACCGCCCTGATGTATTACCTCTTTCTGAACGCGCAGGTCATTGATATCACGACGCTCAAGATGCACTTTGCCCGCCAGTCCTGATCGCTCCAGGTTCTTGTTGGCCGCATTCAGCTGCTCAGAATCAATATCAAAGCCATACAAACGGTTCTTCAACCCATTGATGCCGTCAGTACGACGCTGGCGCGCTTCATCCACCAGCTTCATCCAGAGCTTACGTTCG
>CEOQ01290294.1_pt1 | contig 12181 bp, 7 predicted proteins | sample 361351 | NCBI WGS metagenome assembly CEOQ01 (sample SAMEA2619907, study PRJEB7988) | marine metagenome | biome: marine biome (ENVO:00000447); feature: deep chlorophyll maximum layer (ENVO:xxxxxxxx); material: "saline water (ENVO:00002010), including plankton (ENVO:xxxxxxxx)" | depth 60 m | reverse complement strand
GGGAGACATCCACGACGTTTAATCCCGCAGTTACTCTGCCGCTGGGAGTTTCCGCGATATGGTCGATATTTCTCAAGGATTCTATGAAGTTGGAGATAGCTTTCAAGGCATTGGGATCGACCAGGTCCCCACGCACATAAACAACTCCTGGTTCTCCCCCGCTTTTACCTACGTGTTCATCAAGTTGGTTTAATCCTATGACCATCTCGGATTCTGAGTCGTAAAAATCTTTTACGTCGAAGACCGGCTCGAGTTTCACGGCAAAAAAAATGGAGATGGATGTTATTAGCGCTGCGATTCCCAATACCAGAATCGGATGACGAACGGATCGTATGACCAAGAATTCGATTGCTGGGATCGTCAGTAGGTTTGTATCAATGCTTCTATCAGGTCGAAGTTGGTGACTATTGCTTTTTTCGACTATTCTCTGCTTTGCAACCAAGTATGCGATGGGTAGGCATAAGAATAGTATTGTTGTAGCTCCAAGTGTGATCACTCCGACTAGTTTGCTTACCGCGACCATAAGTATGATTGCAGTACTTGATGCAACTGCTACTCCTATCGAACCTGTTATACGGGTTGCTAGATGCGCTTTTCCAGTGGAACGAAAACGAGCAGCGTCAGCAAGTTCATCGACCTTCATTAGAAGCATAGGCGCGATTATTCCCAAGATGATGAACGAAGCGAATACGGCGATTGCCGCAGCACTACCGAAATGTATAACAGCTTCGATTGAAGACGACAGATTGGATAAAAACGCTATGCTATCAGTCAACATCGCGAGCACCAACGCGCCGAGGACGCCGGTGATGGCGGCCGTTAATGCTATGCGTGGGGTGTACTGGTTATTCTTCTCTTCTTTGTATCGACGCAACGCATGTATAGCGAAGTCAGCGCCGAGGGAGATCATGCTAATTGGTACGATAAGGTCAATGACTAGGCCGCTTTTCAGGCCGATCAGCGCGGATATACCCTTGAGCCAGATCATTAGGATACCGAGCCCGATTCCGCAGATAGCAGTAGCCCAATACGACTTCAGAGCGAATCCAATCACTAGAAGGGCGCATATAACAGTAACCATTATGTAAACCCCGGAGGATTCACCTTCATCTTGGGCTTCGAGGTTAGCATCGATGGCTATGCCCCAGAGATCGTAGTGACCTTCATCGTCGATGAGGACGTCTTTAATTCTTCGGTTTAGATGTTCTTTGTTTATGACGTCTGGTTCGCCGCCTACGCCGATTTCTAGACCACCTCCACCAAGTTTTTGGTTATCGGTCATGATACTAAATGTAGTGGCAGGCGAAACCCACCAGAGAATCTTTTCGCCATTGACATCCTTCGGCTCATAGGAAGCATGACGGGAGAGGAAGTCCAACACTCCGGTTGTTTGCGGGTTAGATATCAATCGGTGAACGGCTAATTTAATTTCTTCAGTTGAGGCTTCTTCAATGGTTACACCTATATCCAATAATTTGGAGTTGATTGGGTCCAATATAGAATGTGCGGCTTGCATCAAGATTCCTAGGTCGGGATCTAGGTAATTCACCAGATACGGTTGATTCTCGAGACTTCCAGCCGCGAGATCTCCATTTAGATCCATTTCAAATAAATTTTCCAGATGCTGTTTGAATCTGGACAATACTCCAGGTGTGAGGACGTCTCCATTTGGAGATTCCATTAAAAATGGAGTGAAGTGGATAGAGTTTGGAAACTTATCGTTTATCTCCTCCTGTAGTTCGAATACCTCTCCAGAAGGATTTGGCGATGCCTGCATAGAAGGGGCCATGCGGAACATGGGGTATATAAGAAATAAGGTAAATAGCAGAACTATACCCATGATTGGTCCGGTCCATTTGGTGATTGCCTGCACCAGAATGGTTTTGCAAGAGTCTCCCATTTACGTCTCTATCTTTTGAGCCAGATCTATAGATTCGGTCGGAGTAAAATTGATCTAAAAGTTTGTCTATAGTATTGGCAAAATCCCGGGTATAGTTTATGTCCTTTGAACCTGGCAAGAGGTTATCTCCGATTCAGTAGATTAGGATCAAACCATGAGAAAAACCGTAATCGAAAACCCTATAGTTGCCTATTTAGACAATGACGATAGTCCCGACATAACCAATCCCATACACTCTACTGAAGTCGCCAAATCATATGGGTTTGCCGGTCCTTTGGTGGGTGGAGTGACTGTCTGGGGGTGGGCTACTGACACCATCATAGGAGCACTAGGAGAAGAATGGCTCGAAAAAGGTTGGGCCGAGTATTCGTTCAGGAGGCCGACATATCCTGGTGACAACCTGACCATTAGGGCTAGCTTGAATGAGAATTCCACCGATGAGTCATGGACTGTGGAAATGATTAATCAATCTGGAGAGATATGCGTTTCGGGTTTGGTCGGGCTTGGGAGAGCAGTTTGGCTTGATGAATTGGTAAAGCCAGTAGCTATGATCCCGGTCGATGAGTTGAATAACAAAGGCCCCCTGGTTCTTGAAGATGCTCCGGTAGGGAAAGACTGGTCTGCTATGACAGTGGATTTCTCTAAGAGCGAGTGCGAACGATTTATCGCTGATAAACAAAGGACAGATAGCCCTATATTCACCTCTGAGGATGCCGTTGCTCATCCTTCATGGACTGCCGGCTGGGCTGAGATGCTCTTGAGGCATAACTTCATCATTCCGAGTTCGATGCATACTAAGAGCATGGTACAACACCATGGTTTGATACCTATAGGGACCTCTGTGATCGGCGGTGCAAACATGGTTAACGCCTACGAGAGAAAGGCTCACCACTTTGCGAATTATGATGTCTTACTCGTAGATGGACAGGGTAGCGAATTAGCCCAGTTGCGCCATTGGACCATATTCAAGATAGCCACCGAGGAAGAAAGGGTCGATTCTTCCAAATGACCGGATTGGGTATAGGTTGAATATAACTATTCGACAGTCTAGGCAATTGGCTACTTATATCAGAATACAGTGTTTGCGCCTAGGTAAAGCATCCTTCATCTACCATTTCGATTGGAGTTTTTGATGTATAAGATTCGACGCGTCTATAAGACTAAACCCGGAGAAGCAGCGAATGTTGCCAAACTTGTTTACAAACAAGCAAAGATATACCAAGATGCGGGTCATCGGAGTGAATTCACTGTTTCATATAATGGGTACACCCTGCCTGGAGAGACCAATATAGTCATCTTGGAATGGTGCGATGAGAAGATTATGTCTCCTAGCAGACCCGGTAACAATATACCCCCAGAGGTCTATGAACCTGCAGCACAATATCGGCCCTTGTTAGAAAGCCAACATATAGAGTTTTATGAAATGCTTGATCCTTCTACGATGGACGATTAGTAGACTCGCTACCTGATTGGACCGTACGTAAGAGACTATCTGGAAAGAGTATTTACACAGAAGAACTGCGAATTAGCTCATTTACTTATTTGGAATCCATGAGGCGTCCCGAAAACGCGTCGGTTTGACCATTGGTTCGTTCTCTTCGGTATATCCGTGTGGAGGAACTACCATATTTAGGACGACTAATTTCATTGGATCTGGATCGCGACGCGTAGAAGTGCTCGCTGTACGACCACATACCGATGATGAAATTAGTAGTACTGGTGGAATACTGGCGTGTTACAGCGCGCCTAGCATCAGGTCGAGAGTAGTTACGTGCACTCGTGGGGAAGAGTGGGAAATACACGATCCAGACTTGGACCAGGAAGTCGACAGATCAGGGTTAAGAGAACTACGTGCTCAAGAGGTGAAGAACGCTTGTGCAATACTGGGTGTGCCTGAACTCCGGATGTTGGGTTTTCGGGATTCAGGTATGGCAGATACACCGGCAAATCAACATCCGGAAGTCTTTGTCAAAGCTGATCTCGTTGAGGAGACACGCCGATTGGTTCGGGTGATTAGAAAGTTCCGACCACGTGTCATGGTGGCTGACCCACCTGGCTGGTCGTATCCTCACACTGACCATATTATGTGTTATGGAACCACGAAAACTGATTCTGCATTGGCAGGCATAAAAGGAGCCTTCCGGGAGTCAGGACCACATTGGAGACCAGACAAATCGTACGTTGTTGCACCGGTGGATGGATAGAATCAATGCCACAGTTTGTAGCAGCTGGTTTCAATATGGAATGGTTGGAAAATAGATAAGAGCATGAACCAAGTCCAGGACCTGAAGCTGCTGCAGTTGCGCTAAACGTCAGAGACTATAGCGAGGATTAGCACCGGGCTCTTCTAGCACATAGGCCCCAAATCTCGCCAGACAGTTTTTTCGTCAGTCTTCCTGAAAATCTCCATAGGCTCTCTTTTCCAACGTCGAATTTTGTTCGGTTGTCTCCTCAATGGACCGTTGGAGAGCACGATTCGGATCTCATATATGGCCTAGGCTAATGATTGGCAGTCACTGAAACCGAAGATATCCGTCCCCGTTGTTGAAGTGCTAGCTAGGACGTGTGCCATTTAATTTTGAGCGTTGTCCATCTTGGTCCCTTTCGTTAACCGCTATTCACTTAGGGCTAATCTACTTTGTCCGTTAATAAAGACTCAAAAAGCAATGCTGAATCGAGAATGAAAAATTTAATCCCATCCGCACCGAACAAACCGAAAACAATAACCAAACATGGCGACACACGTGAAGACCCCTGGTTTTGGCTTAGGGATTTGGGTGACCCGGCAACAATGGACTATCTAGAGGCTGAAAATTCCTATACGGATGTGGTGATGTCCTCGGACGCACAGGTTCAAGAACTCGTGTATCAGGAGATGCGCGGTAGGATTAAAGAGGATGATTCGACAGTTCCAGAGAAAGATGGGGATTATTACTATTACACGAGCTTCGAAGAAGGAAAACAGTACCCTATCTATTGTCGCAAATATCTTTCCCTTGACGGGGTAGACGAGGTTTTGATCGATGTCAACGAGATAGCCCAAGACCTAGGATATTGCAAAATCGGTAATTGGAAGAACAGTCCAGATCACAACCTGCTGGCATATTCGTTAGATTCTGACGGGTCCGAAATGTATACGATACGAATCAAGGACCTTCGGACCGGGGAGTTATTGAGCGAATCTATACCCGGTACTTACTACTCGTTGGAATGGGCAAACGACAATAGCGCTATCTACTATGACGTGCTTGATGAAAACCATAGGCCGGTGAAGATATACAAACATCAGTTAGGTGATGACCATATCAATGATCAGTTGATATATGAAGAGAAAGACCCACGTTTCTTTGTTGGTATGGTGAAATCGGCTAGTAAAAGATTCATATTCATAACATCTTCCGGCAACAATATGTCCGAATGGTATTTCATGGAGGCGGATGTTCCGAACAGTAAGTTAACGTTAATCGAGCCTAGAAGCGAAGATTTCGAATATGACGTAGAACATCATGGAGACCGCTTCTTTATAAGGAATAATGGCGACGGCGCTAAGGACTTTAAAATATCAGAAACTCCGATTTCGTCCCCAAGATTTGATAACTGGACGGACTTAGTCCCACATGAATCCGGTAGGCCAATTGCCGGTATCTTTGTTTTTGAAGGGTATTTCGTACTGTATTACCGAGCAGGTGGTTTACCTCGGGTTAAGATCATGGATCTCATCACTGCCAACACCCATGATCTTCAGCTGGATGAAGAAGACTATTCCCTCAGGATCCAAGGTGGCAGGGAATGGGATAGTTCGGTGCTCAGGTATTCCTATGCTTCGTTGACTACACCAACAGCCGTTTATGATTACGACATGGGGAGCCGGAAAAGAGAACTAAGAAAGCAGATTGAAGTATTGGGTGGATTTTGTTCTGAAAAATATCGATCGCGTAGGGTCTTTGCCATTGCTACGGACGGTGCGAGGATACCGATATCAATTCTATACGGGAAAGATACATTACTAGACGGCTCAGCGCCTTTGTATCTTTATGGATACGGATCGTATGGGTTGATAATAGAGTCTGACTTTGGGTCAGCCAGACTGAGTTTGGTAGATCGAGGATACGTATTCGCGATTGCCCATGTGAGAGGGGGGATGGATCTCGGTTGGGATTGGTATGAAGATGGAAAATTGCTAAATAAAAAGAACACTTTTACGGACTTTATAGCGTGTGCTGAGCACCTGATTTCCGCAGGGTATACAACTAAAGGTCAGATCGTGGCTTCCGGTGGAAGTGCTGGGGGGATGTTGATGGGTGCTGTGGCCAATATGCGCCCAGATTTGTTCAAAGCGATTGTTGCAGACGTACCATTCGTAGACGTTTTAAACACGATGTTGGATGATAGTCTTCCTTTGACGACTATGGAATACAACGAATGGGGAAATCCTCAAGAAAGGGACTTTTATGATTATATCCACTCGTACTCGCCGTACGATAACGTGTGTGCGCAAGAGTATCCGCATATGTTGGTCACTGGAGGAATAAGCGACCCAAGGGTAACATATTGGGAACCTGCGAAATGGACGGCACGACTTCGTGATACAAAGACCGACGATCATCTATTGCTGTTGAAGATTCACATGGATTCTGGCCATGCTGGTGCTTCGGGACGCTTCGATCGCTTGAGGGAGGTCGCGCTGGAATATGCATTTATTTTGAAGGTGTTTGGAATTTAGAACTGCCACTCTTTAAAGGCGCTATTTCTCGTTAAAATTTAGACTGGCTCTCTTACGTAGACAGGGAGTCCTACCTGATTACCGGAGCGAGAAAAATTTTCGGCTTCCTATGGAGACTACGCCCAACAAGAGTGCGATAGTACCTAAAGGGGTCTTCCCTCCTTCAATCGGTGAACTGCAACCCCCACCAGAGCTGGTAGATGGCTCTTGTGTTGCAACCGCCTCATCTGCAATGGAATCGATTCTGGTGTCTCCTTTGGTGGGTGATGGGTCCGGGAATAGAGGCTTTCCTTGCGATTTGTCCAGTGTGCCTGTAGATGGGAAACAACGTCCTACAGACATGATTTCCGTTTCTGTAGGTATGTATGGAGGTCCACTTCGCAATTCCTTATATCTTTCTTCTCCAAAGATATCTACTAAACAATTTACAACATATTCGTCTTCACTCAGGAAAGGATTACCATCCTTTGGTGGCATAGAAATCTCATTTCGATTCGGGGGCGCCATATTTGGCATTTCTGAATGGGTCGAGCATTGGATAGCTATTTCCATCTCGGCATCTGTTGGGATAGATGGAGGTTGCCCCCTTAATTCTTCAAAACGGCCTTCATCTAAGGCTGTAGACATACAATCAACGAAATTTTGATCGTTGTTCATGAATGGATTGTTGTCAATGTCAGTTGGGGCTCCTGGCAGGGATGGGACCTCAGTCTGGATGCGCATACATCCTGCGAGGACATCAATTTCAAATGAGTTTGGTGGCGGCGGGACCTTGTTAAGAAGTTCCAGAGCTCTCTTAAGCTCCATACTCTCCAAAAGACATTCCACGACTCCCATATCCATTGGGACTTGGTTGCTGGGTTCTTGAGGTTCCGCTGTTTGTTGTGTAGGTATATCCTTCGTGGACTCCGTGGTGCTTTTGATGGTCGAAACGGGCAAGGGAGTAGTTGCTTCAACACTTCCTTCTATAAAATAAAGACTGATGGCTGTGGGATCTATATCCCGTCTGGTTTGTATAATCTTGGTCATGTCGTCCGAGATGTAAGCAAATAATCCTTGGCATCCTGGCACACATCCGGCTTCTGACAGTACCAGATGACCTACCTCATTTCCTTCAAGGTCGAATAGGTAATTGTCGACCAATATCAGGTCTCCGCTCTCCGCAAATTTCCCATGGAATGAGTACATAGGAATCTGCCATATTTTTTCACCGGTCTCAACGTCTATCAGGAGAGTTGAGTATTGTCCTCCTCCACCGGCTATCAGATGTTTACCATCTGGAGAAAAATCTAACCAGGCCACGATGTCCCGCATGTCGTGGTACCAGATGGTTTCGCCTGTGGCGGAGTTCAATAAGGTCAGATCCCCGTACTTTCCTCCTGCAGCTAATGTGGTCTCATCAGGAGACAACTGGAAACCGTTTACGTATGGCCAAGACCCTATTTCTCCAGACCAAATCAACGTCCCTTCATGGAGATCAAGCTTATAGGCTTTACCATCTCCAGATCCTACGTATACGTACTCATCGGCTCGATCAAACACTATTCCACGGACCTGGCCGTTTAAGAACTTCGACCATAAAATCTTCCCTGTAATGAGGTCCGCGAGGAGGAAAGTCCCATCGACTCCGCCGATACCTAGGTACTCGTTAGAATGGGATATCTTAACTTCTTTGCTGTCTAGTTCGGGATGAGTCGTCTCTGTCACGTCTTGAGCCGTTTTTACCCATAGAGGTGTTCCGGTTACGGCATCAATTACACCCAGGTCCTTTGTTGGATTAGACGTAACGAATGCAGCCCATTTGCCGTCTCCAGACAGGTCTGCTCCCCATGCTTCCCAACCCATGGAATAAGACCAAAGTAGGTCTCCATCGGTCGTGTAAAGAAATAGTTTAGACTCTGATTCCCGACCCTCGGACTGAATCCAGTTTTCCATACCTTGAACGAGCAATATCTTCGTGCCGGCCTCATCGACGGCACCTTTCCAAAAACCGATACCATTTTGCATCGTGTTAGTGAGGGAATAGTTACTTTTCCAGGATGGGTTATTCAACTGTATATTGTAGTCAGAATCGATTTGAGTGATGAACCGCATGTCTCGAGCGACTGGAGTACCCTTCCAATAAGGATCTATGTCGTTGCATTGCTTGGGAGGAGGAGCGCAGATTGTGGACCCTTCGCTCGAACGCGCTTCAAGGATCCAGTCTTCTCGCCAAGGAACTCCGCGGAATGTGGCTTGGCCGGTACTATCGCTGTTAGTGACCGTCTCCCAATGACCGGTTGTGAGTTTTACGTAGGCGTCCTCCAAGGTTACTCCTTGGTGGTTTGTTATCGATGCAGTGATTTCCAGTGGACCCGAGATATTATCGTTTCGTTTGGCCTCATTGGTATGTCGAGAGTCGTCGACCAATGAATAGTCAATCTGGACGTCTATCGTTTGGGACTGGCCGGTTTTGGATTCTGAGAATGTCCAACGATAAGTTCGGCTATCGTTTCCAGGTTCGTTAACCTCGCCAGGCAGATAGGCTGGTATCTTCCCCCATTTCTCATCCATTTTGGTCATGATGACTTGGGTGTCCCCTGGTTCTAGAAAAAGTGTCTGAGGTTCAGGAGAGACAGTTCTGATCTCCTGTTGGAAGGGAGCAATTACCTCCACGAAGAAATCTACTTCTAGTTTGGTTTCCCCGGTGTTGGTAGCCTTGAATTTATGCTTGATCATTTTGTCCAGAGGAAGTTCGCCAGAGGGTATCGGATGGATATCGATTTCGAGATTGGGAATAGATCCGCTTTGAGCCGAGGCGTAGGCGGTGAGAAAAATGATGAGTGTGGTTAAAGCAATGCCGAACGCGGCTAATCTGTTCTTTAAATGGAGTATTCTGGAGTAATTGAAAAATGACATGATAGTCGTTATTGCAGATACAGATCTGATAGGTGGCTTTATAGAATATTAGGGATCTTGATGATCGGTGCGCGGCGAGTGAGAAACTCGAGTGAGGTTTGTAGTTCTGATTCTATCGGGAACCTGAAAGATTTGCGCTGCAATATTGCGCGCCGGTTTATGGACCAACCGATGGGTTGTATTTAAATAAAACCTTTTTCTGTGGTCCAGAACAATCGGTTGATGCTGAAGCATAACTAATCATCAATTCTTTAGAATCAGTGATATCCCGGCAGCTACCAATATGATCGTGATTAGCGTGGCGAATGTATTTTCAGGTATACGTCCTAGGAGTAGTTTCCCGAGGTATGCGCCCAATACGCTAAGTGTACTTAACCCTGCGCCTATTAAAATTAGTCGCGAGTCTAACAACCCATCTAACCCAAAAACTATCAACTTCGGAATCTGTATGAATCCATAACCCACAGAAGATGTGCCTACATATGCACTAGCGGTTAATCCAAAACAGAGATAAAAGACGGTTGCAAATGGACCCGGTACGCCAAATAACGCTGATATAAATCCGGTAGCGGAACCCAATGGCATAAATCCCCATAACGGCATGTGAAAGTTACGCCCCATGGGAAGCTTGGTATATAACGCCATTAGGATAAGGAGAACACCCAATAATCGCACGATGACCGCCGAATCTATAGAAACGAACAATAGGCTGGCTCCAATAGCCACCGGGATGGATCCGATGGCGAAATACCCGACAACATTCCAATCGATTCCGTCTTTATGGAGGTAAGCACGGGAGGCGGATCCAATAAGCTGTGCGATGGACAATAGTGGTACAGCTTCTTTGACACCAAGTACCCATATGATTGCAGGTAAGGCTACGAGACCTCCTCCGATACCAACTACTCCCGATATTGTGAATCCTATTAGGGAAGCGGTAATGACGACGGAGATTTTAACCAGTTCTTCCAAGTGATTAGTATTCTAATACGGTAGGGATATGTGCGAGACTGAGAAGTTTTTTGAAATCCTTAACAGTAAACCATATGTGGTAAGTTATTGATGAGTTCTTTTGACTGAAGCGCAATTCGAAGTCGTGACTCAGGCTATCCCCTGCCCCTCAATACGATTGCCACCAATGCGATGGATGACAATGCTAGAACGATTGTTAAAGCTTCTCCAACTGCACCAACGGCATTTTGTGAAGAAAACCCTGAACTAAGTCCAGGTCTTGACCCCATCAGTCCTGTGTATATTGCTGCAGATAGAGCCATTCCAGTTGAATTTCCGATCGAGCGGCTGGTGGCCAAGAACCCAGATGCGCTGCTCAGTGAATCCCTGGGAACAAATCCCATGATGGCACTGTTGTTGGCGGGCAGGAAGATCGATAGCCCTGCCCCCCCGATGGTTATGATTAATATGAATAACCACATGGGTGCATCAGTCCCCAACCAGATTAGTCCTAGTAAGCCACCCAGTAATGTGACATGACCTATGAACGACGTAATTCTTGTTCCAAATCTGTCGGACATTATTCCGCTGATGGGTGATAGCACTAATCGAATGGTGTGGAACGGCAATACGATGAGCCCAGCTATCGAAGCAGAATAGCCCATCCCGGTGATCAATAAGAACGGTGATAAGAAATTCCAACCCCCGTGTGCCATTTGGACGAGTGTTTGCGCTGCTACTCCGGATGAGAAAACGCGGTTCTTGAAAAGGTCCAACCGAATCACTGGGAATCTGGAGCGTTTCTCAAACAGCAGGAGAATCGGAAACGCAATGGCGGCTAAAGATATCGCTATTACAACGACGGGAGATGAAAATCCTAGTCGGCCTGCTTGATTTATGCCGACCAGGCCGCCGACCATTACGACGGTAAGTAACACTACCCCTGCATAGTCGATGCTATAGCTGGATGGCTTTTCGGCCCGATCTTCTTCGTCATTTCTTACCACCCTCCAAATGAGGAATGCCAGCAGCACGTGGGCGGGCAAACGGGCCCAAAAGAGGGCCCGCCAGTCGAATACGTCGATAAGAACGCCGCCAAGAAAGAAACTGAGCCCAATCCCAAGGCCGAACGCCATGTTGGTGATTCCCTGGACCTTTCCCCGTTCCGAAGATGGGAAGGCCTGCGTCAGCAATGCGTTGTCGTTGGCCAGAACCATTGAAGACCCGATGGCTGTAAGGAACCTTGCCGCTATCAGTTGGGTTAGGTCTTGGGAGACCGCTGATAGACCGAGTCCGACCGGCACCACTATAGCTCCCCATAGGTACAGCCTCTTCCTGCCAAAGACATCTGAGATTCGTGAAAGCGGCAAGAGAGGTACGGTGGTCCCCAACACGAAAGCAAGGTTCACCCAGACGATGATGCTGGCATCGGTCTGGAAATCGTCCACCATGTCCGGCGCTCCGATATTGACCATGTTCATATTCATGATCGATAAGAAGCCGCCGAAACAGACAATCAACAGCAGCATCCATTTGTATTGGAGTACGAAGGGGTTGGCCGGATGATCGCCCGAGAGTGGTGGTCCTGCGCGCACGGTTACCTCTGGGTCCAGATACTAGATTTCCAGCCATCAATATTAATGGATGGGCCCTTTGTGGGTACGGATATTGGGAGTGATTTTTGCAGATTGTCTGCGCGGATAGATTCT
>CEOQ01046816.1_pt1 | contig 12188 bp, 14 predicted proteins | sample 361351 | NCBI WGS metagenome assembly CEOQ01 (sample SAMEA2619907, study PRJEB7988) | marine metagenome | biome: marine biome (ENVO:00000447); feature: deep chlorophyll maximum layer (ENVO:xxxxxxxx); material: "saline water (ENVO:00002010), including plankton (ENVO:xxxxxxxx)" | depth 60 m | reverse complement strand
ACCAGCACCTATGCCTATTGTTGGTATGGAGATATTTTGACTTACCGTTTCAGCAAGCACTGATGGGACGCCTTCTAGAACCAGTGAGAAGCAACCAAGTTTTTCTAATAAAATAGCATCTTCCAATAATTTTGTTGCAAGCTCTAAAGTTCTTCCTTGTATCTTATAGCCACCCATAACATTTTTTGACTGAGGTGTTAGTCCTAAATGTCCCATTACAGGTATTTCAGCATTAATTAGGACTTCTATCATTTCTTTTCGCTTGCTACCTCCTTCAAGTTTAACTGCGTCAGCCTTCCCTTCTTGAATGAATCGTGAGGCATTATAAAGAGTTTCTTTTGGAGTGCTATGAAAACTCATATATGGCATATCTGCAACTACAAGAGATGATGGCTTTGCACGTGTTACCGCTTTAACATGATGTAACATCTCATCCATTGAGACAGATAAGGTGTCATCATGACCAAGAACAACTTGAGCTAATGAATCTCCAACCAAGATAATGTCAATTTCTGCTTCAGACACTGCTTTTGCAGATGGATAATCATAAGCTGTCATCATAGAAATGACTCTATTATTTTTTAAACTAACTATATTAGGTACTGTTTTTTTCATATTTATCTCTCCGCCTTTTTGGTCGAAGGACTTATTTCTATTTTATATTAATTTATTTAATAAACAAAAACTTATAATTATTATCTAAATAACGTGAAAAATTTAAAATATATTTTGCTATTAATATTAATTACATGTACAAATACAACATTTGGTGGTGCGATGTCAGAGGATAATGAAAAAGCTTATTTTGCTGGAGGTTGTTTTTGGTGTATGGAACCTCCTTTTGAAGCATTAGATGGTGTTATAGAAGCAACATCTGGATATATGGGTGGTTCAGTTGTAAATCCAACTTATGAACAAGTAACAACTGGCGAAACAGGACATGCGGAAGTTGTTGAAGTATTATATGACCCAAGTGTTATCTCTTACGAGGAACTCCTTGAAGTATTTTGGAGAAATATTGATCCTACAGCATTGAATTATCAGTTTGCTGACGTTGGTTCGCAATACAGAACAGAGATTTTCACAGTTGGCGAAGAACAAAACAGGCAAGCAAAGGAATCAAAAAATAAACTTGAGGAATCAGGAAAGTTTGATAAACCAATTGTTACAGTAATCTCAGAAGCTCCTGTGTTCTACATCGCTGAAGAATACCATCAAGATTACTATAAAAAACAAAGTGCTCGCTACCAACTATACGCAAGAGCAAGTGGTAGGAAGGGCTTTCTTGAAGATACTTGGGGAGATAGTTAAGACTTTAAAGTTTTATATAGGACTTCTTTCCAACCATTATTATCTATTTCCCAACAAACGTTAATATTTCTTTCTGTTCTAGACCACCATTCGTCTATATTTGGTTCGTTTTCACCAACATGAAGCTGGTCAACAATAGTCATACCCCTTGATGGTCCATCAAGTACAATTTGAACATTGTGTTTTGATTCTCTTTTTGTTACTTTTTTATCTAAAGCAACTGCCATAGCTACTGGGTCTGGAAGACCTAACCCTGGATCTCCTAACCAATTTTTACTTGAATCTAAAGCATGTTTATTACAATCAATCGCAAAATCTCCCTTTTCAGTCTTAAAACTGTAAACATATTCCATCTCTTCTTCAGTTAGGTTTGCACCCCCTCTGCAAAGTTCCCAACCAACCATTGTTATATCAGGGTGTTTAGATTTAAATACTATATCTGCTGCTTCAGGATCACACCAAATATTATATTCAGCTGCAGGTGTCACATTCCCAACGGTATTTGAAGCACCTCCCATAATGACAATATTCTTAAGTTGTAAAAATGAATCTGGATACTTTGTAATAAAATCTGCAATATTGGTTAGAGGACCTAAAGTAACAAGAGTTATTTCATTTGGATTTTCATCTATTAAAACTCTTAATACCTCTATGAAATCTTGGTCTGTTTCTGGATGTTTTGGTTCAGGGTAATTCATACCTCCCATCCCGTCAGGCCCGTGAAACCAATCTGCATGTTCCCTCTTCTTTTTTAATGGTTTATCTGCACCTACATAGACTGGGGTGTTCTTTTTACAAAGCTCAACGGTGTATCTTGCATTAATACTTCCTTGTTCAATTGGCATATTTCCTGACACAATACTTATACCCAATACATCAACATCAGCCCACTCTAATGCCATTAAGAGGGCAACTGCATCATCAGATGCTGTATCAGTATCAATAAAGAATTTTCTTTTGTTCATATACTTTTTAGGATATCAAATATAGTAAAAAAAATATAGCTAGTTAAATACAAAAAATAATTAACTTACTGTAAAGATTTTATCAATAGATCCATAAACTTTTTTTTGTTTGCTTTTGTGACTACTCTAATATTTTTATGTTTGTTTTCTACTCCGAAATAATCAACTATTGTTTGTCCCCTTGTAAGCCCGTCTCTTGTGTCAACAATTACATCTAGTTGTTGTGATTCTTCAATTATTTCATTGTCTAAAGCTATAGCCATTGTTATCGGATCTGGTAGATCAAAACCGTAAAATCCGTAAGTTCTATATGTTAAATCAATTAAAGTTTTCTGGATATCTACTGAAAAATCTGCATATTTTGTATTTAAACTCTTAATTAAACTCATCTCATCTTCTTTTAACATTGCATATTTGTATGAATTGTCCCAACCAACCATTGTTATTTGCATACCAGAATCAAATACTATTTTTGCTGCTTCAGGGTCTACCCAGATATTGTATTCTGCTGCTGCTGAAACATTTCCTGAGCCATCTGAAGTCCCTCCCATGACATAGCAATGTTTAACCTTCTCAACGATTGAAGGGTCTTTTTCTACTGCTTTAGCTATATTTGTTAAGGGGCCTAGGGTAACAACTGTTATCTCATTAGGTTGTTCGTTTAGAGAATCAATTATAAAATCTATTCCTGATTCTTTCTCATATGTTTTATCTTGAGGAGATATCCCTATATCTCCCATCCCATCCACTCCATGTACACATTGACCACTTGCTGATATAGGAGATTCTGACTTAACGTGATTCATGAATTCATCAAGGTCATGTATTTCTTTATATTCTCTTGTTAAAGGTGAATTAGATCCTGCATAAACTTTTATTTCTTGTTCGCATAACTCCATTGTTGATTTAGCATTTAAAATCCCTAGCTCTAATGGTACATTTCCAGAAACTATTGTTATGCCCAAAATCTCTACATCAGGATCTCTTAGAGCTAATAATATAGCAACGGCATCATCGGATCCAGTGTCTGCATCAATAATAAATTTTTTCATCTTAATACATTGTAGTAACAGTCAAGTGATGGGGTCTATGTGTAGCATGGTATTGTTTCCAAATTCTATAATCTAGTTGTGGAATTATTAGCTGTTCATCTTTATTTCTTCTTTTATTTATCTCTTCCGTAAGTTTTGCAGTTGCAAAGAGGGATGCTGCTCTTATTTCAATTTCTTCTTGAGAGTCTCTCTCTATGATCTTTCCTTCCATGATTTTTTCTTTCAGGTTTTTTGAATAGTGTGTGATTTTCATTACCTCTAACGCAACAGGGACTATATAGTCTGCGAATGCACTCATCGAAGTCATATCTTCAACGACAAAATACTTTGAGCCTGCTAACTCAGCGTGAATCCCCCAGAATGCAAGTTGTGCAAGCTTATAAAAATTAATTTCGTGTATCTCTTGATATGTAGATTTGTCATCAAACCTGGGGAACTCAACTATTAATCTCTCTATTAATCCTTCTCCCTTATGATATAGCTTTTTTGGCCCTTCATTAATAAAGTTCAGCCAATCTCCACTAAAGTCATCACAGAGCTTTGTCCCTACTGAGTTTAAAATCTCAACCCTCTCTGCCATCATTGGCATTTCTATATTCCCAGAAAATATTTTTCCTAGTTCATCAATTGTTAAGTTTGCCAATATTTTGCCATCAAGAAGATTTATTCCTGAATCAATTGCTTCATGGATTTGCCTGAACATTGCCTCACTGTCTGAAAGTGTTGAACCATCTCTTTGTATTGAGTACTTAATTGAAGTATTGAAGTCTGTGAATGCAAAATTCAAAGTATTAATTAAAAATGTTGTTCTTATAAAATCTTCTGGGTCTTTTCTAAGCTTGTTATTTTGAGGTAAGATAAACTCTTCGTAAGCCATCCATCTAGCTACATTTTTAATTTCATCATTATTAATGACTACTTCCTCTGAGTTTTCTATAACTGGAGCCAGAGAACTCAGAACTTTTGATTCCCAGTTGATCTCCATAATTTAAATCATAGTAGAAAAATTATATCTAAATAGATATAATTCCGTCATGAAATCAAAAATTTGTGTGGTAGGAAGTTCAAATATTGACCAAATATCCTATGTCGAAAATATTCCTGGTGATGGAGAAACTGTTTTTGGATCTTCTTACCAAATGGGATTTGGAGGTAAAGGTGCTAACCAAGCAGTAATGGCTAGCTTGTTGGGTGCTGAAACATATATGATAACGTGCTTAGGGGAAGATGTTTATGCTGATATGACAATAGAGAACTATAAGAAAAATAACATTAACATTGATTACCTTCAGATAGTTCCTGGTTCAAGTGGGGTAGCTCCTATATGGGTTGACGATTCAGGACAAAACAGAATAATCGTAATCTCTGGATCTAATGATCATATAGACGCAGATAAAGCTATTGAATCATTGTCTAAAATTCAAGATTTAAAAATTCTTGTTGGGCAGTTTGAAATACCGCTCGAAGTAACCGAAAAGGTTTTTTCTTTCGCAAGAGAAAATAATATAACAACAATACTAAACCCCGCTCCAGCAAAAATACCTTCGGAGAATTTATTATCTTTAACTGATTGGTTTATTCCTAATGAAGTTGAATTCTCAACTATAAGTAATATGGATGCTTTTGTTGATGAAAATCTAATAAAATATGCAAACTCAATCTCTGGAAATTTAATTGTTACATTAGGAGAAAAAGGAGCTGCAAGCATAGATAAAGATTCTGTTATTAAAACCCCGGCTCCAGAAGTAAAAGCAGTTGATACAACTGGGGCGGGCGATGCATTTGTTGGAGCTTTTGCATATGGACTTTCTTCTGAACTTTCACCACAAGATGCAATAAAACTAGCTGTAGATAGAGCCTCTGACTCTGTGACTAAACCTGGCACTCAAATTTCATATTCAAAACAATGATTGTATTACCTCAAAGAGAACAGCTAATCTTGTTAATAACCTTTGTAGTTATTTTTATTGTTTTCTGGATAGATGAAAAAAGATTAAAAGATAAAAATCATATACTAAATAAAATCTTCTACTATTTGCCATCTTACAATAGTGATCAGAGAACTGGTTTCGCATTAGTAACGGTAGCGGCGGTAGGTTCGATCTTTGGAATTTATTTATACATGTCTGTTGCTATTTTAATTGTTGGCCTTTTTTATCTTTACAGAGGAAGAAACTAAGAATCTTTACTCCAGAATCTAACTTGAGGAAAGATTGAATTATTAAGTTTCAACAAAATAATTATTACTCCAATTAGTGCAGACACTATTGATGAAAAAAGTACTATTGATAAGTTTTCAAATGTTGTGAAATAAGCCACCATAAGAGGTGCCGTTATAAAAATAGGAACTCTACATGTAAATAACATTGCATTTGTATTTCCCGCATCTCCAACTTTACCGAGCTCTACAGCAATATTAGATTGAGAAGTGCTAAAAATTCCTAAACCAAGACCTGCAAAAATAAAAATAATATCTTGATACATACTTCCATCAACTAAAAAAAGTGCACTTGCAATAAAATGCATTAATAAACCTGATATGTATGTATATTTAAATCCAAATTTCGTAGCAATTATGGGAACAAAGAAACTTCCTATACTTTGGCTTAACAGTAATGAAGTCACCCAAAAACCTATTTTATAACTTGGTATCTCATAAAAAGTAATTAACCAAATACTAAAAAATGGTGTAATTGATTCGGGAAGAGAAGAAAGAAAATTTGTAATTGAAACAATTCTTAATTCTTTATTGTTGGTTACAATTTCAGCCCAGCTTATTAATTTTTGTTTTATTAACTTAATTTTTATTTTTGATTTTGATCTAATTTCTCCTTTTGGTTCCCTAATTAAAATTAGAGGGATCAAAGATATTGAAGTAATAATAATTACGAGAACTAATCCTTCTAAATATCCTTCAACTAATCCTTTATCTTTAATCTGTGAATCAACGTATTTTGATACTAAATATCCCGAGGCTGATCCAGTCGTTAAATTAATAGAAAAAAATATTGACCTGTATTTATATAAAACTCTTGAAACTAAATCAAAGTATGAAGGCAGTATCGCACCCGCGCTAAATACAAATACAACATAAGAAATCATAAATAGCTCAAAACTGAAAGTACTGTCTGGAAAAAACTTAAGAACAATAAAGATTAGAACAAACCCGAGTCTTTCAATAATGCCCCAAAAAATTACACCTCTTTTAGAATCTTGTTCTACTTCTCTGTTTGATGATGTAATTATCTGACCAAGAATGCCTACAGCATAAAAAATAATAACAATTAATGATGGAGCATACCATCTATTAGAAATTGCTAAAGCTATATCGGGAGGATAGCTTCCTGGTATCAACATAGCTAAAGCGGCTCCAAAGCCAATACTGTCAAAAATAAACATTACATAATTAAATAAGAAATGTTTTTTAACAAATTCTTTGTTATTAGATGTCAACTAAATTCTATTTCTTACCAAATAGTCTTATCGCAAAACCTGCACCAAAAATAATCAAAAGAAAAGCGGCTCCACAAAATACTACTATAGAGACCCCTACGCCTGGAGTAAGAGAGAAGCCTGCTGCAGGTATAAAAGAGTTCAACCTAAATTTTCCGTAGAATACTAGAAAGACTGGAATTAAAGCCAAAATTGATAATGTTGTCTCTTTAATTGTAAATTTGTTATATCTCAATAAAGTTCTCTCATTATCAGAACCGAAAGCTCTTGTTTCTAAGCTCATAGATAATTGAGCTACTCTGTCAATTGCTCCCGCGAAAACTGGAATAATGCTTGGAAGTAGTGCCTTAAAACCTTGCGCTTGCATAGCTCTTGATTTTTGAGCAGAAAGAATTATTCCAAACTCTCTCTGTAATATTGGAATTAACTGAAGAGTAGTTGTAATCATAAAATTTACTACATAAGGAACTTTTGCCCTTTGGAGAGCTGAAGAAAGTGATGCAGGGTGCATAGTCATCAACATTAATATTGACCAAGAACATATACATAGAATCCTACTGCTAAATAACATTCCATAAATTATTGATTCTGTGTATAGCTGAAAAGGTCCAAGATCAGATAAAAATTGAGGATTGTCAAAAACTGCAGGTGGCACAACAGATTGAAGAAATATCATTGCAAAAGCTGCTGGCCCAAAAACTATCATTGCTCTAACATAGCTTGGGAAAGTTTTTGACAAGAATACAAAAACTAAGGCCAAAGCAGTTAATGCATAATTAATGTATGGATTTTTATTAAAAAAACAAAAAATGACAAAGGACAAAACCCAGTAAAATTTTACAAAAGGATGCGCTTTGTGAAAAAAAGTGTCTCCTGGAACATAAGCTCCTACAGGTACTCTGGCCATTTAACTTCCAACCTCAATCTCTAAACTTGAATCAAGAATCATTTTAACAGATTCACTCATATTTTCTTTGTACTCTTCCTTTGTTAATGATTCCCCTCTTGCCTGATCGCCTGCCACAAGTAGGACTGCTCCCGTTCTAACTTTCCTATATGCACCAACAACAAAAATTGTTGCTGCTTCCATTTCTGAACAAAGGACTCCTCCTTTAACCCATGCATCCCATTTCTGTCTAAGCTCGTCAGCAATTGGCATTTTTTCAGGATTATGCTGGCCGTAGAAAGAATCTTTTGACTGGACAATTCCAAGATGGTGATCAAGGTTATTTTTTATTGCAGAATTCTTCAATGCAAGAACCATATCATGTGAAGCTACGGCTGGAAATTCTATTGGCATGTATTGAATTGATGTGCCTTCATACCTTACAGCACCAGTAGCAATTACTTTCTCTCCAACTCTTGTATATTCTTGCATTCCGCCTGAAGTACCACATCTTACAAATGTAGAGGCACCAACATTGGCTAATTCTTCTAAAGCGATTGCTGCTGAAGGACACCCAATGCCTGTAGAGGTAACAGTAACTGGTCTTCCCTTGTATTCACCTGTCATTGTTTTATATTCTCTATTTTCAGCTACAAGTTCTGCTTTATCAAAATGTTCAGCAATAAATTCAACCCTTCCTGGATCGCCTGGGAGTATAACAAAATCTGAAATATCGCCTTTTTTTAACTGTACATGATATTGAACTGTTTCATCAAGAAGACCTCCTTTAGCTTCTTCTGTTCCATCATCTTTAGTCATTACTTACTCCTTTTTCCATATAATAAATACTTTCTAATACAATCTTAGTTATTTTATGTATTGTTTCTTTGTCGTGAGTCTCCACTGCAAAAATTCCCCCTGAATGAAGACCAAATATACTAGAAAGAGTAAACAATGTAGCTGCTTCCATTTCTGAAGCGCCCACACCACCTCTTTGCCATGCTTTCCATTTCATATCTAAATATTCAGAAACTGGCATTCTTTCAGGCTCTACTTCCCCAAAAAAAGAATCTTTAGATTGGCATACTCCTACTTTTGTAGAAATATTAAGTGCCTCTGATGCTTTAATTAAACTATCTACAACTTCTATATCAGCTAAAGCCGGGAACTCTATTGGAATATATTGTTTACTTGTCCCATCATCTCTTACTGCTGCAGTAGCAATAAAGATGTCTCCTTTTTTTGCTGAACCATCAACCGATCCTGATGTTCCAATTCTTATGAAAACTTCTGCACCAATATGACTTAACTCTTCTACAGCTATAGCAGTAGATGGGCATCCTATACCTGTGGAGACTACTGAAACATCAACACCTTTATATTTTCCTCTTGCGGCATTGAACTCTCTTTTTTGACCTTGATGTTGAACATCATCCAATAATTCAGAAATTATTGGGACTCTGTTTGGATCACCCGGTACGATTACGTACCGGGCAATATCTCCAAAACTTATTGGTAAGTGTTTTACTTGCTCAACTTTATCGAACAAATTAAGACCTACCTAATTTTTTAATCCTTGGATCGTAAAACGGCTATCCCAGCAAGTATTGTAAGAAGGCCTGATACTCCAGACATTCCTGACAACATTCCAAAGGCTTCAGCGCCTGCCATTGTGGCAGATGCCCATGGGTAAATTAAATACATTACCCCTAGACCGATAATACCTACTCCAAGACCATCTTTTGATGTGACTTCTCTCATATTATCTCACTTCCTTTTTACAATAAAGTCATAGATACAACAGTAAGTATTACACCTACTACAGTACCTGCAGTAATCAACACTGCTTTGCCCATATCTTCTTGTTTCATAATTGGACCAGTTACCTGCAAATTGCTAGGCAGCGCACCGATTATTGCTAACGCCAAAAATGACGAAAGAATCTTATCAGCAGCAGAAACAATTATGTTACTTGAAAACACAGATTGCCACATTCCAGCACCTGACGCAAGAATACCTGCAGTCAAAATGTCAGATGAGTGACCTGTTGCACCACCAAATACGAAAATTACGATTGGTGCTGCCATCAAAGAAACGAATACGGCTGATGCAACTGAAAGACCGAAAAATCTAACCTTATCATTTGCCCAACCCCATCTTGTTCCGTATCCCCATACCAATGCACCTACAACGTTACATGCTGCAAATGGAATTGATACCGGACCAGTAACGAACCCTAGTGTTAAGTTTGTTATAACACCAACCAGGGATCCCCACCATGGGCCAAGTGTCATAGCAACAACAGCTGTCCCAATCATGTCCAGGAATATAGGGAGCTTAAGTGCTGAAGAAACTGTACCTCCAATAACGTTCAAAACAGAAGCAACTGGTACTAATGCAATAACGTATGTTAAAGGAACTCCTCCTCCTGTAGCACTACTAAGTTTTTGTGAATCAACTTGTTCGTTCACAAGCCCTCCTTATTTAGCTAATTAAATATCGTCAATTTAAATTTCAGATATTTATTTCCTAATCCCATGATATAGAAATTAAAAGAACCATGCGATGTGTTTGGTAAAATGTTTCTAAAGATTAAACATAAAAAAACCTTTAAACTATGTATTTATTTATTAGAAATTATAGTTTTTTAATTTTTTACAGATTTCAATGCATCTTCAACAGATAAGATTGCATCTTTCGAGTTTCCAAGCTTTACTTGTGTAGAAAATGAAGAAATTTGTGGAGGTAAAAGATTTGTTCTACCTAAAACCTCATTATTTGCAAATAATTTTTCAGGGCTGTCATCAAAAATGAGCTCTGTGTCACACATTACAAGAACTCTATCTGTTTCTTCAGCAACTAAAGGCATATCATGAGAAACAACTATTACTGTTTTCCCCTGGTCTCTAAGTTTATGTATTGAATCCCTAATTGCTTTTACTCCTAAAAAGTCTTGGCCTGTTGTTGGTTCATCCAAAATAATGACATTTGGTTCCATTGCAATAATTGATGCCATACCGACAGTTTTGCGAAGAGAGAAACCTAATCTGTATGGATTTAAATCCAAATACTGTGTTAATGCAAAATCTTCTGCAACTTCACTAACCTTCTTTTCAATATCATCTTCGTCTAGTTCTATATTTTTTAGTCCAAATGATAACTCATCCTTAACTGTTGCTGCAAAAATTTGATGATTAGGATTTTGAAACACATACCCTACACTTCTAGCAAGAAGTCCTACTGAATTTTCAAGTGTATCCAGATCTCCAACCATAACATTTCCAGCGGTTGGTTTAAGTAGGCCGTTAAAATGTTTCACCAGAGTTGTTTTACCAGATCCATTTTGACCTACAACAGAAACTAGCTCTCCTTGTGTTATAGATGTGTTTACATTTTTTAACGCTTCTACTCCATTAGGATAAATATGGCCCAGGTCGTTACACTCTATTCTTGTTTCATTCATTTTTTGTAACTTTCCACTGCTTTACTTAATGTCACTGGAATAGAGTCTCCAAATTTTTTTGGTACATTGCTTGCAAATTCGGTTACTTGTGGAACCCTCACTCCAATGTCTTTTTGTATATCAACTAAGGTTGGGAATACCTCTTCCGGTGTTCCTGACTTAGTTATTTTTCCACCTTCTAAAAGCAATATCTTATCAGCAAACTCAGCTATAACTTCTACTTCATGTTCAGCTATTACAACTGTCAAACCCTCTTCTTGGTTAATTTTTCTTGTAACTGTAAATACCTCTTCTTTTCCTATTGGGTCTAAGTTTGAAGTTGGCTCATCCAGGACAAGAATTTCAGGCTTCATTGATAATGCTGAAGCCATCGCAAGTCTTTGTTGTTGTCCTCCTGAAATCTCAAAAGGAGATCTCTCTTCAAAACCTTTTAAACCTACCATCTCTAAAGCACCTGAAATATTATTTTCAATAGTCTCTTTATCGACCCCTAAGTTTTGTAAACCTAAAGCTACCTCTTCAAAAACTGTTAATTGGCTCATTTGAAACTCTGGATTGTCAAATACACTTCCAACCTTTGTTGCTAACTCTCTAACTGGAATCTTTGGTGGCACTTGACCAGCTACTTCAATATTTCCATACATATCCGCAGCAATCATATTTGGGACAATCCCATTAATTGATAAACATAAAGTTGTCTTGCCTGCACCATGTGCTCCAAGTATTGCTACAAACTCTCCTTGTTTAATTTCTACTGAGATGTCATCGAGTGCTTTTTCGTCTTCTTCCATACCCAAGTACTGGACTGTTAGGTTTTGTATTTTAATATCAGACATAAATTGATAATATCATTTAAACCTGCTTACGTACATATTTCCTGTAAAGAATTTTTGAATTTTTTTGTTAGTTAATCATATAATTAAATATGGAATTAAAAAATATAACATTTCCCAATGAGGACTTAGGCTTCATAGAAAATCCTTATCCAACACTAAAGAATTTTAGAGAGGATACACCTATTTTTTATGATGAAAGATCAGAGTTAATCTATTTAACAA